>OGQI01002418.1_pt1 | contig 11319 bp, 9 predicted proteins | sample 1553171 | NCBI WGS metagenome assembly OGQI01 (sample SAMEA2579988, study PRJEB22360) | human gut metagenome | biome: human gut; feature: human-associated habitat; material: faeces | place: Denmark | collected 2008/2010
AAAGAGACAAAACCTCAAGTGAATCTTAAGGAGACATTATCACAAGTTAATAACATAAATAAAAAGTAAAAATTGACATAATATTAACTATTTTATATAATGGAACGGAAGTGTCGGCACGTCCGACGTGTGAAACAATATAGATACAAGCGCGAGTATAGACGGCGCGGTGGAAAGGTGATAAACGTGGAGCGTAGAAAAATATCCAGAGCGGTAATTTCAAGACTGCCGAGATATTATCGGTATTTGGGAGATCTGCTTGAAATCGGGGTCGAGAGGATCTCTTCCAATGATCTGAGTAAGAAGATGAATGTAACGGCGTCTCAGATTCGTCAAGATTTAAACAATTTCGGCGGATTCGGACAGCAGGGGTATGGATATAATGTGAAGTATCTTTATACAGAGATCGGCAAGATATTGGGACTTGATAAAACGCATAATTTTATTATTATCGGAGCGGGAAATTTGGGACAGGCGCTCGCAAATTATGCTTCTTTTGAGAGGAGCGGCTTTGTTTTGAAAAGTCTGTTCGATGTAAATCCACGTTTTGAGGGAATGGCAATTCGGGGAATCGAAGTGCGCATGATGGATGAACTGGTAGATTTTTTGAAAAATAATGACATAGAGATCGCCGCACTGACGATTCCGAAGTCAAAAGCGATTGAAGTTGCGGATCTTCTCGTTGCGAATGGAATCAAGGCTATATGGAATTTTGCACATACAGATTTAAACCTTCCGAAAGATGTGATTGTGGAAAGTGTACATCTTTCAGACAGTCTTATGAAATTGTCTTATAATATCAGTCAGCGAGAAGGCGGACAGAAAAAATAGATACTTGAAGACAGAACCCCGCAGGAAACTGCGGGCGTTCCCATTTAAACAGCATAATAAAGGCGGTGAGATCAATGAGATATCTTCCCAATGGAGCGCAGATGAAAGCGGCAGATACATATACGATTGAAAAAGTAGGGATTCCGTCACTCGTATTGATGGAAAGGGCTGCGCTTGAAATAGTTAGAGTTTTGAAAGACAGAGGAGTAGATTTTTCAGATACACTTGTTGTATGTGGAAGCGGAAATAACGGCGGAGACGCATTTGCGGCTGCACGTATATTGAAGGAATATGGTTTTTGTGCAGAAGTATTATTTGTAGGGCAAGATGCGTCTATGAGCGAGGAATGCCGGACGCAGAAGCAAATTGCAGAACGGCTGGGCATTTCTGTGTTCACAGATTTTCCTAAAAAGGAATATACTGTTATAATTGACGCTGTGTTTGGCGTAGGATTGAGCAGGACTATTGAGGGCAGGTACCATACTGTAATTGAATGGATGAATGATAAGAAGTGTGAAAAAGCAGCGATCGACATTCCATCCGGCATATGTGCGGAGAGCGGCAGAGTTTTGGGAATTGCATTTCGTGCAGATATTACAGTTTCTATGGAGTGTGTGAAGTTGGGATGCGAATTATTTCCGGGGAAACTGTATGCCGGGGAAACAGTATCAGTTCCGATCGGAATCGATCTTTCTTTTTTTGAAAAAAACAAAGATGTATGTATTACATATGATCCGGAAGATATTCCTTTGCTTTTGCCAAAACGAGCAGCGGATTCTCACAAAGGAGATTATGGAAAAATTTTAATGATTACCGGGAGTAAAGGAATGGCGGGCGCCGCGTATTTGTCGGCAAAGGCCGCATATGCGGTCGGCGCCGGACTTGTTCAGATTTATACGGCGGAAGAAAACAGGACTGTTTTACAGGAATTGCTCCCTGAAGCAATTATATCGTGCTATAACGAAACGGCCGGAAAGCCTGATGATAAAGAACTGGAAAAATTGATTCAATGGGCAGATGTTATATGCATCGGATGCGGACTTGGAACAAGTGTGTTTGCGAGCCGGCTTTTGAAAAAGACGATGGAAATATTAAGAGAAAATGGCAGTGAAGAAGAAAAACTCCGGTCTTGTCCGTGTATTATCGATGCAGACGGACTAAATCTTCTCAGTATGGATATGGAACAGCTGCAGGGAGTTCCCAATGTGATTTTGACTCCGCATATGAAAGAAATGTCAAGATTGATCAATAAAGAGATCCCTCAGATTGCAGAATGTCGTTTTTCTGTCGTGAAAGAATTTACGGAACAATATCAGGTTGTATGTGCGTTAAAAGACAGCAGAACTGTCGTTATGAAGGAAGGACATCATCCTTTTTTGAATCTCGCGGGAAACAGCGCCATGGCAAAAGCAGGATCGGGGGATGTTCTTGCCGGAATGATCTCAGGGCTTGCTGCTCAGAAAACAGATATTTTCGACGCTGTATCGGCAGGGGTATATTTTCATGCATGCGGCGGAGATGAAGCAAGAAAAAAGAAAGGGAGTTACAGTGTTTTAGCAAGAGATCTGATCGATGGGATAGGGCAATGTTTGAAGAATGCGGAAGAAAGGCTTTGACAGATCAAAAAGAGAAACAGATGAGTGATATAAGGAGTAAGGACATGGATCAACATAATCGGGTATGCGCGCAGATTGATCTGGACGCAATCGCTTATAATATGGAACAGATGAAAGATCAAATCGGAAAAGAGGCGCGTCTGATCGCTGTAATCAAGACGGACGGATATGGGCATGGCGCTGTTCCGATTGCGCGGATGTTTGAAACATTTTCATATGTATGGGGGTATGCCGTCGCCTGTATTGAAGAAGCGGTGTCTCTTCGGAAAGAAGGAATTAAAAAACCGATCCTTGTACTTGGCTGTGTTTTTCCGGATCAATATGAAACGATGATAAAAAACGAGATCCGTGCGGCTGTCTACACAAAAGAGATGGCGGAAGGGATGTCAGACGAAGCGGTTCGCCAGGGGAAAAATGCTTATTTCCACATTAAGATCGATACCGGAATGGGACGGATAGGATTTCCTGTAAATAGCGAAAGTGTAAATTTGATCGAGGAGATCAGTAAACTTCCGAATATACATATGGAAGGGTTATTTACTCATTTTGCCAAAGCAGATGAAAAAGAAAAATCATATACGTTAAAGCAGCATGAACGTTTTTTGTGGATGAAGGAACAGTTGGAAAAACGGAATGTAGATATTACGTATTATGACTGTGATAACAGCGCCGGAATCATTGATTTTCCTAATTTGAAGCATGATCTTGCAAGAGCAGGCATTTCTACATATGGAATGTATCCGTCAGACGAAGTGCAAAAGAGCAATGTTCATCTGAAACCGGCTCTTTCATTGATCAGTCATATTACATTTGTGAAAGAAGTAGAGGCAGGAACACCGATTAGCTACGGGGGAACATTTGTTGCTCCGGAAAAGATGAAAATTGCCACGATCCCGGTCGGATACGGAGACGGATATCCACGTTCTCTTTCTAATAAAGGCAGTGTGCTTATCAGAGGAAAGCGGGCAAAAATCGTAGGAAGAGTATGTATGGACCAGTTCATGGTAGATGTGACCGATATACCGGGGGCGGCATTTATGGATCGGGTTGTTTTGATCGGAAAAGACGGAAAAGATGAAATAACAGTAGAGGAATTGTCAAAATTAAGCGGAAGATTTAACTATGAATTTGTCTGTTGTCTCGGAAAACGGATTCCGAGGGTTTACACAGGCGGTGATTTTGATCTGATGAAGTAATTGTTTGGTGAATACATCCGATGACAAAGGGAATACTGATAAATGAACATGACCGGGAGGTTATGAGGAGAATATTAGTATGAAATCGGAGAGTGAAAAATTTGATGATCAGACGCGGAGACATTTTTTATGCCGACTTAAGTCCTGTTGTCGGTTCGGAACAGGGAGGGGTAAGACCTGTTCTTGTCATACAGAATAATGTCGGAAACAGACATAGTCCGACTGTGATCTGTGCGGCGATTACATCAAAGATGAATAAGGCGAAGCTGCCGACTCATATAGAGATCAGTACAAGAGATTATAAAATCGTAAAAAATTCTGTTATATTGCTAGAACAGATTCGTACGATCGATAAGCAGCGGCTGAAAGAATATGTCTGTCATATAGACAGCGCAATGATGCAGAAAGTAGATAAAGCAATAAGGATCAGTCTTGAAATTGCTACATAGACTGTTCTGACTTCTTTACAGAAGATCAAAAGAGTGATAAAATTGTAAAGCAAAATGTGCGGTTGAGCGAAACGGACTGTACAAGAGAAAAAGAAGAGGAGAAAATTTATATGTCTGGACATTCAAAGTTTGCAAATATTAAACATAAGAAAGAAAAAAACGATGCAAAAAAAGGTAAAATCTTTACCATCATCGGCCGTGAGATCGTAATCGCTGTCAAAGAGGGCGGACCGGATCCGGCAAACAACAGCAAGCTGCGTGACGTTATCGCAAAAGCAAAAGCAAACAACATGCCGAACGATACCATCGACCGCGGTATTAAAAAAGCTGCCGGAGATGCAAACGCAGACAACTACGAGCGTATCACCTACGAAGGTTATGGTCCGAATGGTATCGCGATCATCGTAGAGACTCTGACCGACAACAAGAACCGTACCGCAGCAAACGTAAGAAGCGCTTTCACCAAAGGAAACGGAAGCGTTGGAACACCGGGATGCGTATCCTACATGTTCGACAAAAAAGGCCAGATCATCATCGACAAAGAAGAGTGCGAAATGGATGCTGACGATCTGATGATGCTTGCTCTGGATGCAGGCGCAGAAGACTTCGCAGACGAAGAGGACAGCTACGAAATCATCACCGATCCGGATGACTTCTCCGCAGTACGTGAGGCTCTGGAGAAAGACGGTATCGCCATGGCAGAGGCAGACGTTACCATGATCCCACAGACCTACGTAGAGCTGACCGATCCGCAGGCATTAAAAGACCTGAACCGTACCCTGGATCTGCTGGATGACGACGACGACGTACAGTACGTATACACCAACCTGGACGAGTAATTTCACTGGAAATTACATAGAATCATAAGAATCTGCGCATACTGATGAAGCTATTTTGGAATAGCAGAAAAGAGGAAATCCGTATGGCAGAATCATAGAAAAACCAGACAGAAAAAGAAAATATTGTAGAACTGAAGACCAACATTTATCTGCTGTCCATCATCGGCGAGGTGGAGGGGCATGAATCACTCGGCGAGCGCACGAAAGCGACGCGCTATGAGCACATTCTCCCTGCTCTTGCCCGTGCCGAGGAGGACAAAAGTATTGATGGTCTTCTGATTCTCCTGAATACCGTAGGCGGAGATGTGGAGGCCGGTCTTGCAATTGCAGAGATGATTGCGTCCATGCGAAAGCCTGCGGTATCGCTCGTTTTAGGGGGCGGTCATTCGATCGGTGTCCCGCTCGCCGTTGCAGCAGACTATTCGCTGATCGTGCCGAGTGCCACCATGGTCATTCACCCGGTGCGTACAAACGGCATGTTCATCGGTGTTGCACAGACGTACCGTAATATGGAAAAGACGCAGGATCGGATCACAGGTTTTGTATCGGCCCATTCTAAAATCACCAAGGAACGGCTCGAGGAGCTGATGCTCGATACGAAAATGCTGGTCAAGGATGTCGGAACAATGCTGGACGGCCCGCAGGCAGTGGAAGAAGGCCTGATCGACGAGGTCGGCGGCATTGCCCGCGCGCTCGAAAAGCTGAATGAGCTGATGAAAAAGGCAGCAGGGACAGAAAATTGACTTCACGGCGCGGCTTGTGTTTCAGGGGATTTTGTGTTAGAATGAGTTCGCTGTGAAAATTCGAACGGAAGTTTTGTCCGGACTTTCACAAAAGAGAAAAATAAGGGAACAGGATAAAAAAATGACAGTAATAGAAGCTTTATTTCTGGGTCTGATCCAGGGAATCACGGAATTCCTGCCGATCAGCAGCTCCGCACATCTGATTATCTTCCGTCACTTTATGAAGATCGAAGATACGCAGACGGTGTTTTTCAATGTGCTTTTGCACTTTGGCTCCATGATTGCAATTCTGCTCACATTTTCGAAGGAATGGAAACGTCTCTTCCTCGCGCTGTGCGGAATCATAATCGATCTGTTTCATAATTTAAAGGAACACTTTTCCAGTCAGCATCAGGAGAGAAAGCAGTACCGGAAGGTGCTCGGCAGCAACTACCGTATGCTTGCTTTCCTGCTGATTCTGACCACCATCCCGACTGCTGTAATCGGCGGCATGATTCAGAGCCTTGTCACACTGACCTCCTCGAATCTGCTGGCACCTGGCGTTGGTCTGTATCTGACGGCGATTCTGCTTGTGGTGGCAGATATGCTTCCGGAGGGAGAAAAAACGCAGAAAAATTTGAAGCCGAAAGATGCACTGATTGCCGGATTCTTCCAAGGCTTTTCCACGATTCCGGGTCTTTCCCGTCTTGGTTCGACTATTTCTGCGTGTGTGATCGGCGGCATGACCCGTTCGTACGCTGTGAAATACTCTCTGATTGTGAGTGTTCCGGCGATTATCGGGGCAACGATCGTTGAAATTGCGACCATGGGAAAAAATAAAATTGTTTTTCATCCGGTATATCTGGTCGGCGTTTTCATGGCGGCACTTGCCGGTTACTTTACGATCCGCATTCTGATGCGTGTGGTGAAAAAACGGAAACTGAAATATTTTGCTTTGTACTGTCTTCTTGTCGGGACATTCTCCATTGCAGGATATTTTCTGCTGTAATACGAGAAAGGGGAGAAGTTCTGCATGGCAAATACAACAAAGGGAAGCGGGAAGACAAAGAAAAAAACTTCTGCTTCCGGAACAGCAAAAAAGAAACAGACCCAAACAACGGCCAGAAAAACAACGGCGGAAAAGAGCAGTACCGCAAAACGTACCTCCGGCACAAGGAAAAACACAGTCCGTGAGCCGATGGACGAGGGAGTGCGCGCAGAAATTATTCTGCTTTCCGTGCTTGCTGTTTCGATTCTGCTGATGCTCAGTAATTTCGGTATGGGCGGCGTGATCGGACAGGCTGTCTGCGACTTCTTTTTCGGCCTTTTCGGCGTGACAGAGTGGGCAGCACCGGTTCTGATCTTCTTTGGAACAGCATTTTACATAGCAAACAGACAGAACTTTTTAATTGTGCGGAAAACCGGGGGAGCGATCAGCTGCTTCGTCTTTTTCTGCGCTTTTATGCAGCTTCTGACGTCCGGCTATACGAGAGATACGACATTTCTGGATTACTATTTTGACAGCGCCTACGATCATCTCGGCGGAGGAATCTTAGGAGGGTCTGTCGTGAAAATTCTCGGCATGGGATTCGGCCAGATCGGCGCGTGGGTGATTATTGTGATCGCCATCGTGATTTCCGTGATCGTGATGACGCAGAAGCCGATTCTCGCGCCGATCCATGAAAAGACGAATGACCACCGCCGGATGGCGGAGGAGCGCCGCCTGGAGCGTCTGGCGCGCCAAGCTGCGATGGAGGAAGAGGAAGGAAAAGAGCTGATTCTTGAGCCAGTGGAGGAACCGAAAAAAGCCGGGAAGAAAAAGAAATCCCGCCTTCTTTCTCATGTGGAATCGAAGGCTGATTTAAACGAAAACGACGATACCCATCAGATGGAGATGCCGGAGCTTTCGATTCACCGTGGTTCTGTGCCGGCTGAAGAGCCGGAAAAGACAGAACCGGAGATGACACGGCAAGCTGCAGAAGAGGCGAAAAAAGAGAAAACGTCTGCGGATCATACGAGAAATCCGCGGTCTTCCTATGAAGAGATCGAGGCGGATGTAGACGGCATTCGTCAGGAAATCGGGAAAAAAGCAGAGGAAAAGCGGCCGGAGTACAAAACACCGCCGATGAATCTTCTGAAAAAAGGGACGCGCGGTGCCATGGGCGATTCCGATGCGCATCTGCGGGAAGTAGCGCGGAAACTGGAGGAGACGCTGGACAGCTTCGGTGTCAAAGTTACAGTCAATAACGTAAGCTGCGGACCGACCGTCACACGGTATGAGCTGATGCCGGAACAGGGCGTGAAAGTAAGCCGGATTGTCGGATTGACCGACGATATCAAGCTGAGTCTTGCAGCAGCAGATGTCCGCATTGAGGCACCGATCCCGGGAAAATCCGCAGTCGGAATCGAGGTTCCCAATAAGACGAACACGGCCGTGATGCTGCGTGATCTTCTTGAAACACCGGAGTTTAAGAACTTTTCTTCGAATCTGGCCTTTGCTGTCGGAAAAGACATCGCCGGTCAGCCAGTCATCGCGGATATCGCGAAAATGCCTCATCTTCTGATCGCCGGTGCGACCGGTTCCGGTAAATCGGTCTGCATCAACACGCTGATTATGAGTATTATTTATAAGGCAAAACCGGAAGACGTCAAACTGATCATGATCGACCCGAAGGTCGTTGAGCTTTCTGTTTATAACGGCATTCCGCACCTTTTTATCCCTGTTGTCACAGACCCGAAAAAGGCTTCCGGAGCTCTGAACTGGGCGGTTGCGGAGATGACAGACCGTTATAACAAATTTGCGGAATTCAACGTGCGCGATATGAAAGGCTACAATGCGAAAGTTGCCGAGCTGCCGCCGGATGAAAACGGCAAAAAACCGGAAAAACTGCCGCAGATCGTCATTATCGTGGACGAGCTTGCCGACCTGATGATGGTTGCGCCGGGAGAAGTGGAGGATGCGATCTGCCGTCTGGCACAGCTTGCCCGTGCGGCCGGCATCCATCTGATTATTGCAACACAGAGACCTTCCGTCAATGTCATCACTGGTCTTATCAAGGCAAATATGCCGTCCCGTATTGCATTCTCGGTTTCTTCCAGCGTAGATTCCCGTACGATCCTCGACATGGGAGGTGCGGAAAAACTGCTTGGAAAAGGCGATATGCTCTACAAGCCGCAGGATTACCAGAAACCGGCCCGTCTGCAGGGATCCTTTGTTTCGGATAAAGAGGTCAGCGATGTCGTTGCCTACTTAAAAGATCACTACGGCGAGAACGCTTATGATCCGGATATCGAAAAACGGATTCACACCGTAAGCCTGGATGGCGGTTCTGCCGCAGGCGGCGGAGATAACCGCGATAATTACTTCGTGGAAGCCGGAAAATTTATCATCGAAAAAGATAAGGCATCGATCGGCATGCTCCAGAGAGTGCTGAAAATCGGTTTCAACCGCGCGGCCAGAATCATGGACCAGCTCGCGGATGCCGGTGTCGTAGGACCGGAGGAAGGAACCAAGCCGAGAAAAGTTCTGATGTCCATGGAACAGTTCGAAAATTATCTGGAGGAACACGGATGATGGGAAAAGACGTTGTCCGTTGTTTACAAATAACCGGAAACGTGATAAAGTATTAACATAAAATGCGCGAAAATCCAAGTCGTGCTTTTGTTAAAATATTTCTAACAAGATTAGGAGGATATTATGTACAAGATTCAAGAAGCGGAAATGCTCGCGAATAACATCTACCGTATGGTAGTAGAAGCACCGCGAGTAGCACAGCACTGCCTCCCTGGACAGTTTGTTATTGTCAAGGCAGATGAAGAAGGAGAAAGAATTCCTCTGACCATTTGTGATTACGACAGAGAAGCAGGAACTATCACCATCGTATTCATGCCGATCGGAGAATCTACCAAAAAAATGAAAGAGCTCAAAGCGGGAGATGCTTTCATGGATTTCGTAGGACCTCTGGGACAGCCGTCTGAGTTCTGCAGCGAAGATATCGAAGAACTGAAGAAAAAACGGATCGTATTCGTAGCCGGTGGTGTTGGAACTGCACCGGTTTACCCACAGTTAAAATGGCTGCATGAGCATGGAATCACTGCTGACGCCATTGTCGGAGCAAAGACAAAAGATCTCGTTATTCTCGAGAAAGAAATGTCTGCTGTCAGCAATCTGTACATAACCACAGACGATGGTTCTTACGTAAGAAAAGGTATGGGTACCGATGTACTCCGCGACCTTGTACAGAACCAGGGCAAACAGTATGATGTCTGTGTTGCCATCGGACCGATGATCATGATGAAATTCGTATGTCTTCTGACAAAAGAACTGAACATCCCGACCGTTGTCAGCATGAACCCGATCATGGTAGACGGAACCGGTATGTGCGGTGCCTGTCGTCTAATGGTAGGCAATGAAGTAAAATTTGCCTGCGTAGACGGACCGGAGTTTGACGGTCATCTGGTAGACTTCGACCTGGCTATGAAACGTCAGCAGATGTACAAGACAGAAGAGGGAAGAGCTCTCTTAAGATACCAGGAAGGCGCAACCCATCACGGTGGATGCGGCCAGTGCGGAGGTGACAAATAATGGCAAAGGGATTAAACAGAGTACCGGTACGTGAGCAGGAGCCGAAGGTACGTGCCACAAATTTTGACGAGGTATGTCTTGGATACAACAAAGACGAAGCAGTAGAAGAAGCACAGCGCTGCCTGGGCTGTAAAAATGCAAAATGTATCACAGGATGCCCGGTTAATATCAACATTCCGGCATTCATTGCACAGGTAAAAGAAGGAAACTTCGAGGAAGCATACAAAATTATTGGTGAGTCCAGTGCACTCCCGGCAGTCTGCGGCCGTGTATGTCCGCAGGAGAGCCAGTGCGAGGGCAAATGTGTCCGCGGAATCAAAGGCGACGCTGTTTCCATCGGTAAACTGGAGCGTTTCGTTGCTGACTGGGCAAAAGAAAACGGTATCAAACCGGTTCCGGCAGCAGAGAAAAACGGCCACAAGATCGCGGTTATCGGTTCCGGCCCTGCAGGTCTTACCTGCGCAGGAGACCTTGCAAAACTTGGCTACGATGTAACCATCTTCGAGGCACTTCACAAAGCCGGCGGTGTATTAAGCTACGGTATTCCGGAGTTCCGTCTTCCGAAAGACAAAGTAGTTGCCGCTGAAATCGAGAACGTAAAATCTCTCGGTGTTAAAATTGAGACCAACGTTATCATCGGAAAATCCGTTACCATCGACGAGCTGTTAAAAGATGAAGGATTTGAAGCAGTCTTCATCGGTTCCGGCGCAGGCCTTCCGATGTTCATGGGAATCCCGGGTGAGAACGCAAACGGCGTATTCTCCGCAAACGAGTTCCTGACCAGAAACAACCTGATGAAAGCATTCCGCGATGATTACGATACCCCGATCGCACACGGCAAGAAAGTTGCTGTAGTCGGCGGCGGCAACGTAGCTATGGACGCTGCAAGAACCGCACTTCGTCTCGGCGCAGAGGTACACGTTATTTACCGTCGTTCTGAGGCAGAGCTTCCGGCCCGTGCAGAGGAAGTTCATCATGCAAAAGAGGAAGGTATCATCTTCGACCTTCTGACCAACCCGGTAGAAATTCTGACCGACGACAAAGACTGGGTAACCGGTCTCCGCTGCATCCGTATGGAACT
>OGQI01002427.1_pt1 | contig 11287 bp, 8 predicted proteins | sample 1553171 | NCBI WGS metagenome assembly OGQI01 (sample SAMEA2579988, study PRJEB22360) | human gut metagenome | biome: human gut; feature: human-associated habitat; material: faeces | place: Denmark | collected 2008/2010
CATAAGACTCATAAGAATATTCATACAATATGTAAGAAGACTCATCAGTTCTCCGGTTGTAAGAGAATCCACAACAATCATCTTTGCACCAAACCAGCTGATTAAAATGATACAGGTATAAACTGTAAACATCATGATCGGCGCATTCCAGATAACATTCTTCTCTGCTTTTACAAAAATATCATAAATATTCTTACTTGCGCGTTTGAATTTACTTGTCTCTTCCTCTTCTCTTACATATGCCTTTACAACACGGATTGCAGAAACATTTTCCTGAACAGACTCATTCAATGCGTCATATTTCGGAAATGCCTGTTGGAAATATGCAGTTGCATGACGGATAATAAAAAACAAAATAATTCCAAGAATCAAGACTGCCACAAGATAAATACTTGCCAGCCTTGCATTGATTGCAAGTGCCATCACCATCGCACATATCATACTTGCCGGTGCTCTCATCATCATACGTAACATCATCTGATACGCATTCTGCACATTTGTTACATCTGTTGTCAGACGCGTTACCAGTCCTGCTGTACTGAAATGATCAATATTTGCAAACGAATATGTCTGAATCCGATCAAACATTGCATTTCTCAAATTCTTTGCGAAACCTGTAGAAGCCTTTGCTCCATAACGTCCTCCCGCCATTCCGGCAAGCAGGCCTAAAAATGCTGCTACGATCATGATTCCACCCACTTTATAAATGTGGTGGATATCACCCGTATTAACCCCTTTATCAATGATCGATGCCATCAAAAACGGGATCAATGTCTCAAATAAAACTTCAAGAATCATGAAAATCGGTGTCGCAATCGATGCTGTCTTATACTCTTTTACTTCTTTTAATAAAGTACGAATCATGAATTCTCTCCTCTCATTTTTCTTAGATTGAGATGAACCTTATGAGTCACTCTCAAAAATGCCTGTAATTCTTCTTCGGTAATTCCTTCTTCCAGTTCTGCGTCCATTCGCTTGAAAATCTCTCCAAGCTTTTCGTGACTTTCGCGTCCTGCCTCTGTCAGCATAACCTTTTTCAACCTTGCATCACTCGCAACCGAAGCACGACAGACAAGTCCTTTCTTCTCTAAAGCCTGAATGATATTCGTTACTCCCGAACGGCAGATTCCGAAATACTTCTCTATGTCTTTCTGATAAATCTCTGCATCCTGATGTTCATAGAGATAACGCAAAATCCATCCATGCATAAGGGTTACTTCATCCAACCCTTCCGCTTTTACTCTCGCCTCAAGTAATTTTGAAATGGAACGATCCATTTTATGTACCTGTGGACCGATATGAAAATGTTCTTCACACAAAATTGTAATCCTCCTTTCTATCTTCACACGCAGGAACTGTTTACCAGTGAATTGTTCATTCGCGAACAGTTCCTGCATAAACAAGTTTATCACATTGGTTTTTAATGTCAATAGAAAATATTGAGTTGTCTTCTATTTTTATTTTGCAAAAGAAAAGCTCACAGCTGATCATATACAACCAGCCGTGAACTTTTTATTCTAAGTTTCATAATATGAATCTATATTTACATTCTATCTCTCAGCACATGATACAACTCTGCCTCTGTATAATACTGATACGGATTTACATAAAGGAAAGTTAAGATTCCAAACGTACATGCCCCCAGCAAATGCCAGCCGATAAAGGAAAGATCCAGCACAAACGCATCCCATTTATTCCCCATCATCATTCGTTTGCTCTCCGCAAAAATCTCCTGTCTGCTCACACTTGTTGCTGTAAGTGTAAGTGAATCGCTTAAGCGAGTGGCTGAAGTAGACGGTGCATACTCTTTAATCGCACAGATCTTGCGTTCTTTTAAATCGTAACACTTATAGGTAATTCCGAATCCACCAGCACCAAGCATTCTCCCAACAACATATCGATTCTTTAAAACGACATTTACCGGGAGCGCCAGCGGATTCTTTCTATCAAACTGTTCATTTCCACAATACGGACAGGGTCTCATCGAACCAATTGCATTAAAACAGTTCGGACAATATTCTTTTTTTATTGTCACGTTTTCTGACGTCATCGTTTCACCACCTTATTACAAAGGTAACACTTCCCGCTTCAATGGTACTTCCATTGGCTACAGGTACCGTTACTTCCGGGCCTGCCTCAACGGGCTTTCCATCCACAAATGTTCCATTTGTAGAATTTAAGTCACTCAAAAAGATACCTCCATTTTGTACTAAAAGTGCAAAATGCTGTCCAGACATCTTAAGATCATCAAAATAAATGTCGCAAAAACTTGCTCTTCCGATAATAATGCTTCCATTAATCTGAACCGCCATCTCTTTTTCATCTGCGGCAATGCCACTTACAGAAAGTATAACATTTTTTGTCGTAGATTGGTCACTTTTTATATGCTTTTTTTGCTCCATTTTATCGCCGAGAACCATCTTGTCCTGTACAACCATAATTCCTCTGTGTTTTCGTATATAAAGATAGATTCCAAGAAGTACTGCAAACACGATGACTGCCAGTATAATTGCCCAGAACTTTCCAAGACTTGTATAAAAAGCTTTAAAAGCACCCTCACCATCTAATTCTCCACTCCAGGAAGTATCTAAAGGATTCTCCTCATTCGTATTATCTACAATATTGTGTGTCTCTACAGTATACTTTCCCTTTACAAGCTTATCATTAAGAACCAGTTTCGCCTGATACTTTTCATTATCTGATGTATAGGTCGCCTCTGAAACAGTATAGGTGTGTTTTCCACCTCTCAAAATAGAATAATTATTCTTATTATCCGCTGATAACACATCTTCACTAAAGGTAACCACGATTGTCTTTGCATCTTTCCCTTTTTGTTTTACCGAAGTAATCGTTGGCTTTTTTGAATCGCTCTGTGCACGATTTAAATATAAATGTTCCTTTTTTACTGTCTCCTCTCCAGCTTCTAATTCCAAAACCTTTTCTTCATCATAGGTTTTATTTGAAGAAGAATGGATGAGTAATACATTATCTTTCAAACGCTCTTTATTTAAATCCGTAAGCTGGGTATCTTTCTTTCCCTCATTAAATATCTGAAAACTTCCTCCTGTTTTTCGAAGGAACGCTCCCATATCATCCTGAAGGGTGTCTTTTGCTGTTTTTAAACAAAAGCCATATAAAGGAGTCCCTGTTTCCTGCAAGGATTTTAAAGATTCTTCCTGCGAAGTGATTCCACCGGCATCCTTAATTTCCTGCCAGTCCGTAAGGATAATTCCAATATTACGCATGGAATTCTCTGCCTTTACTTCCTTTTTTATCTCTTTATCTTTTTGTGCGTTTACCTGCTCGGTAATCGTATTGATTCCTTCGTATAAATGCGTTCCCTTTTCCTGTTTGATTTTAGATAGAACTTTGCTTAATTCCCCGTAGCTGCTGTTGCCATCTGCCGCTTCCTTTACTTCTTTTCCAAAAGTAATCACGGATAAACGGTCTTTTTTCCGAATCTTCTTCTTAAGAGCCAGAATCGACTTCTTCATCGCATCAAACTGATCCGCACGAATGGATGTCGAAATGTCTAACAGTACATGATAATAAATGCCTCTGTCTGTATCGGAAAAAATATCCGAAGATTTCACAGTAAGGCTTACACCCGTATCACTTATCTTTGCTTTTACTTCATCTTTTCCACAGGCTTTTCCATCGGCTGTCTCCATATAAACACTGATATCTGGCAGATACACATCTGCCTGAGATATCGTCATTTCCTTTGACTTTGCCCACAATTGCTGTGGCAGCAAAGAAAAACATCCAACAAAAGCTAACAGAAAAAGAAGAACCTTTATTCCTCTTCGTTTTTCCATACTCTTTCTCCTTCACAAAAGCTGATAAATATAAACTTTGTCTCTCCGATTTCTACTGCATCTCCGCTACAAAGCTGTTGTGGCTGGCGAAGCATCTCTCCTTTATAGTAAGTAAGAGTTCCATTCCCTGGTACAAGGAAAGTAAGGTTAGACTTCTCATCATATACCACGGAACAATGTTCCTCTCTTGTCACTTTCTGATCTTTTCGGATAGTAACATCCATATCAGAATCTCTTCCAATACGGTTTCTTCCCCTGATCAGACGATAATCACGACCCTTTTCCTCTCCATTTACACAGACAAGCCAGCCGACTACCGGCTCAATCCCGTTCTCAAAAACATGAACTGCAACCGTTTTATCATTATCAATCTCATAGGACTCTTTCGCAAGCGTAACCTGTTCACCTAAAGAATCCTTATGTTCCTTAATCTTTTCCTGCAATTCCCTCATTCTTTGTTCTTCTTTTGCAAGAATCTCATTCGATGGCTTTACTGTACGTCCACTTACCTTAGGAATACGGACAGATCTTCCACTTTTTATGTTACCTCTTATATTCATGGCAACGGTCTTTACATCATCAAGATCTGTTGAAATACCACCCTCCATTACAACATCTTTTTTAGGGCCGGCCCCTCTGCTGCAATTTGGACATTTCGCATATTTATCTGCATCATAAAAATGTCCATTTTCACATTTTACCAATCTGCTCATTTTTCCTCTCTGCCTCTTTTTTCCTTTATCTTAAACGCCTGCAAACACAACAATAGCTGAATAATTATCCATGTTTGTTCCACGTCCGTTTTTTACTACGATTTTCTCCATGCGCTCTAACCACTCATGGGGATTGGCGGATTTTTGAAGACAGGCTTCCATCTGTTCTTCCTCGATATTTTCCCAAAATCCATCCGAACAAAGCAAAAATGCCTGTCCCGGCTCTTCTGGCATCGGTTCGCTCACCTGATATTTTGGTTCATCCCATTCCATTCCCATTACCCGTACCAGACGGTTTCTGTCTGGATGGTGACGAATCTCTTTCTCATCAATTTCTCCTGCTGCTACTAACATCTGTGGTACACTGTGATCTAATGTTCTTTTTACGATTTTTCCATTTTTAAAATAATATAATCTGGAATCACCGACATGGCCCCACTGCACATAACCGTTTACAATTCGCAGCAATACCAGCGTTGTTTTTAAATCCTGTCTGGCATTCTCATCGGCCTGCTTTTTCATAAGGCGCTTCTGACTTTCCATAAAACAGCGCTCTAAACAGTCTTTTTGGTTATAATAATAACGGAACACTTCTTTTGAAGCTGTGGTAACAAGTGCAGAGGCATCTTCCCCCCGTCCATGTCCGCCAAGTCCGTCTGCTAAAATGACTATTCCAATATCTTTTCCCACAGGGGCAAAGCCTACGCTGTCCTCATTAATCTCACGTTCTCCTACTTCTGATAATACTGCATAAGTAAACATAAAACTTCCTGCCTTTCTCGTTTTCCATCTATCTGTCTTTTGAGACATTTCTAAGACAAATGATACTTAAAACAGCTAATACAACAATAAATGCTACTAAAATCAGCCATGTATGGGATAAATGCGGCCAATTATGTAAAAACATATCGTCTGGTTTATAATGAATCTGCTGATATTTATGTTTTAATCCATTGAGATCTACTACATTTCCTAATGCCTCTACGGACCATCTGCTGACCGTAAAGTAAGAAATAATCTCGGATGCTCCTTTTAACGGGAATAAAATCCCGGAGAAAAGAAGCTGGATAATTAACAGGAACGGACTGACTGCCATCGCTCTGTCTCCGTTTTTCATAATGGAAGATACGAGAAGTCCCAATGCAGAAGAAGAATAAATGGTAAGCCACATCGTAATAAATACTTCCGCAAAACAGGATGTCTTTACACCACTTGAAGGGAGATTTCCCATAAGCACGCTAAATAATCCTACAAAAATAAATGTCTGTGCGAGAGAAATCAAAAGCTGAATCGCATATTTCGAAAGAATATAGGTAGTCAGTCTAAGGTTTGACATATATTCTCGCTTTACAATCGCCCTCTCCTTACAAACTTCCTGTATGGTATTAAAAATACCAATCCAGATACCAGAACAGCTAAAGGTAAATAATATCTGCTGTGTTGGCTCATAAATATCAAAGACATCATCACTCGCAACGACTTTTATAAGAATTGCAATAAGAATTGGCTGTATCATTAAAAGTCCCAGTCGCGGCAAGTCATTCTTTACCAGTTCTCCATAACGCTTTGTCAGTGTAAAAAGCTGCTTTATTGCAGACTTTCGTTTTGGTTTTTCCACACTTTCTTCCTGCATCTGTGGAATTTCCGGAATTGGATTAAACCGGTCAAACTGTCCTGCCCAGCTTTCGGTATCTTCTTCTAAGAGATTATAAATCTCAATGAGACTCTCTGTTCCAAAGAACATTTTCGCTTCTTCCGGTGTTCCCATAAACGCAAGACGGCCTTTTTTACCCATAAAAATAATTTTATCACATAAATCCAGACTTTGTGTAGTATGGGTTACCATTACGATTGTTTTTCCCTGTGTTTTTGAAAGACGGTTCAAGACTCGCATCAGTTTTTGTTCCGTTCCCGGGTCAAGACCGGAAGTCGGCTCATCTAAGAAAAACATACCTGGGTCTGCCAGAAGTTCTACGGCGATACTCGCTCTCTTTTTCTGACCACCGCTCAAGTTTTTTATCATGGTATTCTGATGTTCCGTTAACTCAATCAGACGAAGTACTTCCTGAATACGATCCTCTATTTCCTGCATAGATGTATTATCCGGCATTTTCATTTTCGCAGTATAATAGAGCATCTTTTTTAATGTAAGATTCTCAAAAACAATATCTTCCTGCGGCACATATCCAATAATGTTTTTTAAGACATTATAATGACGTTTTAAGGAAATACCGTTATAAAAAACATCTCCCTCATAAAACTTGTCATATCCGCCAAGTGTTTTTAATAACGTGGACTTTCCTGCACCGGAACCACCGACAATCGCAACAAATTCATTGCTTTCTATTGTGCAGTTTACATCGGAAAGAATCGTCTTCTTTCCACCATCTACCTTTTTCACAAGGTCACACATCGTAAGCTGGATACCTTCTGTTTCTGTCTTACAGATTAACGTCTCACAACTAAACACAATAAGCTGTAATCCAATCTGAATCGTATCCTTTTCATGAATTTCTTTTGTACCTCTTACCGCAACACCGTTAACGAATACACCGTTTGTACTGTTAAGATCTTCTACAAAAAATTGATGTCCCCTCTTATAAACTCTTGCGTGGTGGTGAGATACTGCCGGATGATTAAAAACAATATCACAGTCTTTATCTTTACCAATCACATATTCCTCATCAAAGAGCGGATATTTTTTCCATGAGTTTGCATTATCGGCACTGGTCACAATAAATAAAATCGCTTCGTTTTCCGGGTCATTGTTTTTTTTGCCCTTTCCGCCAAGAAGAAACATCATTCCCTCTTTTAACGGGCCTACATAACGATTTTCCTTCATGCGGACATAACTTCCGCTACGCATAATATAGGTACCATTTGTACTTCCTAAATCTGCAAAATAAATCGCACCATTTTCTATTTTGATTTTTGCATGTACACTGGAAACAATTTTAGAATCTAAAGCAATGCCACATTTTGAAGCATCCCTTCCGACAAAAATTCTGTCTTTATGAAATTCCTCTAGCGGAATCTCTGACAATCCCTCTTTCTTACTGACTACTAACAGATTCAGATGTGTTCCGCTCCTCTTATACTGTCTTACGTCTATTGCTTGTGTGTATGTCTCTTCCATATTCCTCTCCTGCTTGTTCCCTTTTTATAATACTTTAAACTCATCTTCCTTTGTGACACGGAATGTCGTTCCATGTGGCAGATGATAAACTTTCTCTCTTTCTAAAAGCTGTCCGCCATTTAAATAGGTTCCATTGGAAGAATAGTTTACAATACTGTATTTATCTTCTTTGGCATCATAGGCGATACTGCAGTGTTTCCGGCTTGCCTTTTTATTGGATAAGACAAGATTTGACTCACTACTTCTTCCAATATAAATTTTCTCACCATTAAAGATCTGGATTTGCGCCCCATTATATTCCCCGCGGATGCCAATAATCATGCCCGAAGGCACTTGGGATTTTTGTGTAACTTCTCCCGTCATCGTCGTTGTTCTCTTCTTTGGTGTATTGGATGGCTGTGGTCCTGCCCCACCTGGAGTCTTTGTATAAATTGGATTTTTAAATGCATCTGAGTCAGACCATGTTGTAATCGGGCGTTTTGGTGTCTGTACAGATACCGAGGAACCTTGTCTTTTTTGTGCGTAAATGGCATCTTCTACAAACGGATCTGTTTTTTGCATCTGTCCTGATACGCCTTCTTTCGAAGAAAGAACCAAGTCTTCTACAACTAGTACAATAGCAATAATGACAAGTAACCAAAAGCCAATCTCTCCCTGGAACTTTATCATGGAAGAAACAGAATTACTTACAGAGTCTCCAAAGAGACTAGATAAATCCCCCGACACATCTGCCAATGTGGACATGGCATCCTTAATTTTTGACTTAATAATAGCCTGGCATAATAAGAGGCCGCCTGCACTAAAAATTAAGGCAAGTCCCGGCATGATAGCAAGTGTCTTTGTAAACTGCCCGCTTTTCATTGCCAGACCATGCATCACTGCAGAAGCAATAAATAATATTAGCGGAATCACAAAAATCACAAGTACCATCAAAATAATATATGTTTTTATCCCCGAAAAAAAGTCACTTCCTAAATAGTCTGCCAGCTCTGAGTTAGCCAGATTATTTACATTTCCCATAACTTTTAGTAAATCCATTCCTGTCAGTTGTTCCATGACTTTTCCAAGTAATGGCACAGAAATACCAAACTTTAAATAAGGAATAAATAATGTAATCAGCGGCAACAGTGAACATACAATACACTGTATAAATAATCCCTCTTTTTTATTCTTCATTTTCCCTCCATCTCCTCTTTTGCTTTCTAGTGTGCATCTCATTGACTTTCCGTCAAATAACGCAGAATATTTTTTCACATCTGATATCTGTAAAAATTTAGTTGTCTAAAACGCAGGTATCAAGATAGTTTTCAAACTGGACACGTCCATCATCTTTTTCCAGGGAAGAGGCAAGATTAATAGTCCATGTTTCTGAAAATCTTTTCAATGCTTCCTTATTTAACGGAAGCCTGTCTTCTCTTTCTTCCTTCATCAGATATTTACTTTGATTTAATGCCATATACATTACAAAATCCTCTGCTTCCATTCTTGCCTGTACATTTATCTTGCTGGAAATACTGATATATTCAGAAAAATCAACTTTCATTTTTGTAGATTTATCTGGATACAAAATATCAAGATCCATGTATTTCTTACTCTCGATAATTTTATGATAATCCGCCCAGTCTGTAATATAGTAAGCAGCCTCTCCATTCTTAAACTTTCGGATTCCCTTTTTGCTATTTACACTATTTTTTGTATCAATATGTAAGCCGGAAGATAAATCTACTACCGAATCTTTTACCTGATAAAGCTCTGTCTGTGCTTTTTTCCCCTTAGCTGATAATGCAAACTCCGAACTATCATTTATTGCTTTTTTTACCGCTTTCCCAAGATTACGATTCTCAAGAATCAATGGGACATTAAAAGATAACGGCATTCTTTTTTCATCTTGTTTTTTCTTGTAATATTGATTTAGATAATAAAAATTCTCCTCAGGATCTTCTATCGCATCTACAACATATTTTTCCATGTCCTCTGCATCCGCTAATTCTTTTTGTGAAAAATCATCACTGACAAAGATTGCCGGACTCTCCTTCGTTCCTAACTTTTCAAGTACCGTTTCCTTATACTTTTCATCCGCTACAGGAACAATGGAGATTTCCTTATCATAATCAATACTATAGTCATTGACTACTTCTCCATAATAGTCTTTTTTACTTTCTGGCACATAGAATTCAATTTTTCCGCTATATCCCATTTTTACAAGACGAGTATGATTTGTAATGCCCCAGAAAGCGCCTGCACAAAGAAGCAATGTAAGAACGACTGCAACAGCCATTTTTAAAACGCTATTTCCTTTTTTCCTTTTCTTCTTTGGTTTTTTCTTTGCTGGTGTCTTAACAATCTGATGGCCTTTTAATGCCTTCATAAACTCTTCGGAACTCTGGAAGCGTTCATCTTCGTCCATTGCCATCGCCTTCATAATAATATCACTTAAGTACTCTGGCACTTCAGGATTTAATTCTTTTGGCGGCCTTAAATCATCGTGCATTGCCCTTGCTAAAGATTCCTGCGGCTTTTCTCCTGTCGCTGCCTGATACATGCAGGCTCCCAACGCATACAAATCTGTAAAAGGGCCCTGTCTGCTCTTGGTTCGGTACTGTTCCGCCGGTGCATAACCAGGTTTTACGATTGTTGAAAAGTTACTGCTTTCCTCCCCGCTTGAAAACCTGGCCGCTCCAAAATCAATGACCTTTACTCTGTGATTGGAACAAAGGAAAACGTTATCCGGGCTGATATCGCGGTGAATAATATGGTGGCTGTGAATCTCCTCTAAAGCGGCAAGCACATGAAGCGTAATGTCCACCACTTCTCCACTTGGAATCCGTCCGCCCCGTTCCTTTAAATATTCCTTAAAAGAAACACCATCTAAGTATTCCATTACAATATAGGCAGTATTATTTTCTTCAAAATAATCATACAGGGCAACGATATCTGGCTGGGAAAACTCTGCCATATTCCGGGCTTCCACCAAAAAGCGGTCAACACCTTTACGGAAAACCTCCCGATTCTTTCCCGAATAGACAATAACATCGTTTTGCCCCGGCACACGGCTGACAACCCCATTTGGAAAATACTCTTTGATTGCAACAACCTGCTCCATCTGTGCATCCCATGCACGATAAATAATTCCAAATCCACCACTGTCTATCGCCGTTCCGACAATATATTTATGATTTAAGATTTCTCCCGGAGCCAAATGATAGGCCTCTGCTGGCGGACTGCCATCGACATATCCACAGTGCGGACAGACCTCATATTGCTCCTCATATTCTTTCATACAATTAAAACATCGTTTTTTCATTGCTTTCCTCCACGCCCCATTTGTGGAAATGGGGCGATGTTGTTTGGATTATTTGATTTTAACCGTTTTATTTTTTCCTTTTTTTAATGCTTTTGCAAGCACCTTTTTTCCTTTTTTAGCTGCTGCTGTCTTTAACACAATCTTACAATTTCTTACTTTATAAAAGGCATATACATCACATTTTGTTATTTTTCCTTTTATAGTCACTGTTACATTAGAACAACCAAAAAAGCAAATTTCTCCTATAGACTTTAAAGTAGTGGGTAATTCTACTTTCTTCAATTTTTTACAATTTGCGAAACAAGATTTATCCATT
>OGQI01002428.1_pt1 | contig 11283 bp, 9 predicted proteins | sample 1553171 | NCBI WGS metagenome assembly OGQI01 (sample SAMEA2579988, study PRJEB22360) | human gut metagenome | biome: human gut; feature: human-associated habitat; material: faeces | place: Denmark | collected 2008/2010
TCCCTCACCGGGAATCCTTTATCCTTATCGTGCTTCTCTGAAATACGGTAATCCCAATGCAGCCGGCGGCTGATGTTCCTTCTTCTTTCGGAAACTTGTAAACACAAGTACAATGATCGTTACCACATACGGCAATGCCTTAAACACCTCCTGCATGCTTCGTCCCAGTCCCGGGATATAAAGATACAGAATATAAAGTGCTCCGAAAAGGAATGCACCCCAGATTGCATTCAAAGGTTTCCACAGTGCAAAGATTACCAGCGCAACAGCCAGCCATCCGCGGTCACCGAATCCATTGTCTGTCCATGTTCCACCGGAATATTCCATGACAAAATAAAGTCCACCAAGACCTGCAAGACCTGCGCCGATACATGTAGACAGATATTTGTATTTGATAACATTGATGCCTGCTGCATCCGCAGTTCCCGGATTTTCCCCAATTGCACGAAGGTTCAGTCCCGCTCTTGTTTTAAATAAGAAGAAAGACAGTACAACCGCTGCGATCACACAAAGATATGTCATAAAACCATAATTAAATAAAATATCACCGATCACCGGAATCTTTGAAAGTCCCGGGATTTTGGCTGTATAGGCACTTCCGGTCACTTTTACAGAAATCTGTCCGACACCACCTGCAAGTTTGGAAATAGAACCACCGAAGAAGTTACCAAACCCTGTACCAAAGATGGTCAGCGCAAGACCGGTTACATTCTGATTTACACGAAGCGTGATCGTCAGGATACTGTAGATCAGACCTCCGATCATAGCGCATGCAAATGCGCATACAAAAGAAATCAGTACACCTATAAAAGCATTTGGATCCGGATTGTCTTTTTCATAAAGAAATGCTCCCATCAGTCCGGCAATACCGCCCATATACATAATTCCCGGAATACCAAGATTCAGGTTACCGGATTTTTCTGTCATAATCTCCCCAAGCGCACCATACAGAATACAGATGCCCTGGACAATTGCTTTTTGAATAAAAATTATCAGTACACTCATTGCATCTACCTCCTATTTTTTCGCACGCTTAACTCTGTAATTGATAAAGAATTCTGCACCGATCAGGAAAAACAGAATGATACCGAGGATAACATCGGATGCATTCTCATTCAATCCATACTGTGTTGCAATCTGTACCGCACCCTGATTCATAAATACAATACCAAAAGAAACAGCCACCATAATAAAGGTATTAAATTTGGAAAGCCATGCAACAATGATTGCCGTAAATCCACGGCCGCCAGCTGTCGCAGTGGAGATTGTATGACTTGCACCACTGACAATAACAAATCCGGCAATACCACAGATTGCACCGGAGATTGCCATAGTACGGATAATAACTTTCTTTACATGAATGCCTGCATATTTTGCAGTATTTTCGCTCTCTCCGACTACTGCGATCTCATAACCCTGTTTGCAGTATTTCAGGTAGATAAACATACCGACCGTCAGGATCATAACGATCAGGACATTCCATCCATATTTCTGTCCGAACAGTTCCGGAAGCCATCCTGCCTGAGTAGTCTGGTTAATGATACCAACTGTGTTGGAACCTTTTGGATTTTCCCAGAAAACGATACAGTATGTAACAACCTGCATGGCAACGTAGTTCAGCATCAGGGTAAACAGAGTTTCATTTGTATTCCAGTATGCTTTGAACACTGCCGGAATCATTCCCCAGATCATACCACCGACTGCACTTGCAACAAACATCACGATCAGAAGTACTACCGGAGACATTTTATCCCCCGCATAGATCATCACTGCTGCGGAACATGCTCCACCAATCAGGATCTGACCTTCTGCACCAATATTCCAGAATTTCATTTTGAATGCCGGTGCCAGACCGATTGCGATACACAGAAGCACCATCGTATCACGGATCGTCTGCCAGATACGGCGCTCGGAACCCATTGCTCCGTCCCAGATTGCCTTATATACATCCACCGGATTCATTTTGACAAGTGCTACGATTACTGCTCCACACACAATCAGTGCAAGAATCAGTGCTATAAAGCGAATCAGAAGTCTTTCCTGCCATCCGGCTTTATTTCTTCTTTTGCTTACCTGTAAGAAAGGTTCTTTATTCATTGACAGCCCCTCCTTTTTCATGTTTCGTCATGAGAAGACCGATTCTCTCTTTTGTTGCAGTCCTTCCGTCAACCACTCCGCTGATTCTTCCGCCACAGAGCACTGCAATACGGTCACAGAGTTCAAGTACCACATCCAGATCCTCGATGACACAGACTACAGCCACGCCTTTTTTCTTCTGCTCATTGAGAAGCCGATAGATGACATGAGAAGTATTAATATCCACACCTCTGGTCGGGAATGCAACAAGAAGCACCTTCGGGCTCTGCGCGATCTCACGGCCAACCAGAACTTTCTGTACATTTCCACCGGACATCTGACGAACCGGAGCTGAAATACTCGGTGTCATAACCTCGAGTGCATCTTTGATCTTTAATGCAAGCGCCCTCGGTCCCTTACGATCCAGAAATGGTCCTTTTCCATTGCGGTAGCTTCGAAGCATCATATTGTCGGTCATATCCATGTCTCCGACAAGTCCCATACCGATACGGTCTTCCGGGACAAACGCAAGACTGATTCCTGCTTCATTAATAGAAATGGAATCCATTTTGGAAAGCTCCATACTTCCGCCATTGTCATCCAGCAGACGGATTGAACCGCTTTCCACTTCCTGTAATCCGGCAATTGCTTCCAGAAGTTCCTTCTGTCCGCTTCCTGAAATACCTGCAATACCGAGAATCTCGCCTGTATTGACCGAAAGCTCAACATCATCCAGCGTTTTTACATCATCTTTGTCTTTGCAGTTCAGCCCCTCGATCACCAGACGTTTCTTTACATTTTCCGGTTTCGGACGCTCAATATTCAGATCGACCTTAGCGCCTACCATCATCTCGGAAAGGCTCTGCACATTTGCAGTAGCAGTCTCAACCGTATCAATATACTGTCCTTTTCGAAGAATTGCCACACGGTCAGATAATGCCAGCACTTCCTGCAATTTATGTGTAATGATAATGATCGCACATCCGTCATCACGCATATTTCGCAAAATATCAAACAGACGGTCGGCTTCCTGTGGCGTCAGAACGGCAGTCGGCTCGTCAAGAATCAGGATTCTCGCACCACGGTACAACATTTTTACGATTTCTACAGTCTGTTTTTCCGAAACAGACATCTCGTATATTTTTTTTGAAAGGTCCAGATCAAAACCATATTTATTTACCAGTTTCTGAATATCTTCCGTGATTTTTTTCATATTGAGTCTTGCCCTGCCCGGCAGTCCCAGTACGATATTTTCGGCTGCTGTCAGCACATCTACCAGTTTGAAATGCTGATGTACCATACCGATTCCCAGTTCGTAGGAATCTTTTGGTGAACGGATCGTTACTTCCTTTCCATTCACAAAAATATGTCCCTCATCCGGATAATAAATTCCGTAAATCATATTCATCAGAGTCGTCTTGCCGCTTCCGTTTTCACCTAAGATTGCAAGAATCTCTGATTCTCTCAGCGTGAGATTTACATGATCATTCGCCTGGACTGATCCAAAACGCTTGGAAATATCCTTAAGTTCAAGTGCATAAGTTTCTCCCACTGTCATTCCCTCCTTTTATCCCAGTCATAAAGTCATTCCTTTATGGCCTGATTTCCATATCACAAATTGTCATATGTGCAAAAGAAACCTCCATATCCAACCGGAGGAGATTTCCTTTACACATATAACAAGAATCAGCAGACGCACCACCGGCGCCTCCTCTATATACAATTCAAAAAACGGAGCTGCTGGCAAGCAGCTCCGCCTGTTCCAAAGTCTTATTCTGTGATGGATGTGATTCCGTCGATTGCTATATCAAATGCCGGTGCAGAACCATACTCTGATTCATGGAAATATCCGTCAGAAATGTATTCTGTATCACTGCCGTCTTTCTTATAGGTAGTAAGTTCTTTGCCATCTACGGTGAATGTAGAAGTATCAAATACATGAAGAGATCCGTCTGCAAGTGCATCTTCAACTTCTTTTACTTTTTCATCTGTTCCTTCTGCAACAACTTTCTCATTGAGTGGTGTGATCTTGTCAGCACCATCGGAGAATCCTTTGCACCAGTCAGTGTCGATTGCTGTTCCGTCAAGCATGCACTGTACTGCATATGTGTAATATACACCCCAGTCCATAGATGCGGATGTAAGTGCTTCATTCGGAGCAACGGATGTCATGTCGATGTTGTATCCAACGCAAGGAACGCCTGCTGCTTCACATGCTGTAGGAGCACCTGTAGTATCTGCATGCTGGCTGATCAGGACACATCCGTCAGAAATCAATGCATCAGCACATTCTTTTTCGAGGTCAAAGCTTGCCCAGCTGTTTGTGTATTTAACTTCCATAGTTACGGATGGGCATACGCTCTTAGCACCAAGGTAGAAAGAAGTATATCCGGAAATAACCTCTGCATATGGGAATGCACCAACATAACCCATCTTGCAGTTATCTTCTGTAATTGTGCCGTCTTCGATCATCTCATTCAGTTTGAGACCGGCTACAACACCGGATACATAACGAGCTTCATAAATATTTGTAAAGTAGTTATGCATGTTGGAAAGTCCGCTTGCTGCTGCCTGAGTTCCTGTTGCATGGCAGAACTGTACGTCCGGATACTCTCCTGCTGCTTCAAGGATATAGGTCTCATGTCCGAAGCTGTTTGCAAAAATGATCTGGCATCCCTGATCTGCAAGGTCTGCTGCTGCATCGTAGCATCCTTCGTCTTCACCGATCAGAGTTTTTTCGATAACCTGTGAATCATCAAGTCCAAGATTTTCTACCATCTCATCGATACCAACCATATGTGCAGCTGTATATCCTTCGTTTTCATCACCGATGTAGATTGCTCCGATCTTTAAATCTTCTTTTGCAATGCCTGCACCACTTTCACTGTCATCACTTGCATATACAGGTGCGGTCATCGTAACTGCCATTGCTGCTGCAAGTCCAATTGCCAATGCTTTTTTCATCTTTCTTTCCTCCATTTTCTCCTCTTACTCCTGTTACCGAACAAAAGAGGCACAACAATTACTGTTACGCCTCTTTGCAAGTGCTTTTACTATACATGTCATTTTGTGAATTGTCAATAAATTCAAGCAAAAACATACTATTTATTTGACACCCTAATTTTTTTTGTATATTTATAAGAAAGGAATCCGCAAAATATATTCGCTTTATTCATTTTTCCATTCCGTTTATGTTGATTTTGAGTTATTTTCTTTATTACTTCTTGACTTCTTCGCGTTAAAGCGTTATACTTTAAAAAGTTAATTCGATTCGAACGTGAATCAACAATACAGGAGGACTTAAAATATGAAAAAGCAGATTTTAGCAGGCGTTCTGTCTGCAACAATGGTAGTTGGCATGGGTGGTGTCAGCGTATTTGCAGCAGATGGTGCTGACGATAAAACTTATAACATCGGTATCTGCCAGCTCGTACAGCACGAGGCTCTGGATGCTGCAACACAGGGATTCAAAGATGCCATTACAGAAGAACTTGGCGACAAAGTAACATTTGATGAGCAGAACGCACAGGGTGATTCCAATACCTGTTCTACTATCATCACAGACTTTGTTTCCGATAATGTAGACCTGATTCTTGCAAACGCAACTCCTGCTCTTCAGGCAGCTGCAGCAGGTACAGCAGATATCCCGATTCTCGGAACCTCTGTTACAGAATACGGTGTAGCACTTGACCTTGACGATTTTGACGGAACTGTTGGAAATAATATTTCCGGTACCTCAGACCTTGCTCCACTTGAAGATCAGGCAGCAATGCTTAACGAGCTCTTCCCGGATGCAAAAAATGTCGGACTTGTTTACTGCTCCGCAGAAGCAAACTCCCAGTATCAGGTGGATACAGTAAAAGCAGCTCTTGAAAAATTAGGTTACACCTGTGAATACTATGCATTCTCAGATTCCAACGATCTTTCTTCCGTAGCTACAACAGCTGCTACAGAAAGTGATGTTATCTACTTACCAACAGATAACACCGTTGCATCCAACACAGAAATCATCAATAACATCTGCCTTCCGGAGAAAGTTCCGGTAATCGCCGGTGAAGAAGGTATCTGCGAGGGATGCGGTGTTGCCACTCTTTCCATCAGCTATTATGACCTCGGTGTTGCTACCGGTAAGATGGCTCTGAAAGTTCTGGTAGACGGCGAAGATATTTCCAAAATGCCTATCGAGTATGCGCCACAGTTCACAAAAGAATACAATCCGGAAATCTGTAAAGAACTCGGAATCGAAGTTCCGGATGATTATGTAGCAATCGGTGCAGACGCAGAAGAAGCTGAATAATTTTTCTCATAATTAAGCCCAAAACACAAATTTATACAGACAGCGGGAGAGGAATATCCTTTCTCGCTTTCTGTGTCGTCAGGAGGAATCACAAAATGAATATTCTTAGCTTAATAAACGCACTCCCGGGTGCAGCCGCGCAGGGGCTGATCTGGGGAATCATGGCAATCGGTGTTTACCTTACTTTCCGTATTCTCGATATCGCAGACCTTACCGTCGATGGTACCATGTGTACCGGAGGTGCTGTCTGTGTTATGATGCTGATGAGCGGTCATAACATCTGGGTATCCATGCTTGCCGCAACAGGTGCCGGAATGCTTGCCGGCCTTGCAACAGGAATCTTCCACACATTTATGGGAATCCCGGCCATCCTCGCCGGAATCCTTACACAGCTTGGTCTCTACTCAGCCAACCTCAAGATCATGGGCAAGGCCAATCAGGCTGTCAACGGAAACAAATACGATCTTCTGGTTTCCCTTCGAAATGTAAAAAACGTTCCGATCTACCAGAACACGATCCTTATTGTAGCTGTTTTTATTGTTGTTCTGATCGCGATTCTTTACTGGTTCTTCGGAACAGAACTTGGATGCTCTCTGCGTGCTACCGGATGTAATCCAAATATGTCCCGTGCACAGGGCATCAACACAAATGTATGTAAAGTACTCGGACTGATGCTCTCTAACGGACTGGTTGCACTTTCCAGTGCACTCCTTGCACAGTATCAGGGATTTGCCGATGTCAACATGGGACGTGGAGCAATCGTTATCGGTCTTGCTGCAGTCATCATCGGTGAAGCAATCTTCGGACGTATTTTCCGCAACTTTGCACTTCGTCTTCTGAGTGTTGCTTTTGGTTCCATCCTTTATTATCTGGTACTTCAGACTGTTATCTGGCTTGGAATCGACACTGACCTTCTGAAGATGCTGTCTGCACTTGTTGTAGCTGTCTTCCTTGCAGTGCCTTACTGGAAAACAAAATATTTTACAAAACCTACGAAACGTGGAGGTAACAACTGATGCTTGAGCTGAAAAACATATATAAAACATTTAATCCGGGAACCATCAATGAAAAAGTGGCTCTGAACGGTCTGAACCTCACACTGAATGAAGGTGATTTTGTTACTGTTATCGGTGGTAACGGAGCCGGTAAATCTACCATGCTGAATGCAGTTGCCGGCACATGGCAGGTCGATGAAGGACAGATCATTATCGATGGTATCGATGTCACCAAATTATCCGAACACAAAAGAGCCGCATATCTCGGTCGTGTCTTCCAGGATCCTATGACCGGAACTGCTGCTACAATGGGAATCGAAGAAAACCTTGCCCTTGCAAAACGCCGTGGAAAAACACGTTTACTGAAACCGGGAATCACAAAGAAAGAGCGTGAAGAATATAAAGAACTGCTGAAAGTTTTAGGGCTCGGACTGGAAGACCGTCTTACTTCCAAGGTCGGACTTCTCTCCGGTGGACAGCGTCAGGCACTGACACTTCTGATGGCTACACTACAGAAACCAAAGCTTCTGCTTCTGGATGAGCATACCGCTGCTCTTGATCCTAAGACTGCAGCCAAGGTTCTTGAAATCACAGAAATGATCGTCAACCGCGACCATCTGACAACTATGATGATCACTCATAATATGCAGGATGCGATCACACATGGAAATCGTCTGATCATGATGATGGAAGGTAAGATCATTCTGGATATTCAGGGCGAGGAGAAAAAGAAACTTACTGTGAGAAATCTGCTGGATCAGTTTGAGAAGGCAAGCGGACAGGAGTTTAGTAATGATTCTGCTCTGCTGAGCTAGGATGGGAAATAAGTAAATTTATTGTTTTCACGCATCCTATAAAAATTATATGATTCTTTATGTTATATATGAAATATAAAAAGATATGGTTTCGTCAACAGCTTCGAAATCCGGAAGTGCTAAGGAATAATCCGAATGCTAATTGCATTCATAAAAATCACAAACTCGCTGACGCTCAAACAGTGTGATTTTTATGAATAACGCATCCGGAACATTCCTAAGAACTTCTCGGATTTCTGCAGAGGCTGACGAACCATATCTTTTTTATTGCAGGTAAGTATTGAATAAATCATATATCTTTTTTGGTAACTTCTTATATTTCCCCTTCCATCCGGTGCTCAGCTACCTCCTGCCCGGAGGGTACCCGAACCGCGCACAGCTGCCAATAGCGCTGTCCAGGACGATGGGGATTGCTGTAAAAAACGATAAAATAAAGAAGGATCGGCAGATATTCGCTCTATGACCTATCGTAATGAGAAGATGCTCGTGCAGGTGAAATGTGTATTGGTTTCAGAAACATCTGCAAGAGTCCATAGAAATACTTGATTATATCCTGGCTGTGTTATGGAGCATAAAGTGCAATGTTTGAGCCGTCAGGCAAGTTTTGCACTTTTGATCCATGTATTTAACAGACAGGAATAATCTTAGTATTTCTGGACGATGAAGCCGTTTCTGAAATCAATGCACATTCATCCTGCACACCTCATCCTCACACCCAGTCATGAGCAGCGAATATCTGCCGATCCTTTATATACTATTTACTTTGTTTTACTTAATTCCCTTCATGGACAAGCTGATTCTCTTTTTCTTCATATCCACTCCAAGTACTCTTACATCCACCACATCCCCAACGGACACTGCCTCAAGCGGATGTTTGATATACTTCTCACTCATCTCGGAGATATGCACCAGTCCATCCTGATGAACCCCGATATCCACAAATGCCCCGAAATCAATGACATTACGGACAGTTCCCTTCAGGATCATGCCCTCTTTGAGATCTTTCATATCAAGTACATCTGTGCGGAGTACCGGTTTCGGCATTTCATCACGCGGATCTCGTGCCGGTTTTTCCAGTTCTTTTACAATATCGCGAAGTGTCGGCTCACCGACTCCGAGCTCTTCTGCAAGCTTCTTATAGTTCTTGATCTGCTTTGAAATACCACTCAGTTTACCACCCGTAATATCTTCCGGTGTGTAGCCAAGCTTTTCAAGAACTTTCTTTGCTGCCTCATAGCTTTCCGGATGCACGCTTGTAGCATCCAACGGATCATCGCCTCCTGTGATACGCATAAATCCGGCACACTGTTCAAAAGCTTTAGGTCCAAGCTTTGCTACTGAAAGCAAATCTTTTCTGCTTTGAAACTGTCCGTTTTCTTCTCTATACTCAACTATGTTTTTTGCAATAGTCTTACTAATACCTGAAACATATTCAAGTAACGGTGCTGAGGCTGTATTCAAGTCAACGCCTACATTGTTAACGCAGTCTTCAACAATGTTAGATAATGCTTCATCCAGTTTCTTCTGGTTCATATCGTGCTGATACTGTCCGACACCGATGGCTTTCGGGTCGATCTTTACCAGTTCTGCCAGCGGATCCTGCAGACGTCTGGCGATGGAAGCGGCACTTCTCTGTCCCACATCGAAGTTCGGGAACTCTTCGGTCGCCAGTTTACTCGCAGAATATACGGAAGCTCCTGCTTCGTTGGTGATCACATACTGTACCTTTGTCGGTACTTCCTTTAACATATCCACGATCACCTGCTCGGATTCTCTGGATGCAGTACCGTTTCCTACGGAGATCAGATCGATATGATACTTTTCAATCATTTTTTTAACTGTTTCTTTTGCTGCTTTGATCTTGGCTTCTGTGGTCGGTGCAGTCGGATATACAACGGTTGTATCGAGCACTTTACCGGTCTCGTCAACAACTGCCAGCTTACAGCCGGTGCGGAATGCCGGATCCCATCCGAGAACAACTTTTCCCACGATTGGAGGCTGCATCAGCAGCTGTTCGAGGTTCTTTCCGAACACTTTAATCGAACCGTCCTCGGCTTTCTCTGTCAGATCATTTCGAATCTCCCGCTCGATGGCCGGTGCGATCAGACGTTTATAGCTGTCCTCCACAACCGCTTCCAGAATCGGGGTGGTATTCGGATTGTCGGTGCGGATCACCTGACGTTTTAACCAGGAAAGTATCTCTTCTTCCGGTGCATTGATCTTGACAGTCAGAATCTTTTCTTTTTCTCCACGGTTCAGTGCCAGTACACGGTGTCCTGCCAGTTTGGAAATCGGTTCCTCAAAATCATAATACATTTCATATACAGATTTCTCGTTTTCTTTCTTGGCACTGGATACGACAGAACCTGATTTTACTGTCATGTTACGGATCCGGATACGGTAGTCTGCTTCATCGGCAACAGACTCTGCCAGAATGTCCGATGCTCCTGCAATCGCTTCTTTTACATTTTTTACTTCTTTTTCTTCAGATACATAGCTTTCCGCTTCTTCTTCGATGGACTTGTCTGTCATCTGAAGCAGGATCAGATTGGCCAGAGGTTCCAGCCCTTTCTCTTTGGCAATTGTCGCACGGGTACGACGTTTCGGGCGATATGGTCTGTATAAGTCCTCTACTACAACCAGTGTCTGGGCATCCAGAATCTGTTTCTTCAGTTCCTCAGTCAGCTTGCCCTGGTCTTCGATGCTCTTTAATACCTGATTCTTCTTATCTTCCAGATTTCTCAGATACGTCAGTCTCTCAAAGAGTGTACGAAGCTGCTCATCATTAAGGGAACCTGTTGCTTCTTTTCTGTATCGGGAAATGAATGGGATGGTGTTGCCTTCGTCGATCAGATTGACCGTCTGCTCCACCTGCGACTGCTTCAGCCCAAATTCTTTTGCAAGCACTTCAATGATATTCATATGCCTACTCCTTCTGCTTCAGTTTTTCATTGATAAAGTAATCCAGATCCCCGTCCATGACACGGTTTACATCTCCCACTTCAGCGTTTGTACGGTGATCCTTTACCATAGTATAAGGCTGAAGGACATAAGAGCGGATCTGGCTTCCCCAGCCATTGTCCTTTACGTCACCACGGAT
>OGQI01002434.1_pt1 | contig 11263 bp, 5 predicted proteins | sample 1553171 | NCBI WGS metagenome assembly OGQI01 (sample SAMEA2579988, study PRJEB22360) | human gut metagenome | biome: human gut; feature: human-associated habitat; material: faeces | place: Denmark | collected 2008/2010
AGAAAAATAGGACTATTCTTTCATTCATTGAGACATATTTACTATCTTTCCGCTATGATTTTGCCTACATTTGGTAACTCAAAACGAAAGGATAGAAAACACATAGTATGAAGAAAACCCTGACTCTTTTAATCTGTCTTATTTGTTATCAGATACTCTGTCACGCTCAAGTGGCAGGGGGACACTATTATTTTAAAAATCTAGGAGAATGGATTATCGCAGAATACAGTAAATACAATTTTACAGGATAAGCAGGGCTTTATGTGGTTCGGCACCAAGGATGGACTGAACAGATATGACGGTCTGTCATTCCGTAAATTTAAGCATGATGACCGTAGTCAGCGGAGCATAGGCAATAATTTCATCACGGCACTTTACGAGGATGAAAAAGGAAGTATCTGGGTGGGTACGGACGTAGGGCTTTATATCTATTATCCGGAAAAAGATTCTTTCGAGCATTTTACCAAACAAAGTGTAGAGAATACAAGGATAGAACATACTGTGACGGCTATCTCCGGAGATAATCAGGGGTGTGTCTGGATGGCAGTGGAATCACAGGGATTGTTCTGTTATAATCTGGAAAAAGGAGAGCTTCAGAACTATACCTTACAGAACTTCTCCTTTCTTACCACCAATGTTGAGACTTTTGCTTTTGACAATAGCGGAACCCTTTGGATCGGCTGTTATGGCGATGGACTTTTCTATTCGAAAGACCGTCTGAAAACTCTCCATCCTTATTTATCGCCTGTGAATAACAAGGAAATTTATGCGAACGACGTAGTGACCTGTATTGTAAAAGGTGCATACAACTGCTTGTATATAAGTTCTTTAAAAGGAGGAGTGAAAGAATTGAATCTGACTTCAAACAAATTGCATGATTTACTTTTCGAAGATGAATCCGGGGAGTCTGTTTTCTGTCGTGAACTGTTGGTTGCTTCTGACAATGAACTATGGATTGGTGCAGAGTCGGGACTTTATATCTATAATCTCCGGCTAGGTAAGTACGTTCATTTGCGCAGTTCGATTAATGATCCTTATTCTTTATCCGATAATGCCATTTATTCATTGTGTAAAGATCGTGAGGGTGGCATTTGGATTGGCTCTTACTTCGGCGGTATAAACTACTATCCTCGTTTTTATACGAACTTCGAGAAATATTATCCGAAAGGAATAGAGAATGGCCTGCACGGGAAACGAGTGCGTGAGTTCTGTCAAGATAACCAGGGAATTCTATGGATTGGTACGGAAGATGGTGGCTTGAATCGTTTTAATCCTAAAACCAAGACTTTTTCTTTCTTTACGCCAAGTAATGCTTTTACAAATGTTCACGGACTGTGCCTGGTTGATGATAATCTTTGGGTGGGAACTTTCTCGAAAGGAGTAAAAGTGGTGGATACTCGTACAGGAGCTATTGTGAAAACCTATCAGAAGACAGACTCGCCCCGTTCATTGATAGATAATAGCGTTTTCTCCATTTGCCGAACGACGACGGGGGATATTTATCTGGGTACTTTATTCGGTTTGTTGCGCTACAACAGACAATCTGATGATTTTGACCGGATACCGGAACTGAATGCCCGGTTTGTATATGATATAAAAGAAGATTCGGGAGGAAACCTCTGGCTGGCCACTTACGCAAACGGTGCTTACTGTTATAATGTAAGTGAGAAGAAATGGAAGAATTATTTGCATAATGAAAATAATCCGAAAAGCCTTCCTTATGATAAAGTGGTAAGTATCTTCGAAGATTCTCACCGACAAGTTTGGTTGACAACTCAAGGTGGAGGGTTCTGTTTGTTTCATCCGGAAACGGAAACCTTTACCAGCTATAATCTGGCAGACGGATTGCCAAATGATGTCGTTTATCAGATTGTGGAAGATAAAGATGGACTTTTCTGGCTGACAACGAATAATGGTCTCGTATGTTTCCAACCTACTACCGGAGCAATGAAAGTATATACTACCTCCAATGGTTTGCTGGGCGATCAGTTTAATTACCACTCCAGCCTGGAGACGGAAGATGGTACGATTTATCTGGGAAGTATCGACGGCTTTATCGCTTTCAATCCGAAGACCTTTTCAGAGAATAGGTCGCTCCCATCTATTGTGATTACGGATTTCCTATTGTTTGGCAAAGAAGTGTATGTCGGTGAACCGGGATCTCCATTGGAAAAGAGTATCACTTTCTCTGATGAACTTATTCTTCAGTCTAGTCAGAACTCTTTCTCTTTCCGGGTAACAGCATTGGACTTTCAAGCTCCAAGAATGAGTAAAATCATGTATAAATTGGATGGTTTTGATGCGGATTGGCTGACAATTGGCGAAAGCCCTATTGTTACTTATTCCAATCTGCGATATGGCAATTATACATTCAAAGTGAAGGTTTCTAATAGTGATGGAGTATGGAATGAAAATGGAATATCATTAAAAGTACATATTCTTCCTCCTTTCTATCTTTCTGTTTGGGCTTATTTTGTATATGCTTTGTTGATTATAGGTTGTTCTTTGTATGTAATTATATATTTCAAGAGGCGTAGTAACAACAAGCATCGCAGGCAGATGGAGAAGTTTGAGCAGGAGAAAGAACGTGAAGTTTATCATGCAAAGATTGACTTTTTTACGAATGTAGCTCATGAAATACGTACACCGTTGACATTGATTAAAGGTCCGTTGGAAAATATCATACTGAAAAAACAAGTGGATGCTGAAACCCGTGAAGACTTGAACGTCATGAAACAGAACACGGAACGATTACTCAATCTGACCAATCAGCTACTTGACTTCCGCAAGACGGAAAGCCAGGGATTCCGGTTGAACTTTGCAAAATGCAATATAACAGAGGTCTTGAAGGAAACTCATGTACGTTTCACTTCTCTTGCAAAACAGAAAGGGTTGGAATTTACCTTACAGGTACCAGAAAAAGATTTCTATGCCCATGTTAATCAGGAAGCATTTACGAAGATCATCAGCAACTTGTTGAACAATGGAATGAAATATGCCGAGAGTTATGTACATGTAATGCTGGAAATACCCGAAACTGATGATGATAATCTATTCCGTATTCGCACAGTAAACGATGGAGTAATCATTCCTGATGAAATGAAAGAGGAGATTTTTAAACCTTTTGTTCGTTTCAATGAGCAAGAGGATGGAAAGGTGACTACTGGCACTGGAATCGGTTTGGCACTCTCTCGCTCGTTGGCTGAATTACATCAGGGAACTTTGGCTATGGAGACAGGAGAAGAAAGTAACATTTTCTGTCTGACTTTACCGGTCGTTCAGGATATGACAATCACTTTAACCCCAGAGGCGGAGGTGGAAATTGATAGGGTAAACGAAATCCCTGCCGAACAGGCGGGAAGGAAAGATAACCGTCCCACTGTGCTGGTAGTAGAAGATAATCCTGATATGCTTACTTTTGTTGTTCGTCAATTGTCGAGAGATTATACAGTGTTGACAGCTACTAATGGTGCAGAAGCATTGAAGGTGCTTGATGGTAACTATGTGAATCTGGTGATAAGTGATGTTGTGATGCCCGTGATGGATGGTTTCGAATTGTGTAAGACGATTAAGTCGGATTTGAATTACAGCCATATTCCGGTTATCCTGCTGACTGCCAAGACCAATATACAATCAAAGATAGAGGGGATGGAACTGGGAGCAGATGCTTATATTGAAAAACCTTTCTCTGTAGAATATCTACAAGCGTGTGCTTCTAACCTTATTCAGAATAGAGAGAAACTGCGTCAAGCTTTTGCGGAGTCTCCTTTTATAGCTGCTAATACAATGGCTTTAACAAAAGCTGATGAGGAATTTATCAAAAGGTTGAACGAAGTAATTCAGATTAATTATGCCAATCCTGAATTTAGCATGGATGACATGGCAGATAACCTGAATATGAGCAGGTCTAACTTTTATCGGAAAATAAAGGGAGTGTTGGATTTGAGTCCGAATGAGTTCTTACGCCTGGAGCGTTTGAAAAAGGCAGCTCAATTGTTGAAAGAGGGAGAAAACCGGGTGAATGAAATCTGCTACATGGTGGGATTTAATTCTCCGTCTTACTTTGCTAAATGTTTCCAAAAGCAATTTGGGGTATTGCCTAAGGATTTTGTTAATTCGAAAGAAGAGTAGATTATATATAGAGTTGTATTTCACTCTATATCATCTGTTATATTGAGGATTTATAATTTATAAGTGTGAAAATTTTAATAATACGATAAGATATGATGACCAGACAAAAGACTTTGTGGTTTACACTATTACTAATTGGATTGTATACCAGTTTTCTGAATGCCAGTGAGATAACGAGATGGGTGATTACTTCACCTGACAGTATTTGCTGGAGAGTGAATGGTGTGCATAATGACCATATTGAAATGAGTGGACTGAAAGTTTCAACAGTATTGCGCTATGGTGTTAATGAAGCTGGTGAATGGGTGATTGACCGGAATATGGTTTTACCTACTTTTCGTACTATCCCTAATGATACCCATGGTAGTTTGCAGCATCATTTTAATGGAGACTGGGCACATTTATGCCTTGTAAATGGCCAGCCGTTAGTAGGTGAAAAGGTAGAGACTGTATCGCTGAATGGAATTATGACTGTAAAGAGTGTATATGCTACTAGAGGGATTTCGTTGACACGTACACTTTTTCCTTCCACGTCACAACCGGCCTTCTGTGAGAAATATGAGTTGGAGAATACGACAGATCACCCACAGACAGTTCAGCTCCCATCGACCACTCTTTCTTATTATACTGATGAGGCAAAAGGAGTGGAAGGCAGTTATACATTAACGGCTACCCTTTCTTCTCCGGTAAAAGATGGTACTTATCTACTGAAAGCCGGAGAAAAGGCCTGGTTTCAGGTAATCTATGCAGGATATAAGAAACATGATCAGGAGTTGGCGTTGGATGTTAATAATGAACTTCTGGCACGTCGGAGATTTTTGAGTCAGATACAGGGTAACCTTGTGTTAGAGACTCCGAGTGACGTAATCAATACTATGTTTTCTTTTGCCAAGATACGTGGTTCGGAAAGCATATTTGATACTAAAGGCGGATATATGCAGAGCCCAGGTGGAGAAGCTTATTACGCTGCTGTTTGGGCGAATGATCAGGCCGAATATATCAATCCATTTTTTCCATATTTAGGTTATCAAGCCGGAAACCGTTCGGCTATGGATTCATTCGGGTTGTTTATGCGCTATATGAATGATGAGTATAAACCTTTACCTTCATCTATAATTGCAGAAGGGATTGATTGTTTTGGTGTTGCGGGTGATCGTGGTGATGTAGCAATGGTTGGCTATGGCGCAGCACGTTATGCTTTGGCATCCGGTAATTGTAATGAGGCTGAAAAATTGTGGCCGCTGATTGAATGGTGTCTGGAATATTGTCATCGCCAGCTGAATGCGGATGGGGTGGTAAAATCTGATTCTGATGAACTTGAAAATCGTTTTCCTGCCGGAAAAGCCAATCTATGTACATCTTCATTATATTATGATGCCTTGGTTTCAGCTGCTTATTTGGGAAAGGCACTGAAAAAAGAACATAAACAGATAAAGTCTTATCAGGATAGGGCTGCTGAACTTTATAAGAATATTGATGCATATTTTGCCCGTAATGTAGAGGGGTATGACACCTATCGTTATTATGATGGTAATACAGTGCTGCGTTCATGGATTTGCATTCCTCTGACTATGGGTATTTATGATCAGGCGAAAGGTACTGTGGAGGCTCTATTCTCTGATAAACTGTGGATGGGGAATGGGTTGTTAAATCAGTCGGGTACTTCTACTTATTGGGATCGTTCTACACTCTATGCTTTCCGGGGGGCTTACTCTTGTGGTGCCAGAGATATAGCTACTGAATATTTGGATAAATACTCTGCTACTCGTTTGTTGGGTGATCATGTTCCTTACGCAGTGGAAGCGTGGCCGGAGGGAAACCAAAGGCATTTATCCACAGAAAGTGCTTTGTATTGTCGCATTATGACCGAGGGGTTGTTCGGTATCCGTCCCATTGCATTGGATGCTTTTATGATGACACCGCAGCTACCGGAAAGTTGGAATACGATGTCATTGAAACGTATCTGTGCATTTGGTTCCATATTCGATATTGAGGTGAAGCGCGATAAAGATGACAAACTGTTGGTTCTGATAAAAAAGGATCATAAGATTGTAAAAAGAAGTAAGATTACGAATGGAAAACCGATTGAAGTACGTATTTAAATAAGATAAAATAATCTGTCTTTTGATTTAAGCCAATTTTGGTAACAAAATTGGCTTAAATATTATTTTTAGTACGCTTTTGGTTTATTTGTCACATCATTTGGTCAGGTTATTTCCTAATGATTGGCAGATACGCCCTATTTTTGTGTCGGATGTCATTAACAAATTAAATATCTTATTTTTTATATGAGAAATCTATTTATCGTATTTTATTGTCTGGTATCAGCTCTTACTATTAAGGCAAATGGACAGGATAGTTTGTGGAAGATACAGACAACTGATTATCACGGAACTTATTACGGGGCAACAGTTGCCAATGGGGGGATTGGTATCCTGCCGTGGAAAGAACCGTTTTCTATTCGCCATGTCATGCTAAACCATGTTTTTGATTCTGCTACTCCTCAAGATGTGAGTCGTGTTTTACGAGGAATCAATCCATTCAATTTGCAGATGCAAATTAATGGACAGACTGTAAATGGTGATAATATTTCGAGATGGGAACAGTGTATAGATATGAAAGAGGCTACCCATAATACGCACTTCACTTGTGATGGAAAAGCGGATGTATCTTATAGCATCTGTGCTCTAAGAAATTTACCTTATGCAGGACTGGTTCGTGTGGAGGTTGTGGCACTGGGGGATATGTATTTGACAGTGTCAAATCCTATTGAGATACCTGATGAGTATAAAAACATAGGTTCGAAACTGGTCAATGTGAATGTTAATGGGAATGATATAAAAATAGTGCGTACTTGGGCTTTATCAAAATACCGCGAACAAAAAGTTTCAGCTTCTTCCGCATTTATTTATGATAAGAATTCCAGTGTGCAGCAACAATATAATGGGAGTGGTCAGATTTCTATTTCATTAAAGAAAGGAGAGAAATTCTTTTTTACTTTATTAGGTGCTGTTTGTACCGGACGTGATTTTATAGATCCATACAATGAGTCAGACCGTGAAGTGATTTATGGTGCGAAAGAGGGATTGACGCGTCTGATGGATGGGCATCGGAAACTCTGGAACGAGATGTGGAAAGGTGATATTGTGATTGAGGGGGATGATGAAGCACAGCGTACTGTGCGTTTTGCACTTTATAATCTGTATTCCAATGCACGCAAAGGAAGTCGGTTGAGTATACCTCCTTTTGGACTTTCTTCACAGGGATATAATGGGCATATTTTCTGGGATACCGAATTTTGGATGTATCCGCCTATGCTCTTTATGAATCAGGGCATTGCACGAACAATGATGGATTATCGTACAGATAGGCTGGAAGCTGCTTGCCAGAAAGCATTAAGTTATGGATATGATGGGGCTATGTTTCCTTGGGAAAGTGATGATGCAGGAGAAGAAGCGTGTCCGACTTGGGCGTTGACTGGTCCTTTTGAACATCATATCACAGCTGATATCGCCATTGCGGCCTGGAATTATTACTGTATGAGTGGCGATCAGCGATGGTTGCGTGAAGAAGGATTCCCTTTAATGGAGAAAGTGGCAGAATTTTGGGTAAGTCGTGTAGAAAAGAATGACGATGGTTCTTATTCGATTCGTAATGTGGTTTGTGCCGATGAATACGCAGAGGGTGATGATAATGCCTTCACGAACGGTACTGTTATACGCGCATTACAGGATGCTGCTAAACCTGCTTCCATATGTGGGCTTAAAGCTCCAGTAATTTGGAAGGAAATAGCAGCAAAGTTGCGCATCCCCAAATTTGAAAATGGAGTGACTATGGAGTATGATGGTTATAATGGACAGGTTATCAAGCAGGCGGATGCTAATTTACTGGTATATCCATTGAACCTGATTACCCGTCCGGAAGAAATTCGTAAGGATTTGGAGTATTATGAGGGAAAGATTGACAAAGGAGGCCCCGCAATGTCATTCTCTGTATTGGCTTTGCAATATGCACGCCTTGGTGAAGGGGATAAGGCTTATGAATTATTTGTGCAAAGCTTCCGTCCCAACCAGCTACCTCCGTTCGGTGTACTTTCTGAAGGTGCAGGAGGTACTAATCCTTATTTCTCAACTGGTGCGGGAGGACTTTTGCAGGCTGTAATCAATGGCTTTTGTGGTTTGGAAATTACAGATAGCGGTATTAAACAATTGCCTTCGAAATTGCCAGGACATTGGAAGAAGTTGGTAGTTAAAGGAGTCGGACCGGATGGTAAAACATATGTCCGGCTTCAGAAATGAGTTCAATTTTTTCGGTTGCGTAAATAAGAGTCAGAAGATGTATACTTTGGGAGGGAAATTGAGACTGGAATTTCATTTATTGACCTGTTTTTAATATCCTAAGCTGGTAGAATTCCATACTTTTGTTGCGTATCACACAGGCTACAAAATATTAGCTGTTGCTCAAGTTTGAAAATGAATTATTAGTGTATTAACAGAACCAGTATTTATTTTATTACTGATTCATTTAATTGAATTTACATGAATTTAAAATGCTTATTTTGTGGAATACTTATTGGGTTATATGTTGAGGCTGTTGAAGCCGTCAATTATACTCCAGAAAAGATTTCAGCATCTATTTCCTTAAAAGTACCGGGAAATGAATCGGAAAAATACTCGCTGGATATGCGGCAGTTGAAGAATGACTGTTCATCTTATCTGTTGGAACCTTCCAAAGGTATTCCGATGGTAATAACTCAGAGAATGGAGGATATGAATGGTAAGTTACGTATCAATGTCAGTCTAACTGCATTAGAGGATGTTTATTTTAATTTTAGCGAGCAGTTGTCAACCGGTTTTAATCATGATGATTGCCAGTTCTATATGCCGGGGTTCTGGTATCGTCGCAATCTGCGATCTCCTAAGGAAGCACCTTCATTTCATACATCAGACAGCTGGTTGGTGCGTGAGGATAGATTGAGTGCTCCTCTTACAGGTATTTATTCAGAAAAGGAAAAAAGCTTTGTGACGGTGAGTCGTATAGACAATTTTGCTAATGAGGTTTTGTCTACTCATCGAGAGGGAGAAATCATTCTTTCAGGTAAAACTTCAATAGGTTTTACTGGATTCGAAAATCAGAATGGAGTGGCAACACTTTCTTTCGGTTTTCCTTACCGTGAAGCACCTAAAAGCTATATTCGAAAATTAACATTGGCTCCGGCGGTAGAGGCTTTTCAGTCTCTGAGAAAAGGAGAAACAATGTTACTGACATGGGAGATCTTGGAGAATAAAGCTGATGATTATTCTGATTTTATTCGGAATGCGTGGGAGTATAGCTATGACACTTATGCTCCGGTTCCGGTTGATACTCCTTCTTCTATTGAGGATATGAAAGAAGTTATGAGCCGTTTTTTTGTGAATAGTCTGGTGACTGGTAATTCGTTGACTTTTAATTCGGGTATTCATTTGCGGACTGCTGATTGTCAGAGTAACGGTCAGGCAGAAGTTGGTTTTATTGGCCGTGTACTCCTTAATGCATTCAATGCTTGGGAATATAGTTGGCAATGTGGCAGAGAAGATCTGAAAGAAAACAGTATGAAAGTATTCGATAGTTATTTGAAGAATGGCTTTACCCAGGCTGGTTTCTTTAAAGAATCGGTAAACTTTGATAGAGGGTATGAAGATCCTGTACATAGTATTCGTCGTCAATCAGAAGGAGTTTATGCTATGCTTCATTTTCTTGCTTATGAAAGGGAGAATGGCCGTCGTCATCCTGAATGGGAACAAAAGATGAAAAATATGCTCGATATACTTCTGCAGTTGCAACATGAAGATGGCAGTTTCCCCCGTAAATTCCACGATGATTTTACAATAGTCGATAATAGTGGAGGAAGTACACCCTCGGCCACTTTACCTTTAATAATGGGATATAAATATTTTAAGGATAAACGTTATTTAGCTAGTGCTAAAAGGACAGCAGATTATTTGGAGAAAGTCTTGATATCTAAAGCTGACTATTTTTCATCTACTCTCGATGCCAATTGTGAAGATAAAGAGGCTTCTCTTTATGCTGCTACGGCAACTTATTATCTTTCGTTGATAACGAAAGGAGATGAGCATCGTCATTATGCCGACCTGACAAGAAAGGCTGCTTATTTTGCATTGTCATGGTATTATGTATGGGACGTTCCTTTTGCTCAAGGTCAGATGTTGGGTGATATCGGTCTAAAAACTCGTGGTTGGGGTAATGTTTCTGTAGAAAATAACCATATTGATGTGTTTGTTTTTGAATTTGCTTCGGTACTGCAATGGTTGTCAAAGGAATATAAGGAGCCACGTTTTGCCCATTTCGCGGAGGTGATTTCTACTTCCATGCGCCAATTGTTACCTCATGAAGGGCATCTATGTGGAATTGCCAAATCCGGTTTTTATCCGGAAGTCGTTCAACATACCAACTGGGATTATGGCAAAAATGGGAAAGGGTATTATAACGATATCTTCGCACCGGGATGGACAGTCGCTTCTTTGTGGGAGTTATTGACTCCGGGGCGTGCGGAACATTTCTTAAAATGACAGAAATAGGTCAGAAGATATCTCAATTATATTTTAATTTCATTTTGAACGATTTTTTTTAATTATTGGTCTATCTATTTTATTACATTTTGTATTAGTTGTCTACTTTTGCTCTCACTCAATATGAGATAAAGTATTTATTATGAGTTTTTTAAATTTAATATTATGGACTTGAAGAAAGCATTGTTTGTTTGCTTGTTGTTCTATTATGGAACAAGCGCTAACTCCGCTTTACCGGAACATTCTTCTATGTCTGGTAAGACTAATATGTCGGAGCAAGCGAAAGGCATTCGTATCAGTGGTACGAGAACCGATAAGGACAAGAATCCTCTTCCTGGTGTGAATGTACGTGTACTGGAACAGACAGGGACTGGAGTGATTACGGATATGGACGGACATTTTTATTTGAATGTACCCGGAAAGAATTCTGTAATAGAGATTTCGTATATTGGCTTCAAAACTCAACAAATAAAAGTTGGAAGTAAGATTAATTTTGATGTAATTTTAGAAGAAGATATTGAAGCCTTGGATGAAGTTGTAGTTACTGGATATGGTAGTCAGAA
>OGQI01002442.1_pt1 | contig 11229 bp, 9 predicted proteins | sample 1553171 | NCBI WGS metagenome assembly OGQI01 (sample SAMEA2579988, study PRJEB22360) | human gut metagenome | biome: human gut; feature: human-associated habitat; material: faeces | place: Denmark | collected 2008/2010
TGTCAGCAGCCCCCGTTTCGTGGTCTGCGTGTAGTTCCTTGTAAACTGACCTAAAGATATTGCTAAGTAAAATTGAACCGGAGGAAGCTGATCGAGAGCTTTATGAGCGAATTAAGAGAGAGGCGGAAGAGGGAAGCCTGCTTCCTCTTCAGAGAAACAAGGACAACAGCGTGGTGCCTAATCAGATGCATAAGGCGGAACTTGCGCTGATACTTGAGAACGCAGGCTCTTATCTCGGCTTTCTTAATGAGAAAGATGAAGACGGCCTGTCACCGGCAGAAAAAATCATTGAGTTATTTTCTTTCAGAATACCGTACTATGTAGGACCTTTGAGCGACCGCCATAAAGACAGAGGATCCAATGCCTGGATTGTCAGAAAAGCAGAGGGAAGAATACTTCCGTGGAATTTTGACGAGAAGGTGGACAGGGAAAAATCAAATGAGGCATTTATAGAGAGAATGACAAATAAATGTACATATTTACTGGGCAAAGATGTCGTTGCGAAGAACTCTCTGATTTACAGCCACTTTATGGTACTTAACGAGTTAAACAATCTTAGCGTATGCGGCAATAAAATAAGCGTACAGGTCAAACAGGATATCTATCGGGAGCTTTTTCAAAGACATACAAAAGTCAGCAAAAAAATGCTCCTGCAATATTGCCGGGAAAAAATGATGAACAAAGACCTTGAAGAGGAAGACCTCAGCGGATTCGACGGAGATTTTAAGGCTAAGCTTTCTTCCTATCTGGACTTTGAAAAAAAGGTCTTCGGCGCAAAGATGGAAGAAGATCGTATACGAAAGATAACAGAGGATATAATCAGATGGAAGACTATCTATGGCGACGACGGCAAGATGCTGCAGGCCGTCGTTGAAAAGGAATATCCGGGCGAGCTTGACAGTGATCAGCTAAAAGCCGTTAAACAATTCAGATACAGTGGATGGGGCAATTTTTCCGAGGAGTTCTTAAACGGTATTGTGGGAACAGAAAAGCCCACCGGCCAGATGTTTACAATTATAGAAGCACTCTGGCAGACTAACTGTAACCTGATGCAGCTTTTGAGCAAAAACTTCACCTTCATGGAAGAAATAGAAAAGCATAATAGGGAGCTTGCAGGACAGATAACTGATATCAGTTATGATAAGTTGGTAAAAGACCTGTACATTTCACCTGCTAACAAAAGAGCCGTTTGGCAGACTGTAAGAATCGCAGAGGAAGTTAAAAAAATCATGGGCTGCGAGCCTGCTAAGATCTTTGTGGAGATGGCCCGCGGAGGTGAAAAGGAAAAGAAGAGAACTATATCAAGAAAGAAAAAACTGCTTGAGCTTTATGCCGCTTGCAAAAAAGATGCAAGAGACTGGAACAGAGAAATAGAAGACCGCGATGAACGTGAATTTAACAGCGATAAGCTGTATCTCTATTATACTCAGATGGGGCGCTGCATGTACAGCGGTGAACGCATAGATCTGCATGAACTGATGTCGGCCAATTCCAAGTGGGATATAGATCATATTTATCCTCAATCAAAGGTTAAGGACGACAGTTTGGACAATCGCGTGCTGTCGCTAAAAAAGATTAACAATGAGAAAGGCAATAAGCCTTTGAGCAGAGATATCCAGCAGAGTCAGCAGAAGTGGTGGACAGAGTTATTGCAGCTTGAATTTATCACCAAGAAAAAATATGACAGGCTGATGCATAGAGGCGAATTATCGGAAGAAGAATTGAGCGGATTCATAAATCGCCAGCTTGTGGAGACGCGGCAGTCTACGAAGGCAGCTGCAGAACTGCTTGGCAGGATGTATAACAACAGCAAAGTTGTATATGTTAAGGCTCCCCTGGTATCACAATTCAGGAAAGATGATTTGAACATACTCAAGTCAAGGCTTGCCAATGATTATCATCACGCGAAAGACGCCTATCTCAATATAGCAGTCGGAAATGTCTATAATGAAAAATTTACAGATAATCCGCTTAGATGGATTGAAAAACACGCCGGAGAAAATTACAGCATCAATCGTGTATTCGATTATGATATCGTCGCCGGAGACGGCGCGCCGGTATGGGCAGCTCCGTTGCGGGATGAAAAAAATAAGCTGAGGAAAAATGAAGTGGGAGAAAAGTACGGCGGAACTATAGATGTCATAAGAAAAACGGTCAAGAGAAACGATGTGCTGTATACAGAACATACATACTGCGGAAAAGGCGAATTGTTCAATGCTACTATCGCAAAGAAAGACGGCGGAGCAGAGATTCCTCTGAAGGCGGGTCTTCAGACGGGCAAATACGGAGGCTATAAAAGTCCTAACACCTCCTATTTTGCCGCAATCGAGTTCGACGGGAAAAAAGGAGAGCGGGTAAAGAATATTATGGAGGTGCCTGTTTATATTGCTAACATACTCCTGCATGACATCGATGCTTATATTCGATACTGCGAAACCGTCAAAGGCCTAAAGAATGTAAAAATCCTGCGGCCATGTATAAAAAAAAACGCCCTTATAAGCGTCGACGGTTACCCGATGAGGATAAGAGGGGCAAATGAGAAAAACATCCTTTTGAAAAACAACTTACAGCCGATTTTTGGACGACATGAGGAAACCGTAAGGCGAATAGAAAAATATGTGGAAAAGAATCAGGAATTTGAGGTGGACGAAAAATTCGACGGTCTTAACGAGGCTAATCTCACGGACCTCTATGATGATATAACGGAAAAATTATGCGGCCCTTATGTTGAACGTCCGTCGAACCAAGGAGAATACTTGATGGAGAATAGGGAAAAGTTTTTGAATATATCGTTAAAAGAAAAGGCAAAATTATTGGCTCAGATGATAAAGCTGGTAAGATGCGATACAGAAACTAAAGCAGATTTAAGAAGTATAGGAGCAAGTAAAAACGCAGGAGTCATTTCAGTTAATAAAAATACGTTGGGCGGAAAACGACTGATATTGATAAACCAGTCAGTTACCGGCCTGTTTGAAAACAGAATCGAGTTGTGATATGAGCTGGCGTACCGTAGTGATTACAGGCTGCGCAAAGCTGGATTTCAGGATGGATTACCTGACAGTGCGCAAGCAGGATGGAACCAATCGTATTCATCTGAGCGAGATTGGGATTTTGATAATTGAATCAACAGCAATTTCGTTGACGGCGGTGTTGATACGCGAATTGGCGAGACATAAGATTAAAGTGATATTTTGCGATGAACAGCACAATCCCCATTCAGAATTGATGTCTTATTACGGCAGTCATGATACCAGTGCTAAGATAAAGAAACAGATAGTTTGGGACAAGCATATTAAAGAGGCGACATGGACAGAAATAGTGGCTGAGAAAATAAGAAAACAGGCTCAGCTCCTCGCAGAAGAAGGGTGCGTGTCGCAGGCTCAGCTTCTTCGCCAATATATCAGCGAACTGGAATTTGCAGACGTTACAAACCGCGAAGGCCATGCGGCAAAGGTATATTTTAACGCGCTGTTTGGAATGGATTTTACCAGGAGTGAGGACAATGCCATAAATGCAGCGCTGAATTACGCATATGGCATATTATTATCCTGCTTTAACCGGGAGATCGTGGCGAACGGATATTTGACGCAGATTGGCCTTTTTCATGATAACATGTTTAATCAATTCAACTTGGCTTCGGATTTTATGGAACCGTTTCGCATATTGGCGGATAGGAGGGTAAAAGAGATGAACCCGATTAAGTTCACTCACGATGAAAAAATGCAGCTTGTGTATTTACTAAGCGATAGCGTAGTAATTGACGGAAAGCAAAATTATGTGAGCAATGCGATAAAAATATACTGCAGGAGCCTTTTTGACGCATTAAACGAAAACGATACTTCTTTGATCAGATTTTATAAATATGAGCTATAGATATATGAGAATCATTGTTTTTTTCGACCTTCCCACGGAGACCGCTGAGAACAAAAGACATTATAGGGAGTTTCGCAAATTTTTGATAAAGAGAGGCTTTCTGATGATACAGGAAAGCGTATATTGCAAATTGGCGTTGAATACGACAGTGGCTAATTCAGTCGTTCAGGCGATAAAGAGCAACAAACCTCCCGAAGGTCTGGTACAGATGTTGGTAATTACCGAAAAACAATATGCGAGGATGGAGTTTGTAGTGGGAAATGCCAATCATTCCATAATAGATTCAGATGAAAGGGTGGTGATATTATGAAGGTCACATGCTTGGAGCCGCCTGTAATTATTGAAATATTGCAGGGCAAAACGGCGTCTCTTGTTATTGAATGCCCTGAAACACTGGAACGGTTTCTTATGAATTTGCAAGCGAGTATGAGCAAAAAAGCCCAATATTTTTCGCTATCGGATGAAATGAGTGAAATGGATTTGTCCAAGACGTGTGAACTTGTAACCACGCCGTTTGATTTGACCTATGACCGACGAGAAATAAAAAAACGTTTATATGATGAGCTATGTGATTTCATAATTAACACTGATTTTTCTGAAAGGTTGTCGGAAATACACGGCTTAGCCCTCTCCCTGCTGGACGATCTTAAAATTGCCGCTGATTATGAGACGGAGTATGAAGAGGAACTTACTTTTACGGACTTTCTGAAAAAGTACGATGTGCGCTTGAAAGATCCTGAAGGTAAATTTGGAGAGAAGCTGATAGAATACATGACGACAATGTATACTCTTCAAAATATTTCTGTATTTTTTATTGCGAATTGTGACGCATATCTGTCAGTCTCTGACTATGAATACATAGAGAAAACAGCGGAATATTACGATATATATGTTATTTATGTACGGAATAAGCAGAGATTCTTGAAAGAAGATAAGAATGAATATATAATAGACATTGATATGTGTGAAATACACTGATTTGCCATATGAAATTCAGGCGTGTAGTGACGTTTACTCGAAAATTGAGGTTTGAGAGTAGTGTAATTTCATATGGTAGTCAAACAATATAAATCCAAACTATGTAACCCTTCAGGTTTGAGAGTAGTGTAATTTCATATGGTAGTCAAACGTTCACCAATGTTCGCAAGCGACGGAAAATGTTTGAGAGTAGTGTAATTTCATATGGTAGTCAAACCACGCATAATTATTCTCCTAACTAATCGTAGTTTGAGAGTAGTGTAATTTCATATGGTAGTCAAACTTTTGAATCTTGTAAAAGAGAAGGGTGAAGGTTTGAGAGTAGTGTAATTTCATATGGTAGTCAAACTTTATTGGACAAAAGAAAAAATACATTCTAGTTTGAGAGTAGTGTAATTTCATATGGTAGTCAAACAGTCACGCATAATTATCCTCCTAACTATTCGTTTGAGAGTAGTGTAATTTCATATGGTAGTCAAACATTAAAAAGCCATGCTCAACAAAAGATTGGGTTTGAGAGTAGTGTAATTTCATATGGTAGTCAAACGCAACCAATACAGGTGACCGAAGTGCTGCAGTTTGAGAGTAGTGTAATTTCATATGGTAGTCAAACAAAGCTCTCTAAGCCCGGGGGGCAAACTGTGTTTGAGAGTAGTGTAATTTCATATGGTAGTCAAACAGCTTTCCGCTTTTATGAAAAGACTTCGTAGTTTGAGAGTAGTGTAATTTCATATGGTAGTCAAACCACTGCGCGGTAGACCAGACCACGAGAACGGTTTGAGAGTAGTGTAATTTCATATGGTAGTCAAACTTACGGTTCCGATAAGTCTTTTGCTTCTGCGTTTGAGAGTAGTGTAATTTCATATGGTAGTCAAACAGAAGGATACTCCACATCATACAATCTATCGTTTGAGAGTAGTGTAATTTCATATGGTAGTCAAACGGTGACCATATCCGCCAATATGGTGCTATTGTTTGTGAGTAGTGTAATTTCATATGGTAGTCAAACCATTGCTTCGGCCGCTGGAAATAATTGAGGGTTTGAGAGTAGTGTAATTTCATATGGTAGTCAAACTATTGCTTCTGCTACTCAGATTAATGCTGCGTTTGAGAGTAGTGTAATCCCATATGACAGCTTAATCAGTTGTTGTGAGATTAAAAGATATCTAATCGTGGTTATAGGATGAGTTCTCCATAAGTAATTTTTGACGGCTTATAATTCTATACATAACTAAAAGAAATATTAATTTTATGGCTGAAACACAGCTGTATGTATTTGCAGAGTCCTTGCCGAGATGAGAGAAGGGAGCGCCCGATTCAGGTGCCGCTCCTTTTTTATGTCTTCAAATCAGTCATACGGTACAAGTTGTTTTGCGTATGCTGAAACAGAAGCGACGATAAGGAGGAAAGACCATGAGGAGACTTAGACTGGCAGCGGCTTCCATTTTTCTTGTCAGTATACTGTTTTGCAGCGCAGCCATGTGGAGCGCAGACATAAAAGCAGGAGATGGAGAGTCCCGGATAGTGTCGGGAAAAGCCGTTTCAGAGACAGAAAACGAGGGAACCGATAAAAGGCCGGTCATCGTAATAGATGCCGGACACGGAGGGATAGATGCGGGAGCCTCAGGAGAAGACGGCACATCGGAAAAAGATATAAATCTGGCGATTGCTCTGAAATTAAAAGAGGCCATCGAAAAATATCCGGTAGATGTAGTGCTTACCAGGGAAGATGGCGAAGAACTCTTAGAAGGATATGACGGAAACGGCGGCAGAAAACGATACGATATGGAAAACAGAAAGAAGATCATAGATGAAAATGAACCGGTGCTTACCGTCTCTATTCATCTTAACAGTTTTCCATCTGATGGATCTGTCTGCGGCGCTCAGGTTTTTTATCCGAAGAATCATGATAAAAGAACAGAAGAACAAACAGGAGAACAAACATCAAAAGTATTTGCTGACAGCGTCCAGAGATCTCTTGCGGAGGCCGTGTCAGGCAGCGAAACCAAGGAGGCTCTCACCAAGAACGATATATTTTTATTTCAGCAGATAGACAGTCCGATCATATTAGTAGAATGTGGATTCCTGTCAAACGCAGAAGAAAGAGAAAACTTGGAAACTGCAGAATATCAAGAAAAACTGGCCGAGGCTATATGGGACGGAATAAATGAAATTTTATGCCTTAAAAAGCAGAAAGAAAATCAGATCGTTGACAGTGCGAACAACGGCTAAAAAAGACAAAAAAATCTGTGGATAACTTGCTATTGACAAATTGATGGCTTGCCTTCAAATATTGAAAAATACAGATTTAATGCGGGTTGAGTTATCCACAGGCTGATGTTGAGAAAATTGTATACGATTTCCCCTGCCCTTGTGGATAAAAGCTGAAAACATTGGAAATTAAGGCTCTTTCTGATGTTGAAAAATGTTTGTCTTACTGCGAACAGCGGTTGACATAAAACGACAAGATGTTACAATATATTCGTAGAAAAATAAATTCGTATTAAAGGGGGAAATAAGATGTCTTATCCATATGTTTACAATTATAGCTACAGTTACGGAATGGGTCAAGCCACAGGATTGATTATAGCTTTGCTTGTAGCAATTATTTTAGCTATCGTTCTTAACTTTACATTTTTGTCTAAGAAAAATGAGGGGAAATATACCGGAGCGTTAGGCAAGATTTATAATTTTTTGTGTTTCAACAAGTTCTATGCTGAGAGTATTCTGAAGCTGGTGTATATTGTGACGGCAGTGATAATTACGGTGATGGGTATCGCCGCGATGTTCTCGGTAGAATTCTTCAGCGGGCTTCTCACCGTCGTGATAGGAAACGTGGCTCTTCGAGTGGCTTATGAGCTCATCATGATGTTCATAATATTATGCAAGAAAACCGTTTCTATAGACAAGAAACTCGATAAGGTAGCTAAATTCTACGGAGATGATTTTGACGCAGAAGAAGAGTTTGAACAAGTACAGCCTTGCAGCGGAGGATGCGCTTCGTGCGAAGGCTGTACAGACGAAAACTGTGACGGAGACGGACAGCAAAATGATGAAGAAAAAGATGATCCGCATAAAGAAGACGACTTTGACCAGGCAGAGGCTAAGATAAACACTTCAGACAGATGACATTTTTCACTGAACTTTGTTGCAGATCCTTGATAACGTAAACAGAGAATTCTCAAGAGTGCGGTTATTCCCGGTATAGAAGCTTTTTGGCTTCTTACCGGGAATTTTTTCTTTATGGATACAGGCAAGAGCTCCCAGCCGGCTTCCTATAGGATCGTAACGTGCAGCAGTTTAACTGATTGCTTTGAATATAGTTTGCAGACGATAATATCTCGAAACGTAAGTCCCCTGGAGTATGCAGTTATATCATGTACCGTGATACATACAGACGGAGCTGCCAATGTCATTCCTACTAATGTGACCATATCGGGAGACGTGAGGACATATTCGTTCGAGCTTCAAGACATGATAGAGAGCAAGATGAAAGAGATTTGCTGGCACATATGCCAGATGAACGGTATCGAGATGGAGTTTGAATATAACAGAGCTTTTATACCTCTGATAAATTCCGCAGAATGTGTGGAGGCCGTCAGAGAGGCCGCCTCGGGTGTTGAGAAGATCACAGGGATAGACTGCGAAGCTCTTCCGGGAACAGGATCTGAAGATTTTGCCCATTATGTGAAATATGTTAAAGGCTGTTACTTCAGAATAGGCGGAAGGAAAACAGAAAATCTGGATGAGGTTGCGCCTCCTCATAATCCCCAGTTCGATTACAACGATGATATATTGATGACGGGAGCAGAATTATTTGCGAGAATAATAAGAACAAGGCTCAGAGAATGATCATGCAGTATATTATTTGTATCTGATACGATCACGGCAGAAAGGCGGAATAGTTTTCATGACTATTCCGCCGGGGGTTTTGTTATAGTAGCTACGAAATCTTCGAAATCGTCAAAAGAACTGTTTATGAAATCAAAGAGAACGGGATCTTTAAATTCGTATTTTGATACGGGGACTATATACGGAGCCATGGACGACTCTGCCAGATCAAGCTCCATGCGGCGTATATCCGACAAGTTATAAGACGCCAGAATCAGCTGATTATCTTCTATAAGATAATAGACGCCAAGGACATCGTCGTTGAGAAGATAGGTGGCGTTTTTGACATGATCGTTATGAGGCTGAAAGATCATGAACAGCTGTCCGTTTTCGTAGTCTGTGACCATGGATTTTGAAGTCAGCTTAGTCGTGTGCCGATCAAATTCGGGAGCAGAGGGGACGAGATCCGTCACGGTGATGAACTCCGGTCTTGAAGTCATCATAGAAGCTTCTGCGGCTGAAACCTGAAATTCCGATATCTTTTCATATTTTACTATTTTGAGATGATCCAAGGTAATCTGAGTGATGAGAAGAAAAAATTTTCCGCTGTATTCTATTAAAGATTCGCACATATACGATTTGAAAGTATTGAAAGTTCCGAAATCTTTGTCGTCATCAGTAACGTGATAGTCCGTATTTGAGCCGCTTACGGCGTCAGGAGAATCTTCGATGACGTTTCTCAGAAGGGTGGCTCCCTTGTGATTAGGGAACAGATTGGTACGCACATACCCTTTGGTGAGAAATTTGGCGGCGCCGAAATCTTTCCCCACACATCTCATGAGAAAATAATTTATGACTTGATATGGTGAGTCCAGACCGGGACATTGCTTGCACATCAGAACGTATTCTTCCGAATCGGTGAGTCTTATCCTAGGAGACAACATGAATTCATATTCATCCTTATCCTCGGGGAGGGGAAGACCGCTCCTCAGATTCAGGTCCACGTAGCTTTGAAGCATATATCTGACTTCTCTCTCTGTCAGTATGACCCGCTTTCCCCCAAGACCTCCCATGAGATAGTCCTCTATATCGTTGATCTCCTGAACCTCACTGGGACCGCCGTTTCCTAAAACGCTTCTGTAAGTTTCAAAACCAGATTCTTCGGCGTCGAAATAAAAAAACTGGTGCAGGTCTGTGAGATGAGAATTCTCAGAAAGTCTCCAGTGGACGCACATACTGACTACGCCCATCAGCCTGGTATCTGTTATTGAGGCCGATACGAATTCCTTGGGACTGTCGTCTATAGTTTCAGACAATCCTCCGCTAATCAGTTTAAAAGTTGATCTTATATCTTGATATGACAAATTTATTACCTCGTAGAGTTTTTTATATAATCATAGTATACATTATTTTGCTGAAAAAACAACAAAATCTTGGGTTAACAGTTGACTTTAAGGGTAAAAGATATATAATAAAATGAGTAATAAAATTGAAAAATCCTTATTGAGAGCGGCTGAGGGACTAGGCCCAGAGAAGCCCGGCAACCTGTATGTTTTGTCAGAGAAACGTGAAAGGTGCTAAATCCTACAGAAATATTATTTCTGAAAGATGAGGAAAGATACCGACAAATATCAGCCTCTCTTTTCGGAAGAGAGGCTTTTTTCGAGATAAGGATATGAGATCAAAGGAGGTACAAAAATGAAAAAATTATTCACATCAGAATCAGTTACAGAAGGCCATCCGGATAAAGTGTGCGATCAGATTTCTGACGCTATACTGGATGCCATCCTCGAGCAGGACCCTTATGGAAGAGTGGCTGCCGAGACTACTACGACCACAGGATTCGCGATGGTCATGGGGGAGATAAGCACCAGGTGTTACGTAGACATCCCCAAGATAGTCAGAAAAGTGATTCTCGATATCGGGTATGACAGGAGCGATTACGGATTTGACGGAAATACGTGCGCAGTACTTTCAGCTATAGACGAACAGTCAGGCGACATAGCCATGGGAGTAGATAAGGCTCTTGAGTATAAAGAGGGAACTCTCGACGATAAGATAGACACCATAGGCGCCGGAGATCAGGGCCTCATGTTCGGATATGCCTGCAACGAAACGCCTGAGCTTATGCCTATGCCTATAGCTCTGGCCCATAAGCTTGCAAGAAAATTGACTCAGGTGAGAAAAAACGGAGAACTGAAATATCTCAGACCTGACGGAAAAACGCAGGTGACCGTTGAATACGACGAAAACAGGGTGAAGAGGATAGACACAGTTCTGATTTCCACTCAGCATGATCCGGATGTTACTCAGGAACAGATAAGACAAGACATAATAGAAAAAGTCATAAAGCCTATAGTCCCTGCGGAACTTTTGGATGATGAAACGAAATATTACGTGAACCCTACAGGCAGGTTCGTAATAGGCGGCCCTCACGGCGATTCCGGCCTTACGGGCAGAAAGATCATAGTAGACAGTTACGGCGGATATGCCCGTCACGGCGGGGGGGGCTTCTCCCGGAAAAACCCCCCAAAAAACTGTATATAG
>OGQI01002448.1_pt1 | contig 11214 bp, 3 predicted proteins | sample 1553171 | NCBI WGS metagenome assembly OGQI01 (sample SAMEA2579988, study PRJEB22360) | human gut metagenome | biome: human gut; feature: human-associated habitat; material: faeces | place: Denmark | collected 2008/2010
AAAAAGAAGATGCAGATAGAGTGGCTGCGGACTGTATGGAGCGTATGTGCGAAGTGGAGAAGGATGATGTGAAAGAGAAAACGGTCCGTCCTCCGAAGCTTTATGATTTGACCACTCTGCAGAGGGAAGCAAACAGAATGTTTGGTTATACCGCTCAACAGACATTGGATGCCGTGCAGGAGATGTATGAGCAGAAACTTGTCACTTATCCGAGAACAGACAGCCAGTATCTGACAGATGAGATGGGAGACAGCACAGAAACTCTGATTCAGATGTTACTTGGAAAAATGCCATATGCCGAAGGTCTGGAATATCAACCGGACGTGAGTAAGGTATTAAATTCAAAGAAAGTATCCGATCACCATGCGATTATCCCAACCATGGAAGTAGCCAAAGCGGATATTGGTGAACTGAAAGAACGAAGCCGCAAGATTTTGTATCTGATCAGTGCCAGAGTTCTGACAGCAACTGCAGATCCTTATATTTATGAGAGTCATAAATGTCAGATTACCTGCAATTATCATACGTTTTATCTCAATGCAAAGAAAACAAAACAGGAAGGGTTCAAGACAATTGAGAAAAAACTGAAACAGTTCTTTGGAATCATTGCAGAAAAAGAAGAGCCGGAGTTGGATATCTGGGCAGGCAAGCATTATGGTCCCTGTGATTCTTTTGTATCGGAGCATTTTACACAGCCACCGAAACAGTACACAGATGTAATACACTTTGAGAGTAGGCAGTGGAAATATTCAAAATGCAAAGGAGCAGGATAGCAATGAAAATCAAGGATAAGAGATTTAAAATCACAGCTTTATACGAGCGACTCTCAAAGGATGATGAGGTGCAGGGAGAGTCAAACAGTATCGTCAATCAGAAGCGGATGTTGACACAGTATGCAGAACAGCATGGGTATGAGAATATCGAGCATTACACGGATGATGGATGGACTGGTACAAACTTTGACAGACCCGACTGGAAGAGAATGCTTGCGGATATTGAAGCTGGCAAGGTGGGAACAGTCATTGTCAAGGACATGAGCCGTATCGGTAGAGATTATTTGCAAGTAGGATTTTACACAGAAGTCATGTTTCGGGAAAAGGGAGTGCATTTTATAGCGATTTCCAATGGTGTTGACAGCGAGCGCAGGGAGAGTGCAGAATTTGCCCCATTCTTGAACATTATGAACGAGTGGTATGTGCGTGATACCAGTCGGAAGATAACAACGGTATTAAAGGCAAGAGGTATGAGTGGGAAAGCACATACAACCAACCGCTGTTGCTATGGATATAAAAAGAGTGCAGAAAACCCCGATAAATGGGTAATTGATGAAGAAGCTGCCGAGGTTGTTCGTAGGATATTTAATATGTGTCTGAATGGGAAAGGACCCTATCAGATTGCAAGGGAACTGGCAGAGGATAAGGTGGAAAGACCCGAATATTATTTGGGTATTCGTGGCAGGGGAGTTAATATAAAGTCATTTGATATGGAACATCCGTATATGTGGAGAGGTGGCACTGTTAAGACCATATTAACAAGAATGGAATACACTGGATGTACTGTTAATTTTAGAACAAAAAAGGAGTCGTACAAGGATAAGCGACCTACTAAAGTAGACTCATCCGAATGGATTATCTTTGAAGATACCCAAGAACCGATTATCGACAAGCATACATGAGAAAGTAAGGAAAACAGAAAGCTATGAAGAGTTCATAGGCCAATATGTAGAAAGATACGTGTATGCTTCTGACAAAAAAATGGTTCATGACTTCTTATCAAGTGAAGGATTAGAAGAAAGACTAGTTGACGGATGTATGGAAAAAGATCTTCCGTATCGCAGAATTACTGGAAAAGATAAGAATGCATATGTTTGGATGGAAGCAAAAAAATATATAGATGCAAATGAGAATACTGCAATTATTACGCTACATAATGAGAAGATCGTTCAGAACACAGTTATAAAGATGGAACAGGAACTCATGAAGAAAGAACAGGATATGGCAAAGCAGTATTGGGATATGGTATCACTTTTAACTACTGTATTGAATCATAATCATTTAGTTGAAACAGGGTACCAAGATGATATCAGTTTTTATACGAAACAGGTATATCTTCAATTGCAGAAAAAATATCCGGAATACGGGATCACGGATGAAGAAATTGCGTCAGTAGCTCATTTGGCACCGATTCATGATATTGGAAAGATAAAAGTACCAATTGAAATTTTAAATAAAAATGGAAAATTGACGGATGAAGAAATGAATGTAGTAAAGCAACATCCATTAGTAGGTGCAGCGATGACCCAGAGATTCCCAGAGGGGATAACAACGGAAAAGCTGAATCAATATAGCTATGAAATATGCAGACATCACCATGAAAGATATGATGGATCAGGATACCCGGACGGTTTAAAAGGGAATGCGATTCCGATGTGTGCACAGGTCGTTGGGATTGTTGATGCTTACGATGCATTGATCAATGATCGCCCATACAAAAGAAAATATGAACCGGAAGAAGCAATACGGATGATTTCAAATGGTGAATGCGGAGCATTTTCCAATCAGCTGATGCAATGCTTTCAAGAGGCAGCAAAGCAGCAAAACTGGTTAAAAAGGCAAAATTAAAGTAACAAATGAAGGCAAAAGATTAGAGGTCCAGATATGAAGAAAAAAAGAAGGATAGAGAAAAGAATTATCGCAGTAATACTATGTATGGCTATCTTATTTTCTCAAGTGAATATTGCGGATGCGGCAGATCTGAATCCATCAGGTACCAATACGAGTCAGGTGGCTCTTTCTGATGAAACCAATATGAGTAATGATGAAGCATCAACCGAATTCACAGTTTCAGATGAAATAAATGGCACCACGGAGTCCGAATCTTCGATATCGGAGGAAACAAATGAAAACTCGAAGAATAACGAATTGGAATCTTCCAATGGAAATGTTAAAGCAGAATCAACAGATAATATAGATGCCTATTATAAGGGGAATAAAATATGCATTTATAATTATGAACAATTAAAACAGATTGGCTCAGATGCTTATGTTTACACAGGTGATAAGGATGGAAAGATTGGTTCTGGAGAAGTAGTAAAGAGTGAAGGAACAGAGCTGAAATACGGTGCAGATGCCCAATTCATTTTGATGAATGACATCCAGATGAACTCTGAACAGATTTGGTCAGTACCGGATTCCTTTACCGGAACTATCACAGGTACGGAAATAGAAGAAAATGAAACACCGACTCTCTATGACAAAGAAACGGACACCATCTACATTTATAACCCATATCAGTTGATGGTGCTTGCACAAGAAGAATCTGAAACAGAACCAGTTATGTCGATGGATTATGATGCACCGCAGTTTGGTATGGGACAGATGATTTATCCGGATGGAGAAGATCAGGAGTATCTGACTTATAGTAAGTCACATAAGTATGTATTGTCACAGAAATTTAATTCAGATAAGCCAGAATTGGTTGCGGATCAATTGACAGAAAAAGCAGGAAGTGGAGTTCAATGGCTAGATGGTGAGCATGCAGATGGAAGAACAAAACCGGGGCAGTTATACGTGGAGGTTTCTGGGAAGAAATATATTCTGATCGGAAATGAGTCGCAGCTGCGGGCGATTGGAAGCAATAAGAGCGTGACTCCAAGACTGTATGTTTATTACAAACCGGGCTTGGTAAGTGGTTTGTTTGGTGGCGATCCTTTTTACAGTCCTTATTATCCGGGAGATGCGGATCTTGGCCTGGATACTGTAGCAAAAGAAGGTGCAACTACCCACGGTCTTATAAAACCAAAGCCGGACAATGTCAAAGGAGAAAACTCATATCTATATTATAAAGATAAAACAAACGGTGTAGAGAACGGTAAATACAAGCTGGCAGATGTAAACCTTTCCGACGATAACATTCTTACAGGTTTGCTTAAAGGCGTGGGTGGTCTTTTAGGTACATTACTGGGCGGACTTACTGTTGGAACTGGTGAATTTTGTGGAGTCAATGAAAATGGTCTTCCTGATAAAAATATAGATAAATATAAATTAAGGAGTGAATACGGCAATCTTAAATATTCATCTAATGCAAATTACATCATTTTCCGAGATATTGACTTATCAAAGGATGGTGTGAACTCGAATAAAGAAGATGATCTGTGGACACTACTTATGGTATCGGGGGATATTGTCGGTGCCAAGCTTTCCGGCGGTGAGACGAAGTTAGCAGATGAGAACAGTATTCTGGCAACAGGAAGACCGGTGATTTCTAATATCAATGTGAACCAGACAGAAGCAATGGATGGTTCTAAGTATATAGGAATTGGATTCTTTGGAACTATAACGAATGAAGTTAATGTAAACAATATTGGTGTCAGCGCCGGAACGGTTTCCGTATCAAATCTGGAATTACAAAATGTAGATGTAAAAAATAATACAAATACACATAAAAACACACAGACCATAATAAATGGACTCACATCAGGACTTGGATGGCTTGTAGGTGGTGTGGTCGATGTATTAGTAGGAGTTTTATCATTTGGAAACGTAAACCTGAATTTGAAAGATACATTATCAGCACTTTTAAATGCAAGGGCAAAAGATCCGACGATTTATGCAACAGGTGCATTTGCCGGAAGGCTAGTGGGAGATGTTTCCATTGAAAACTGTGATGTGACAGGAAAAGTCAGTGTTTCGAATATTAATGATCGTACTGGTGGGTTTGTCGGTTATACAGAAGGTGTAACAGAGTATGACGGATTGTCAAAAGCTCTTGGAGTAACTGTGAATGCATTATCATCATTGTTAAATGCGATTCCGGGACTTGGACTTGGAGATTTGATCACAATTCTTCTGGACAATGCATTGCCAGTTGGTAGCTTAATTCCTACTGGATATAAAAATGTAAATATCGAAAACTGCCATGTAGAGAATCTGGCAGGAACTATCGGAGCTGCCGATAAAGATTATGCTGGTGGTTTCGTAGGACAGCAGGTAGGAACAAGAATCTTCGATTGTTCCTTGAAAAACAGTAATTATTCTGTAACTGCAAAAGAATACGGAGGAGGATTTGCAGGAATCAGCAGAGATGCGGAAATCCGTGGATTGTTAAGTGATGTAGGTGTTGAACTTATCCGAGTAATGCAGCCACAGAGTATCTTGTTAAATTGCAATCTGACAGGATGCAATGTCTCAGTATCTGGTGAAAATTATCAAGGCGGTATCGTAGGAGCACAGGCAAACAGTTATGCGGTCAACTGCGGAGCGAATGGAAGCATCGCAGTTAAAGCAAGTGGAAGTTATGCCGGTGGTGTGAGCGGTATTTCAACAGTTGGATGGATTACAAACCTTGGAAATAAAGAAGTCAAAGATGTAAGCCTTTTAACAACAGTGAAAGATTTATTGACAGGACTCTTGTCCAGTGATCCGGAAAAAGCAGGTATGCTCTTGTCACTTGTAGGAATTGCACCATCAGCAATCCTGGGATGTAACATAGATTGTTCATCGGTTTCGGTTGAGGCTGGTAAGAGTTATTCTGGTGGTATCCTGGGTGGCGGTGATGGCGTCTATATTGCAGAATCCAGTTCCGAATATTTAAATAAACTTCCGTACTGGAAACATGGCGGAGGTGATGCGAGCAGTGTAGCCCAAAGAGATAACGTGCTCACAGGATTAAAAACAGTTACGGCAGGCGAAAATCGTGTCGGCGGTATTGCAGGAAGCGTAACAACAGCAAATGTCACAGGACTTTTAAATAATACGCTTGGAATCGGAAACTTCCTTGGATTTACTGTGCATCATGTAACTGTGACAGGAGTAAATGATGGATATACAGTTGAAGCAAAAGAAAATTATGCCGGCGGAGCGCTTGGCGAGGCTGTTGGTGGAGATGTGGATACTGTAACATTAAATCAGGTAAAATCTGTTACAGCAAAAAACAGAGTCGGTGGTTTTATCGGTTGTGCAGGTCCGGGAGATCTGGCAGGTGGAAATGGACTGACTTTGAATCTGTTAGGACTGAACAACTTGCTGAAAGTTGAAAATCTGCTTTCTGTGGCAGAAGGTGTCAGAGTTAAAATCAACGAAGCTCATGTAAATGGCATCGCAGGAGGCATGACTGTAGAAGCAACAGGCACAAATTCCAACGGCGAAGTAGTGGATTATACAGCTGGTGGTTTCATCGGAAAGAGTAACAGTTGTGAGATCATTAAGTCCGATGTGAAAAATTTAAAAGAAGTAACAGCAAACGATAAAGACGGTTTTGCCGGAGGATTTGTAGGTTCTTCACAGACTGGAGGTCTTGCAGATGTAGCTGGTGAAGCGGATGTCAAAGCTTTGTTAAATGCAAATAAGTTGTTAGGTGCTGTCAAGTACTTGCTTCCTTCTTATACAGAGTGCACGGTTACTTATGTTGATAAAGGCGGAGTTGCTGCAGATACAGCAGGTGGTTTTGCCGGAAACTTCCAGAGTGGAACGGTTAACAACCAGGGCGCAGGAGAAGGTAACTATTATTCTGTATATAATCTGGATCATGTAAACGGACAGTCTTATGCCGGAGGCTTTGGTGGAAATGTTTACTCCGGAGCATTGGCAGATGCTGGAGGTGGAATCAGCATTCTGGGCGGAATCACAGGTCTGAATATAAAAGTTGGAGATTTGCTGAATCTAATCAATGCCTACATTCCATATGTGCAGTATGCAGGAGTTAAGTCAGACAACGGATTTACTGTTACTGCCAACAAAACGAAAACAGATGACAGCAATTCCGGAAGTGCCGGAGGATTTATCGGTTACGGAAGCGGTGTTCAGGTAAGTTACTGTGATGTTACGAACCTGAAGCACACAACGGTGAAGGCACCGACGAATCTGGAAACCCAGGATGCACCGACATATTTCAATGAAAAAGACAGCGAATATGCGGTAACGGGTGCCAGATATGCTGGTGGATATATCGGATATATGGATATTGGTTCGGCAGCTTCCGTTGGAAAAGGTTTGAGCGTACTTGGTAAATCGATAGGAATCAATAATGTGCTGGATGCATTGAATGTCGTTGTTTCTACAATAGAACATTCTGATGTTACAGGAAATGTTGGAGGTTTTGCAGTAAAAGCGACCTGGAAAAATACAGCATCTGATGCATCAGCAAATGACATACTTGGTGATGCAGGTGGTTTTGCCGGAAAGATATCTGGCGGACATATTCAGGACTCTAATGCAAATAACTTCTCATATATCATTGGTCAGATTACAGCCGGTGGTTATGTGGGAGATCTGGAACCGGGAAATGTGGCAAATGTACTTGACGATACTGGTATCTTAGGTGGTCTTGTTGATGTGTCAGATACATTGGCATCACTAGCAGAGGACTTTGTGCCAACGATCAGAAATAGCTCTACGACTTGTGTTCCTTGTGGTGGTGCGGTTCGTGCAGATGCGGATTCAACAACACAAGTACAACGAGGTATGGCCGGAGGTTATGCAGGACATAATGAAGGCGGTCACATCTGGGGAAACAATACAAAGAAATGGAAAGGTAAAGAATATACTGGACCAACAAGTACTTGTAAAGCAGTAAGAATCCGCTCGGTATACGGAAAAGAAATTGCTGGTGGCTTCACAGGACTTATGGAGTCAGCTGATACGGCAAGTACCGGAAACCTGTCCTTGTTGTGGGGACTGGTAAAAGTAGATAACATCCTGGGAGCACTCAGCGTTGTCTATCCGACAGAAGAAGACACAGCAGTTTATGGACCACTTGCCCAGATGGATTATGAAACCTGGAACAAATGGGTGGAATTTGTCGGTAAAAAAGGTGGTTACGGAAGTGACCTTGCTGCGAATGGAACAGTAAAAAATCAAGAAGAACTGGATAAGATTATTGGAAAATATGCTTACGGATACAATGTCGTAGCAGGAAGAGTAAATTATCGGGATGAGATAAAACTGGCAAATGGCGGAGCAGCTGGTGGTTATGTTGGATCAATGCAGACCGGAACCATTACAAATGGACAGGCTTATCAGGCTAAGACAATCAAAGGAATCCGATGTGCCGGAGGTTTTGCAGGAGAAATGATAAACGGCGGAGCAGCAAAGCTTGGAGGAGTTGATATCCTTGGTCTTAATCTGCAATTAGGACAAATGCTACAGGTACTTAATGTCTTTGTGCCAGTAATAAAGAAATCTTCGGTAGAGGGCTATCAGAGTGGACTGATTATCCAGTCAGAAGGTGTAGATGATAAAGATACCTGTGGTTATGCTGGAGGTTATGTAGGAAAACTGATTGGTGGACAGATATGGGGCGAAAATAATGCTCACTGCCAGGTTACAAAGCTGAGACGAGTTGACGGAAGAAGCTATGTCGGTGGGTTTGTCGGAAGCTCTAGACCAGGAAGTGTAGCAACACTGAATCCAACTGCAGGAGAAGGATTACTCAGCCAGCTTCTGAATAAACTATTAAGTACCCCGGCAGATTTGATAAAAGTATTAAATGCCACAGTCGCAACGATCCGTTATGCAGATGTGGAAGCCTGGGATAACTGGGGAATCATCATAAACGGAGCGCATTCAAACGGAGAAGCCAATACATCCTATGCAAAAGCAGCCGGAGGTTTTGCCGGAATGCTGGAAGGAACAGTGCTTGGCGAGAAGGATACGGAAGACGCAGGAGTTTCTGTACAGAATATCCGTTCCGTAGTCGCAGGTGAATATGCCGGAGGATGCTTCGGTGTTGCTGATGTAGCCGGAGTTGCCAATATCAGTGCAGGTAATGAAACATCTTTATTAGATAAGCTATTAAAGCTAGGTAGAACAGATGTATTAGACGCTTTTAGAAGTTATGTATATTACGGTACTGTAAACGGAAGCAAGGATGCTGGTTTAAGTGTTAGCGCAAATACAGCGATAAAATCCGGACAGAATAATCAGGTTACATATAGTGGAACAGCAGGAGGTTTTGGCGGTTCACTGTTAAATGGTTCTGTGAAAAACAGCAAAGTAACGAGCTTAAGTAATGTAAGAGGTTTAAATAGTGTCGGAGGATTTGTTGGCTATTCTGGAAAGAGTGGAGTGGTTAAGGCAGATAAGATAGACGTTATTGGAGACAACACAGGACAGTTACTTGGTGGAGCTCTTGGAGTTATGGACATTTTTGGTTCTCACATTGATGACTGTACAGTTACAGGAACTGATGATGGTTACACTGTGCAGAGTACAAATGGAGATGAGCAGATTACCGGAGGATTTATCGGATATGCAAATCTTGCAAGAATGTCAAATTGTACAGCAGGAGACAAGACAAACCAGAAAATCGGACTGAAACAGGTAGCGTCAGGTGGAACAGCTGGCGGATTTGCAGGACGAACAAGTTTCTCTTATCTTGCAGATTTGAAGTTGGATTCTGGAGCAGTGAATATAATATTCTCGGTTGTTAATCAACTTGTAAAAGCACTATATTTGGATAAAATTCAGGAGTCTAATCTTCTGAAGATTGATCTTGGAATTATCAAAGTGGATGCACTATATGATGGCAAACTGCTTCACGTAAATCTGCTTGGATTGGATATCTCTGTAGGAATTTCGAAGAAGTCAACAGATAACAACCAGGAGACAGATCTTGCAATTATTACGATCGGAGATTCATCCATCAAACTTCCATGTGATGAAAATGGACTTTTGAATGATAATGATGCCAAATCCAATATCAGTGTGAGTCTGATCAAGGCCAATCGAACAAGAATTACAGATAGTAATGTCTACGGTGTCAGTCATGGATATGATGTCTATGCCGGTGGGGCCGGAAATGACAATGACGGTGATGCTAAGGACGGACGAAGTGGAGGTTTTGTTGGATTCAACGATGAAGGACTTTTGAAGAATAACAACATGTATTACTGTGATGTGGTTCGTGGAACAAAAGATCTTGTCGGACCATTTAGCGGAATAAGTAAATTAGATTCACAATATAAGTTCAACACATTGGAAAAAGTGGAAGGTGAGGACAACAATTACCGTATTTATAGAAAATTGGATCAATCTTTAGATGAAATTAAAAAGAATAACAGTATCTTGAACAGCAGTCATGAAAAGGATGAGGCAAGCGGATGGGATATTTATACAATTGGACATATGAATCCGGTAAAGACTTTTGAGACTTTAAAGAATGCTGTTCTGGCAAGTAAGGGTGACTCAGTGAAAGCAGATCTTAATGCTTATGAATCACCAGCAAAAGCAGTATTGATGTCAGATACCAAAACAACATTGAACACAGGAGATAGTGATACACCGGAACCATCCGAGTCACAGGATCCATGTGATGAGAACATCAAACTGACAATCAATAAAGTTTGGAAGGATTTAAATAATTTTGATCATTCAAGACCAAACAGTATTACGGTGACAATATCACGTACCTGGAAAGACGAGACAGGAAAGGAAGCGACAGAAACAGTTCCTGGTTACGAGAGTTACAAAATAGAAGGTTCCATCGATAAATCTAAATGGCAGGAGGTGGTAAAGGAACTCCCGGCATACAAGACGGTTGGAGATGAAATTTATTATTACACGTATTCCATCACAGAAGCAAAAGTGGATGGTTATACAACAACGATAGATAAATCGCAAGATGGATTTACCTTCACAATAACTAATAGACATTTCCCAGGTCTTCCGAATACCGGAGGATACGGAAGCTATTTGATTTACCTGATAGCTGTTCTGCTTTTCCTAGTATATTTCATAATGAGATATAAAAAATGCAAGGAAAATAAAAAAGCAGAAAAACTATAAAAGAAAAATTCTCAAGAAAAGGAGACAATAGTTATGAAGAAAATGAAAAAAATCATGGCATTAATGCTGGCAGCGATTATGATGATGGCTATGTCTGTCACAACATTTGCCGCAGGAACAACATGTTCACTTACTGTGAATGCAAAAGGTGGACAGGATCTGAAAGGTCAGACAATCAATCTGTACAAATTGTTTGATGTAACAGAGTCAAAAAGCGGAGAAACAACAAACTATGCATATACCGTAAATGATACTTATAAGGCTACACTTGCAAGTGTATTAAACATCGCTGAAACTTCTAAAGATGAAGACTTTGCAGCGGCAGTTACTAAGCTTGGAGTTGATGATAGTGCTGGAGTACAAAAGTTTGCAAATGATTTTACAGCAAAAGCTTTAACTAATAATTTATCAGCAACAACAACTTCTAATAAAA
>OGQI01002450.1_pt1 | contig 11206 bp, 3 predicted proteins | sample 1553171 | NCBI WGS metagenome assembly OGQI01 (sample SAMEA2579988, study PRJEB22360) | human gut metagenome | biome: human gut; feature: human-associated habitat; material: faeces | place: Denmark | collected 2008/2010
ATAAGGGTTTGCATTGCAAAGCAGATACCTTCGCCGCGCTCGCCCGTCTTCCATTCAAGGTAGTCAACCGTATCGCCGATCATCGCGTAGGTCATAATGTTGGAAATACCCTGCGGGATACCGATAAGGATAAGGCAGATTGCCGCGACGTAAATGCCGCCCGCACGAAGTGCGCCTGCACTGAAATCCCACATGAAGAACATAATTATCATTGCGACCGCGCCGATTATGTGCGAGCCGATGAACGTCCATTTTTTGCCGAATTTGTTGGTAAGCCACGGACAAAGCACCGAAGCCACAAGACCGCCCGGCACGACCAGCATCGTCAAAAGGCTGTATGCGCTTTCGTTTTGCAAGGCGTATTTACAGAAGTACAAGCCGCCCGTATATGTATAAACCATTCTCGCGCCGCCAAGGATACCCGAAAGAACAAGGAGCAACAAAGGTTTGTTTTTGAACAGCAACCCGAGGTTGTGTCCGAGCGTCGGGGGATTGTCTTTTTCCGCCGCGCCGAATCTTTCTTTGGTGTTTTTGAAACCATAGAAGAACATCGGCATCGCAAGCACGACAAGCACTATCGCCGCGATGAAGTAAGTATAACGCAAGGCTTTCTGGTTTGCGTCCGCACATTCCGTCCTTAAAAGACCGCTTGCGGAGCGGAAATTCTGCTTATAATATTCTTCCTTGACTTCGACGCTCTTGATATCGCCGTTTTTCTTGAATTTGATATTAAGATATTTCGGATTGTCCTTATCGTCGTAGATAACCGTTCTGCCGTATTTGAAGCCTGCCGCTTTCGCCGCTTCGGTAAGGTTGCCTTCCTTGATATCGCCGTCGTTGAAGTATGCTTTTTGCATTTCCGTATCAAAGACGTAAACGTTTTTCGTGCTGTCGTTGACGTCGTTGATCTGGTAAACGATGACGGGGGTTTGCACCGCAAGTTCGTTATACTTGTATTCCGCAGTGACGCCCGAGGTAATAATAGGCACGAAAACGGTAACGATACCTGCGCCGAGCGTGCACGCAAGACGCGCAACTGTCAGCATTTTTCCGCGGGAGTCGGTGTTGTTGGTCATTGCGGAAGAAAGTCCCCAGTAAGGAACGTCCGCAACCGTATACACGACCGACCAGATAACGTAAATCACCGAAAGAGCCGCAAAGCCGCCGCCCGTTTTCGGATACCAGGGCAGGAAGCACAAAATGGTAACGACGCCGATGGGAATCGCCATCCATTTGAGATAAGGACGGCACTTGCCCCACTTCGTACGGGTTCTGTCGACAACACTGCCCATAATGGGATCGTTGAAAGCGTCGAAGATACGCGTGCCGAGCATAAGGCAACCGCCATAACGCCCGACATAACGCCGATTTTCGTGTTAAGGTCAAAGCCCAGTGCGTCCGTCATGAAGACGGTAAGATAACTGCCGATAATCGTACAAATGAAGTTTTGTCCGAAACCGGCAACGGAATAAGCAATCGCTTCTTTCGGCTGCATTCCCTCGCCCGGCGTGGTGCCGAAAAGCTTATGAAGGAAAGCGTCGACTTTTGGATTTTTACTCATAATCTCTCCTTATGGATTTTCAAAAGATAATAGGTATTATATCATTCGCCGCCCTGTTTTTCAAGCGTTTAAGGGAAAGACAACCCGCGTTTTGTCTTTTTTTTGTAAATGATGATAAAACTTTTCCTGTTTTTTTAAAAAATACTCTTAACAATTTTGCAATTTTAATTTATTTTTAATATTAAGATCTATTATTTTAAAATCAAAAAATATGGAAGGCGCTTTTTATGTTGAGACTTGAAGAAATTAAAAAAGATTTTAAGACGGACAACAACGTCGTAAACGTCTTGAAAGGCATCACGATCCAATTCCGCAAACAAGAATTCGTGGCGATACTCGGCCATTCCGGCTGCGGCAAAACAACCCTTCTGAACATAATCGGCGGGCTGGACAAATGCACGTCGGGCAACGTCATCATCGACGGCCGCTCCACGAAAGAATACAACGACCTTGACTGGAACGATTATCGCAACAAGCGTATCGGCTTCGTCTTCCAAAGTTACAATCTGATTCCGCACCTGACGGTTCAGAAAAACGTGGAACTTTCGATGACGCTTGCGGGCGTTACAAAAGAAGAACGCCATGCCCGCGCGCTTGAAGCGCTTGACAAAGTCGGGCTGAAAGCGCACGCTAGAAAACATCCGTCGCAACTTTCGGGCGGACAAATGCAGCGCGTCGCGATTGCCCGCGCCATTGTCAACAATCCCGAAATCATTCTTGCGGACGAACCGACGGGCGCGCTCGACAGCGAAAGCGGCGTCGAGGTTATGGAACTGCTGAAAGAAATTTCAAAAGATCACCTTATCGTCATGGTCACGCACAACTCGCAACTTGCCGACGAATACGCAACCCGTATTCTCAATATGTCGGACGGCGTCATCGTCGGTGACACGAACGAGTACACCCTTGACGAGTGTCTTAGCGACGAGGCGGCAGACCTTGCCGCAAAAACCGCCGCCGAAGAAAAAGCGCTTTCCGACATCGAACAGTCGGGTGCGAAAAACGCCAAGCGCGCGCTGAAACGCATTGAAAAGAAAAAGCGCAAAAAGGCGTCGATGTCGCCGCTCACCGCGTTTTCGCTGTCTTTCACAAACCTGATAAGCAAAAAAGGCCGCACGTTTCTGACGTCGTTTGCGGGGAGCATCGGTATCATCGGCATAATGCTTGTTCTCGCGCTTTCGACGGGCGCAAGGTCGTTCATTTCAAAAATGGAAGAAAACGCGCTGTCGCAATACCCCATCGAAATCAGTGAAAGCAACACGGACTTGTCGGCGATTCTGTCCCTTCTGACAACTGACACGGCAAAGCGCGAAAAATATCCGTCGGGCGACACGATTTATACGCAACAAGTCATCGGCAACGTCCTTGATAATATCCCTTTGCTGACTTCAAAGAACGATTTGGCACGATTAAAGTCGTATATCGACAACAACTTTGACGAAACGATCGGTTACGTCAAGTACAACTACGGCACGGATTTCGACGTTTACTGCGACTACACTCACTCGAAAGGTGACGAAGACAAGTATATGAAAGTGCAGCCTTTCGTCGACGCGATTGCGGATATTCCCTTGCTCTCCGGCTTCAAGGATCAGCTTGAAATGTTCTCGTCCTATCTCACCGTATGGGACGAAATGACCGACAACACAACGCTTCTGAACCAGCAGTACGAACTTCTGGGCAATTCCAAATGGCCGACGAATTACGACGAAGTCGTGCTTGTCGTCGACCGCAAAAACCAAATTAACGACTATACGCTCTTTGCGCTCGGGCTTAAATCGAAAGAAGATATCGGCAGCGCGTTGGGCGGCTCGACCGGCGGGGGAAAAAGGGTTAGAGAAACCCCGGATGTTGCCGGCTCGACCGGCGGCGAAAACAGTTTCAGCAACTCGACGTTTTCGATAAGCGATATTATCGGTGAAAACGGCAAAGAGCCCCTGCAATACCAAATCGCCACGGGTTGCGACTATTATCACAAAAACACCGAAACGGGAAAATGGGAAAAAATTTCCGCAAGGGACGAGCAACGCGCAAAAACCTTTATCGACGGCGAGACCGACGACAGAAAAAACACCGTGAACGTGAAAGTCGTGGGCGTCGTACGTCCCCGCGAAGACGCAAACGTTACGTCGATAAACGGCAACATCGGCTACACCGCCGCCCTGTCCAGATACCTTTCGGAGCGCGCGTCGGAACATCCGCTTGTCAAGGCGTTGAACAACGACGAGGTCGGTATCAGCGAAATCGATCCGAGCACTGACTTCGATTCTCTCATGCTGAAACTCGGCGTGTCCGACGTCGACAAGCCCAAGAAAATCAAAATCTATGCAAGTTCGTTTGACTCCAAAGAGAAAATCCTTGCGTTCCTTAACAACTACAACGCGACTCTTCAAGCAAACGGCGAAACTCCCGTGAAATACAGCGACAACCTGTCGATGATAATGGCATACGTGGAGTCGATGACCGCAACCATAACGGGCGTACTCATAGGTTTTGCCGCGATATCCCTGATTGTTTCGTCGATAATGATTGCAATCATAATATATACGTCGGTCATTGAAAGGAAGAAAGAAATCGGCGTATTAAGAAGTATCGGCGCAAGGAAACTCGACGTGTCGAGCGTATTCATTGCGGAATCGGGCATTATCGGTTGTCTGTCGGGCGTGCTGGGCATTGCGATATCGTATATACTGATTTTGCCGATAAACGCGGTCATTGCAAAGCTGTTCAGCGTACAGCACCTTGCGACGCTTTCCTGGTGGCAGCCGCTTATGATGTTCGGTATCAGCGTCGTTTTGGCGGTGCTTGCGGGATTTGTACCGGCGCATATGGCGGCAAACAAGGATCCTGTCGAGTGCCTGCGCTCCGAATAACCGACGATTCCACAAGGACGGAAATTTTCCGTCCTTTTTTTTGGCAATTTTTCCGATAAGTTTTAATAAAGTTGCCCTATCCGCCCGTTTTGTGCTATAATCCGTCATAGACGTATCCGTAGCTCAGTTGGATAGAGCACCGGCCTCCGACGCCGGGTGTCGAGGGTTCGACTCCCCCCGGGTACACCAGTGGCGTTGTCAAGCGACAACGCCACAGTTATATTTGCCGTTCGGCATGTTGGATTGCTTCGCAGTTATATTTTGCTTCGCAAATCTAAATTTTCACATTGTGAAAGTTAAGGCAAATATAATATCACTTTTAGCCAACGGCTAAAAATATCACTTTGGCGCAAGCCAAAATTTCACCGCCGACGGCGATTTCATTCGCGTTAAGCGACTTTCGTTCTTTTAACTTTTACGTGCACTCTACTTTTGTTTTTTCGCCAAGGAAAAACCGTCCGAAATACGGACGGTTTTTTGTTGTTTGGATTTATTGTTTTTTGTTGATCAATGCTTTGTTGGATTTATTGTTTTTTGTTGAACAGTGCTTTGATTGCGGAAATTAACTCGGCAAACGTTTTCTTCTTCACAACAAACCAGAATATTGCAAACCCGACAATTCCGACGCCTGCAAGGCTTCCGATCACGATGCCCGCAATCTGTCCGCCGGACAGCCCTTTTTTGTCGGGAGCGGGTGCGATTTCGCCGTCAATCGTGCCGCCGCCCGGTGCTTTGTCCTGATATACGGCTGTAAGAACCATTCCGTCTTTTACCACAAAGGTATATTCCTTTTGGGTGCTGACGATTTTTCCGCTTTCGTCCTGCCAACCTACGAACTCTTTGCCTTCTTTATCTTCTGCCGTTACGGTTACTTCATCGCCTTGTTTATACGTTCCGCCACCCGTTCCGCCGTTTACGGTAATAGTGTACTCGATATCTTCGTAATTTGCGGTTGCGGTTACAGCATTTGCAGGCATATTAAAGGTAAGGCTTGTTTTAGTTGTATCAAGACCGCTTATTCCCTCAATCGTCCAACCCGAAAATTTCTTTCCGATTGTAGGCTCGTTTGCGGTGATAGTTACGCTTGCACCTTGAATAAACACACCTTCGCCTGTTCCGCCTATTACGGTAAGATTGTATGAAGAAACGCCGCTTTCAGGAACTTGCACTTCGACAAATGCTCCTGCATTGTAGTTGTCCGTTTCCTTAAACCTTATTTGATATTTACCGGACGAAAGCCCTGTAACATCGCTACCTGTTCCCGAAGTCCAAGCAGAATCGCCTACTTTGCGGTATTCCATTTCGGCTGTTATACCCGTTATCTTGCCGTCCGTTGTGGTCGTTGTAGTAGGAGCAACGGTTGTGAACAACGATGCAGACGGTGCAGATTGTTCTGCTTTTGCGATTGTAAATTTCCACGAAGCGTCGTGAATATCGGTTGCTGAGTTGAAGTTCGCCGTTGCGGTTGTGTCGATATACACTTCATATTCGCCTGCGTCTTTTACATCTGAAACAATCACTCCGCCTTTTTTGTACTTAACCGTTATAGCAAAGCCTGTTTCGTCACCATAGAAAGCAATCAAACTAACGGTTGCGGTTTTGGCATTGCCGTCATACGTAAGGTTGCTCGGTTCATAGAAGTTAAAATCGCTTACAATAGGGTTTCTCTTACCTATGCTCCAAGAGATTTCCTTGTCGGTTATCGTGCCGTCGTTCCACTTATATCCGCTCTCTAATTTTGCGATTGCGGTATAAGTTTTTGCGTCAACGCCGCTATTTCCTGTTAGCGTATAGCCGACGCCACCTTCCACGCCTATTTGACTTCCTGCCGTATAAGTTAGATTCGTTTTTGCTTTCGGAATGGCAATTTCTGTAAGCGTAGCAACGATATTAAATTTTGCGTCCGAATTGCTTTCGGCAGTCAAATTGCTTGCAAGTCCCGTGATATTTGCCTTTGGAATCGTGATTTCTACAAACTGGTCGCTAAGAGCAGTAGGCGTACCGCTGACGGTGATTTTCGCCTCGGTGTCGCTTATTCTCGTAACAGACTGAACAAGTCCGTCGGGAAGATTTGTTATCCAGTCTCCCGAAAGAGCGGTTTCAAACGTATATCCCGTAAGAGTAACGGTAATATCCGTGTTTGCAATCGCTTCGCCTTGCTCACCGAAAATAGTTACGCTATCTATGGTTGCTTTCTTTTCGGTGTAGTCCACGGTGAACGGCTCACTATATAGCGTTCTATTATTATACACAACCTCAACCACATATTCGCCGGCAGGAGTTCCGTAATAAGTCCCATTATCTTCAAGAGTTGCTTTATAAGTAGTTCCGTCAACAGACACAACGTTACCCTTTGAAATAGTTAAATCGTTTATCGGTCTGATTTTTATCCAATTACTTTGGTTAAATTCATTACTAATAAGAGTAAATGTCACCGTACCTTTTGTACCACTTTCTCTTTCAAAAACAGGTTGCACCGTAAACGCTTTATAATTTGCTCTTACTTCAATATCCTTGTCTTGAACGGTAAGTTTCGCTCCGTTTTGGCTTGTTGCGTTTGTTATAACTGCGTCACTTGTAAACGAAAACCATTTGTCAAACGGTATGTTTGTCGTATCCGTTTCGCTCACTTGCAAAGAAGGCGCATTCAAAGTGATTTCGTCACCCGCAAGGAAATATCCGCTACCACTATTTGCTTCCTTAGGTACGCCCGGACCTGCAAGTGTACCGTTTATTGCTGCCACATAGCGCGGTGTGCCATAGCGGTAGGACGCAAAGCAATTTCCGCTATCTTCGTTTACAGCGTGGGTTGTATTATCTACGTCACCACCGGTAATAGGCCAGCCATTGCTTCCTGCTTTCTTGTATTTTATGGTCATATTGCCTGCTTTAGTAATCGTTTTGCAGTTTCGAATACCATAACTATAAGCACTATCGCCACCCGCCACGCTAACGTCAATATCGATATTGCCGTTTGTATTTATAGTTACATTGTTTTTTGCAAAAATACCTGCTACCCATTGACTTGCGGTGCTATTGTTTGTGTTTTTGGCTACAATATTAACGCTTGCATTGTCTTCAATTGTTACGTTCCTTGCATGAATACCATCAACTTGACAGTTTTCTCCATTAGACGTTGCGTTAATTGTGACTTGTGCGTTGCCTCCAATAACAACGTCAATGTTCTTAGCCATTACCGACGCTCCGCAGGCTATTCCCCATACAGAAGAAACGCTGCTTGAAGCGTTTATCGTCAATTTTCCGTTTGCATTAGACGTAATAGTTACTCGTCCTTCATGTTCTCCATCGATAAATACGCCGTTTTGCCCACCGGTAATAATATTGTCTCCGATAAGGTTGATTGTGAAATATCCTGATACAGCAGGATTTATACCTACGTTCCCGCCGTTAAAATTGTTAAGAGTCAAAACGCCGTCTTTGTATTTGGCAACGTAACCCGTATCGGGGTTGCCGTTTAGTTGATCTCCATCAGACGTTTTCAAATAATAACCATTGTTTAACGGATTATTATTTATGTAAATTATGTCATACGGCGTAAGCGTTTCTCCTGCCGCATATGCTGCAAAAGTCGGGCTTGCAAACACAATGCCGAGCATAAGCGCAAGGCACATCGTAAGACCGAGTACAAGCATAAGTATCTTTGATTTGTTTGCCTTTGTGTGCGTCATAATATTATCTCCTTATTTGGATTTTTGGGGGATATTTTGCATAAAACGCGACTTTACATCGTGGATATGCTGCATTAAGTCGTTTAGTATACGATAAACAAGTCTATGTCCGAAACAGTGCCGAAATCGAAACTCTTTGCCCCGATTGCTTTCATGGAATAGGCAAAACCGATGGCGTCTTTCGTGCCGATAAGTGCGTTTACCGCCGTCGTGCCGATCTGCATGTTCAGGTTTTCGGCAGTACCTATTTTCAGCACGGCGTTCAGGGTGTTGAACAAATCCGCCGTATCATCAGCCGAAAGATTGTTAAGCGTAAGCGATTTGTGCGTTACGGTATAGGCAAAGCCGTCTTCTTCCGTCTTATCTACGCGAACGGTGGACGAAACGTAAAGGTTATCGGGGATATATTTTTTGAAGTATTTATACGGGAAACCGCCCATATCCGCTTTGAACGGCGTAAGGTCGATTTTCGCCACGACGTTGAAGTCCGCGCTGCCGTTTGCGGCGATTTCCGAAAAGTCAATCTGCACGACGGTTACGGACACTTCCTTATCGCCCAACTTGATTTTGCCGCCCGTTTGCTCGTAAAAGACCGTTTGGGCAATCGCCCCGACATGCTTTTCGGTGAGGAAAATCGGATCTGTCATACTTTTGCCCGCAAGTGAAGCAAAATTGACCGAATAGCCGTTGTAGCCTTTGTCCTTTTCATAGACGATAAGCCCGTCGATTTTATCATTGACTGCGCTTTTCATTTCGACAAAATCCTGCTCGCCGTAGGCATTCGGACAAAGAGCGGATTCGTCAACGTCTTTTGTGAGCGTTTTCAGTTGTCCCGCGGTGCGGAAAAGGTCGATGCCGTACTTGGAGCGAACCGCGACGTACCCGCCGATGACGGTAACGCCGACGATGGCGATGATGACGACAAGTGTAATAAGTACGCCTTTTAATGCTTTCATATTGTCTCCACGATAAGTAAATAAATTTCTGATTTTTAGTACGTTGCCAAACAGAACAAACCCTTTCTGTTTGGCAACATACCCAAGCCGTCCTGACTGACGGCTTTTCGATATGTCGTTTTTTTTGGACAAGCGGGTTTTTACGCCCGCTTATCCGATTTTTCAACAGATAATAACTTTTAAGTTATTTTGCTACGATGGTTGCAGTGTCGCTCAGGTTCCCGAAGCGGGCGTAATATAAACACCAATTGCGATATATATATCATCGCCTGTAAAAACCCATTCGCCGTTATTACCGGTTAGTTTGGGATCAGATCCAGTGTTTTTATAAAACTCGACGATGAGATATGAACCGACTATTCTTCCGCCAACTTCATTGTATACCCCCTCGCCTGTGCCGGGAGTGCGAGTGTATTTTGCGATGTCCTTTCCGCCATTAATAAATTTTATTTCGATTGTATCGGTGTCTTTGGCGTTTTTAAGCATTTCACCGAGATCACTTCTGTTCAGGTTGACCGCAAATGTGTTTTCGCCAAGCTCGATAGGCTCAATGACATTGGTGCCGGCGACGCCTAACATAAAACCGCTCCTAACTCTTGTCGCATTAGGAACTGCGGTGACTATGCATTCGGCAATAGTTTTTCCGCTCACCCTAAGCGTGAATCTGCGACCGACAAACGCGGGGACTTTTTTGCCTTGGAAATTAATGGTGACGCCTTCAAGTATTTCACCGCCTGAAAGTAACGTCGTGCCTTCCGGGAACGTAACTTCGCCGGTTACTTCACCAAACGTGTCGGCAAAGGCAACATTCGGTTTAATTCCCGTCTGAATTGGGGTGTTTTGACCACCCTCGCCTTTTGTGCGCACTCTTATTGTTACCGTGACCTTGCTATAACCGATAATCGTATCGGGCTTGGACAGCATATATCCGCGCTTAAGTTCATCCTTCGTTGCGCCTTCGATATACAAGCCTACTTCTTCACCGGCGGTTGCCGTTTCAACCTCTGTCGCCGACGCGCCTGTGCCCTTTTTGATTTTATTCACGGTGATTATCTTGCCGATTTCATTGACTAAAAGTTGGTCGCCTTTTTTCACCGTGCCATTAGCGATTATTGTTGTGATCAAAATATCACTGCTACCGGAAAATGTGAACACGTCTTGGATTCCGGCATAGAAGGAATCGGGAGCGTTCCAAACGGTAAATTTGACCGTGTCGTATACGCCTTTGTTAAGCTCGAAGTTGTCGTTGTCCACGGTCAGGACGGTGGCGCTGATTGTATGTATGCCAATCGCATAGTATGTTTCGGGAGCGCCAATCGTCACCCATTCTACGACGTTGTTCGTATCTACCGCGACGTTTATGCACGCCAAACCGAACTTTCCGCTTTCAAGGTTTTCTCCAAGTTTTCCTTCAAAAACGTCTGCGGGCAAAGTTATCTCGCGTTTGTTGATCATGATAGTCGTGGTGATTTCTCCGCCTTTCCATTCCGCAGTGCCTTTTACGGTTGCTTTCACGGTATATTCGCCGGCGTTAATCGGGGCGGTTTCGGAAAACGCAGTGTCGTTTTCGCCTTTGTAAGTAATGGTGATTTCACCGTCGCCCTTACGATTGACCTTCGCGGGATCAATGATAAACGCCAACCCGTCATAGGTTTTTTCCTCAACTAAATCGTTAGCAAACGAAATAGTGTTGTCTTTTGCGCCAAGTGCGGGAATTTCTTGGGTATAACTATATCCGCATTCCGTGCAGGTGAACTTCTTTTCGCCGACCACGCCGAAGTCCGCCGGTTTGGTTTCTACGCCTTCGTCAAAGGTATGCGCGGCGAAATTGCCTTTTATTGCGTCATGCGTGGGAGCCGTTGTGCCACAGGTCGATTCGTGCCAGTGTCCCGACTCGTCTTTTGTCCATTCCGTGCCGTAAGTGTGCGTTGCGGTGCCGGAAATTGTCCTTTCGGTTTCGTATCCGCATTCACATACGCCCTTTTCGACTTTGTCCGTATGAAAGCCTGCGGGTGTTTTTTCTGTCCACGTGAACACGTGCGGGGTTTTCTCCGTCGTGTCGGTGTGTTTCTTCGCGGTGCATTCGTGCCAGTGAGTTTTTTCGTCAAACTTCCACTCGCTTGAATA
>OGQI01002453.1_pt1 | contig 11196 bp, 7 predicted proteins | sample 1553171 | NCBI WGS metagenome assembly OGQI01 (sample SAMEA2579988, study PRJEB22360) | human gut metagenome | biome: human gut; feature: human-associated habitat; material: faeces | place: Denmark | collected 2008/2010
TTCATAAGGTTCCTTTTTAAAGATGTTACAAATATAAGAAATATAGTAATGAAAACGAAAAATATGGGTATAACTATTTTCATTTTCACTTGTATTTTTCGGCATAAGGTATTAGAATATCCAACTAATTATCAGCAACATAGTCAGATAACAGGTTTATATTTCCATTCTAATCTCACAAAGGTGCACAGCATCCCCCTACATTTGCATCATCGGTTCTCCGAGCAAACAGTTAAAAATCTAGCTACCATGAAACGAAATTTGTTATTTGCTATTTTACTATTACTTCTATCGGGTTATCATCAAGCATTCGCCGCAACCAATATAAAGAAAGTGGCTCCTACCTTTTGGTGGGCAGGAATGAAGAATCCCGAACTACAAATACTTCTATACGGCGATGGCATATCATCCGCAGAGGTAAGTATTTCTTCTAATGACATCACCCTGCAGGACGTGGTGAAACAGGAAAATCCTAATTATCTGATCTTATATTTAGATCTTTCAAAAGCTATCCCTCAGCACTTCGACATTCTCCTGAAACAAGGTAAAAAACAGACTAAAATACCATACGAACTTAAACAGCGCAAAGAGAATGCTTCAGCAGTAGAAGGCTTCAACTCCAGTGATGTACTTTATCTCATTATGCCGGACCGCTTTGCCAACGGCAACCCCTCCAATGATATAATTCCCGGAATGTTGGAAGCAAACATAGACCGCAACGAACCTTTCGCCCGTCATGGCGGTGATTTAAAAGGAATAGAGAAACATTTGGATTATATTGCAGACCTCGGAGTTACGAGTATATGGCTTAACCCGATTCAGGAAAATGACATGAAGGAAGGCTCTTATCATGGATATGCCATCACCGATTACTATCAAGTAGACCGTCGCCTCGGAAGCAATGAAGAGTTTCGCAATCTCGTAAAAGAAGCCAATGCTAAAGGGCTAAAGGTAGTCATGGACATGATCTTCAACCATTGCGGTTCGAACAATTATCTATTCAAAGACATGCCTGCCAAAGATTGGTTCAACTTTGAGGGAAACTACATGCAGACCAGTTTCAAAACTGCCACCCAAATGGACCCTTATACTTCCGATTATGATAAAAAGCTGGCCATTGACGGTTGGTTCACACTGACTATGCCGGACTTCAACCAACGAAACCGTCACGTAGCCACTTACCTGATACAGAGTAGTATCTGGTGGATAGAATATGCGGGTATCAACGGAATCCGCCAGGATACACATCCTTACGCCGACTTTGAAATGATGGCGCATTGGTGCAAAGCGGTCAATGATGAATATCCTTCATTCAACATTGTCGGTGAGACATGGCTGGGCAGCAATGTACTGATCTCCTACTGGCAGAAAGACAGTAAACTTGCTTATCCGAAAAACAGTTATCTTCCTACTGTCATGGATTTCCCACTGATGGAAGAAATAAATAAAGCTTTCGACGAAGAAACCACCGAATGGAACGGAGGACTTTTCAGACTCTACGAATACCTCTCACAGGATATTGTCTACGCCGATCCAATGAGTCTGCTGACCTTCCTCGATAATCACGATACTTCCCGTTTCTACCGTTCGGAGGAAGATACCAAGAACCTGAACCGATATAAACAAGCCTTGACATTCTTACTGACTACCCGTGGAATTCCACAAATATATTATGGAACTGAAATCCTGATGGCAGCCGACAAAGCAAATGGAGACGGATTACTCCGATGTGACTTTCCGGGAGGTTGGCAGAATGACGCCAAAAACTGTTTTGAAGCAACCAACCGTACTCCGCAACAAAATGAAGCCTTCTCTTTTATGCAAAAACTGCTCCAATGGAGAAAAGGAAATGAAGTCATCGCCAAAGGCAAACTAAAACATTTCGCACCCAATAAAGGCATTTATGTTTATGAACGCAAATACGGTAACCAATCAGTCGTTGTCTTTCTGAATGGAAACGACCGGGAACAGACTATTGACTTACATCCTTATCAGGAAATACTCTCCACCTCGTCTGCTCATGATTTGCTCACAGACAAAAAGATTGAATTAAGAAATGAATTAACACTTCCAAGCCGTGGGATATACCTTTTAGCCTTCTAAGCAAGTTCACTACGACTTATATTTATCCAATGAAATCAGATAGATAAACAATTATAAAACAAGATACTAGCATTTATACAAACTTGTATTTTTATTCTAATCAAGCAAAAAAGTGAAGGTGGTTGCTACATTTGCAATATCCGAAACAAACAGGAATAGAAATATCGGTTAGCTTACAATTTAATACCATAAATAGAATGAAAAAGAAAAAGTTTTTTTCGATCATCGCATTCCTTTGCATCTCATTCATTGCGAATGCACAACAGAAACTGACCTCACCGGATGGCAATCTGGTTCTGACCTTTCAGGTTAACAAAGAAGGCGCACCAACCTACGACTTGACTTACAAAGGCAAGGTGGTAATTAAGCCGAGCACTCTCGGACTGGAATTGAAAAAAGAAGATAATACCAGAACCGACTTTGACTGGGTAGACCGCAGAGACCTCACCAAGCTCGATTCTAAATCCAATCTTTATAATGGCTTCAAGCTGAAAGATGCGCAAACGACTACCTTTGACGAAACCTGGCAACCAGTCTGGGGAGAAGAAAAGGAAATCCGCAATCAGTATAACGAACTGGCAGTCATTCTGTTTCAGCCAATGAACGACCGTTCCATCGTTGTTCGCTTCCGCCTGTTCAATGATGGTTTGGGATTCCGTTATGAATTTCCGCAACAGAAATCACTGAACTACTTCGTTATCAAGGAAGAACATTCCCAATTTGCCATGGCAGGCAACCATATCGCATACTGGATACCGGGCGATTACGACACTCAAGAGTACGACTACATTTATCTCCCGTCTATCGGAAATCAGAGGTTTGATGCAACAGGCGATCACTCCAAATTCTTCTCAAACCCCATTTTCACCGACAGGTGTACAGACGGCACTGATGATGAAAACAGATGATGGTTTATACATCAATCTGCACGAAGCCGCTTTGATTGATTATTCTTGTATGCACCTCAATCTGGACGACAAAAACATGATATTCGAATCCTGGCTGACACCGGATGCAAAAGGGGATAAAGGTTACATGCAGACTCCGTGCAACTCTCCGTGGCGTACGATCATCGTCAGTGATGATGCACGTAACATTCTCGCCTCCCGCATCACCCTCAACCTGAACGAACCTTGTAAGATTGCAGACGCCGCCTCCTGGATTAAACCGGTGAAATATATAGGCGTATGGTGGGACATGATTACCGGAAAAGGTTCCTGGGCTTATACAGATGAACTGACCAGCGTGAAACTTGGCGTTACAGACTACTCCAAAACCAAACCGAACGGCAAACATTCTGCCAATACAGCTAACGTGAAACGTTACATCGACTTTGCCGCAGCCAACGGATTTGATGCAGTGCTGGTAGAAGGTTGGAACGAAGGATGGGAAGACTGGTTCGGCAACAGCAAAGACTATGTATTTGACTTCCTGACTGCATATCCTGATTTCGACGTACAGGAAATCCATCGTTATGCTGCAAGCAAAGGAATTAAAATGATGATGCACCATGAGACTTCTGCATCTGTTCGCAACTACGAACGTCACCTGGATAAAGCTTACCAATTCATGGTAGACAATGGATATAACTCGGTTAAAAGCGGTTATGTGGGTAATATCATTCCACGCGGAGAACATCATTACGGTCAATGGATGAATAATCATTACCTGTATGCCGTGAAAAAAGCCGCCGATTATAAAATCATGGTCAATGCACACGAAGCAACCCGTCCAACCGGTATCTGCCGTACATATCCCAATCTGATCGGTAATGAATCCGCACGTGGAACAGAATATGAATCATTTGGAGGAAATAAAGTATACCACACGACGATTCTGCCTTTCACACGCCTGGTCGGTGGTCCGATGGATTACACTCCCGGCATCTTCGAGACTCACTGTAACCAGATGAATCCGGCAAACAACTCCCAGGTACGTTCAACCATTGCACGCCAACTGGCATTGTATGTCACCATGTATAGCCCTTTGCAGATGGCTGCCGATATTCCGGAAAACTACGAACGCTTTATGGATGCTTTCCAGTTTATCAAAGACGTCGCTCTCGACTGGGACAAAACAATCTATCTGGAAGCAGAACCGGGAGAATACATCACAATTGCCCGCAAAGCAAAAGGAACGGACGACTGGTACATAGGCTGCACAGCCGGTGAAAACGGCCACGACTCCCAATTAACGTTCGATTTCCTGGAACCGGGAAAACAATACGTCGCTACCGTATACGCAGATGCCAAAGATACCGACTGGAAAGATAACCCGCAGGCATACACCATCAAAAAAGGTATCTTGAATAATAAAAGCAAACTGAATCTGCACGCTGCCAATGGCGGTGGATACGCAATCAGTATCAAAGAGGTGAAAGATAAATCAGAGGTAAAAGGAATAAAGAGGTTATAAATTAATTGTGATTATTGAGAAAACCGTTTTCAATAGGTATTTATTAAAGTAAAAAACATGAATAAATAACTTAACTTTAAATTTAAAGACATGAAAAGAAACGTGATGTTTAAAATCCTACTCATGATAGTAGTGGGATTGTTCTTGTCCCTAGACGCATTTGCCCAACAAATGACGGTTAAAGGAATTGTCAAAGATACAACCGGCGAGCCGATTATCGGTGCTAACGTTGTAGTAAAAGGAAGTAGTAACGGTACAATTACCGATTTCGAAGGCAACTTCCAGTTCAACGCCAATAAAGGCGATATTATTGTGATTTCATTTATCGGTTACCAAGCACAGGAAGTACCTGCTGCTGCCAACCTGAACATTATTCTGAAAGACGATACACAGTTATTGCAGGACGTTGTAGTCATTGGTTATGGTACCGTTAAGAAGAATGATGCAACCGGCTCTGTAACAGCCATCAAACCGGACCAGCTGAGCAAAGGTATCACTACCAATGCACAAGACATGTTGTCCGGTAAGGTTGCCGGTGTAAGCGTTATTTCCAACGACGGTGCTCCCGGCAGCGGTGCCCAGATTCGTATCCGTGGCGGTTCCTCTTTGAATGCCAGCAACGACCCGCTATTGGTTATTGATGGATTGGCTATTGATAATCAAGGAATCAAAGGTATGTCAAACGGCCTGTCAATGGTTAACCCTGAAGATATCGAAACTTTCACCGTACTAAAAGATGCTTCTGCAACAGCTATCTACGGTTCACGTGCATCCAACGGTGTCATTATCATCACTACCAAAAAAGGAAAGAACGGACAAGCGCCGAAAATAAACTACAATGGTTCAATTTCTTTGGCTACCACTCAAAAGCGTTATGACGTATTGGATGGTAATGAATACCGTGCTTATGCCCAGCAGTTATGGGGAGATAAATATCCTGCAGAAATGGATACAGCCAATACAGACTGGCAAGACCAGATTTTCCGTACTGCCGTAAGCACCGACCATCATATCTCTATTACCGGTGGACTTAAGAACGTTCCGTATCGCGTATCTGTCGGTTATACTAATGAAAATGGTATTATTAAAACCTCCAACTTCCAGCGCTTGACCGCGTCTGTCAATCTTGCTCCATCATTCTTTGACGACCATTTGAAATTCAATATCAACGCCAAATATATGTATGGTAGAAATCGTTATGCCGATGCGGGTGCAGCCGTAGGCGGTGCATTATCTATTGCTCCTACTCATCCTGTTTATGGAACAGGAGATGCGTTTAAATTCTCAGGCGGTTATTGGCAGAATATGCAAGCTACAGACGGTTTCAGTGATAAAGACTGGACTTATACGACAGATAAAAACACTCCTCAAAACCCATTGGCTGCACTGGAACAACGTAATAAAAAAGCAAACAGCAACGACTTTGTAGGCAATGTAGAAGTAGACTATAAAGTTCATTTCTTGCCGGACTTGCGTCTCCATGCCAGCATCGGCGGTGAATATGCAGACGGTAATGAACGTGAAATTGTTTCTCCATACTCATACACCAATAACTATTACGGATGGAACGGATTATCTACCCAGTACAAGTATAATATATCCTATAATGCTTATGCACAATACATCAAGTCCCTTGGCGCACATGATTTCGACATCATGGTCGGTGGTGAGGAGCAACATTTCCATCGTAATGGCGCTGACGGTGTAGGTCAAGGATGGGATTCTTATAAAAACGAACCGGTGGATCAAGCATTGCGCAGTCAAAAAGCTTATGCAACACGCAATACGCTGGTTTCTTTCTTCGGACGTTTAAACTACTCCTTACTGAACCGCTATTTATTCACGTTCACCATGCGCTGGGATGGTTCTTCACGGTTTAGCAGTGACAACCGCTGGGGTACATTCCCTTCATTAGCTTTAGGCTGGAAGATGAAAGAAGAAAACTTCCTGAAAAACGTGAACTTCCTTTCCGATTTGAAACTTCGTCTTGGTTGGGGTATCACAGGACAGCAGGATATAGGTGATGACTTTGCTTTCCTTCCTCTGTATGTGACAAGCGATGATTATGCACAATATCCTTTCGGTGACACTTATTACAGTTCTTCACGCCCCAAGGCTTTCAACACAGATTTGAAATGGGAAAAAACAACTACTTGGAACGGCGGTTTGGATTTTGGTTTCCTGAATGGAAGCATATCAGGTGCTATCGATGGATACTATCGTGAAACAGAGGACTTGCTGAACAGTCAAGATTCCTGTAGGAACTAATTTCAATGCACAGATGATGAAGAATATCGGTTCATTAAAGAATTATGGTGTAGAATTCTCCATCAATGCCAAACCAATTGTATCCAAAGACTTTACATGGGATTTAACTTACAATGTTACTTGGAACCACAACGAAATTACGAAGCTGAACGGTGGTGATGATAGTGACTATTATGTTGAAACCGGTGATAAGATATCCAGAGGTAACAATACCAAAGTTCAAGCAAATAAAGTAGGACATGCAGCCAACGCATTCTATGTTTACCAGCAAGTTTACGATGAAAACGGAAAGCCTATCGAAAATATGTTTGTAGACCGCAACGGTGATGGCAAGATCAACAGTGCCGACAAATATATCTATAAGAAACCGGCTGCCGACGTATTGATGGGTCTGACTTCCAAAATGCTGTATAAAGACTGGGACTTCAGCTTCTCTTTGCGTGCAAGCCTCAACAACTATGTTTATTATGACTTCTTGAGCAATAAGGCGAATGTCAGTGCTTCCGGACTGTATACTAACAATGCATACGTCAACACGACCAAAGAAGCCATAGCTCTTGGTTTCACAGGAAAAGGCGAATACTATATGAGTGACTATTTTGTTCGTAACGCTTCATTCATCCGTTGTGACAATATCACATTGGGATATTCTTTCAAAAACTTACTCCGGTCACAGGCCTATCAAGGAGTGGGCGGCCGTGTATTTGCTACCGTACAGAACCCGTTCGTTATCTCTAAATACAAAGGACTCGATCCGGAAATCAAAAGTGGTATAGACAGTAACCCATACCCCAGAGCAACGACATTCTTATTAGGTCTTAGCCTTCAATTTTAACTTAACTTTAAAACGAAATAATCATGAAAACAAGATATTTTAAAAAGATATTTGCCTCAGCACTGATGGTTACTGCCATTCTGGGCACCAGTTCGTGCATTAATGATTTGGATATTAGTTCTATTGATCCTCAATATGCGCCCAACTTTGACCAAAATGATGTATTCGTAAAAGAATATGCATTATTAGGCTTGACAGGACAAAAAGGACCGGCCGGATCAGCCGACCTCGACGGACAAGATGAAGGTGAATCAGGATTTTACCGTACCATCTTTAACTGCAACGAATTACCAAGTGATGAATGTATCTGGGCTTGGCAAACCGACACAGATATCCCTCAGCTGACAAACATCAGTTGGAACTCTTCCAGTATCCGCACCGAATGGACATACGTCCGCTTGGGATACAATATTACACAACTCAACTTCTTCCTTGACCAGACAGAAGGAAAAGACGATGAAGAAACAATGCGTCAACGCTCCGAAGTCCGCTTCCTGCGTGCATTACATTATTTCTACTTCCTTGATTTATTTGGTAAAGCACCTTTTAAAGAACACTTTAACAACGAGCTTCCGGTTGAAAAGAAAGGCAGCGATTTATATGACTACATCCAAAATGAGTTAAGCCAATGCGAAAGCGCAATGTATGAACCACGCCAAGCCCCGTTTGGCCGTGCCGACAAAGCGGCAAACTGGTTGCTGCGCGCACGTCTGTATCTGAATGCAGAAGTATATACCGGCAAAGCTGACTATGCCAACGCAAGAGATTATGCAGACAAAGTAATCAATTCATCTTATAAGCTATGTCCCGAATATCGTTTATTGTTCATGGCGGATAACGATGAAAACGCACAGGCGATGCAAGAAATTATCCTGCCTATCCGCCAGGATGGTATCAAAACACGTAATTATGGAGGGTCCACTTATTTGGTTAATGGTACCCGCACTGCCGGCATGCCACGTATGGGAACTACCAATGGATGGTCTTGTATCTTTTCACGCGCTGCATTAGTTAAAAAATTCTTCCCTGATCTTTCTCAAGTGCCGATGTTACCCGGCGACATTGAAGTGCCTGCAGCAGGAGAAATCAACACGGATGAAAAAATAGATGCTTTCGATGCCCAATATGGCACAAGAACAATAGATATGATCAAAGCGGCAGGCGATGACCGCGCCATGTTCTATTCAGGAATCGGTGGCGGTATCCGCAAAATCGAAACTGATGTCATATCCGGTTTTAAAGATGGATTATCTATCGTAAAATGGCAAAATATCCGCTCAGACGGACAGCCGACACATCATACCGAATATCCCGATACCGATATTCCTTTGATGCGTTTGTCTGAAGCCTATTTGACCCGAGCTGAAGCTAAATTCCGCCTGGAAGAAGATGCAACCGAAGATATCAATACCCTCCGCAGACGCGCCAACTGTACCAGACTTGTTCAGACAGTGACCGAAAAAGAGATTATTGACGAATGGGCACGTGAGTTCTATCTGGAAGGACGCCGTCGTTCGGACTTGATCCGTTTCGATATGTTCACTAGCAATAAATATTTATGGGACTGGAAAGGTGGAGCAGCAACCGGAACTTCTGTTTCTTCTTTCTACAATGTTTATCCTATCCCGGCATCGGATATGAATAACAATCCGAATATGTCACAAAACACAGGATATTAATCAGTAGTTTCCGTTTAACAATTAAAGTATGTATATTATGAAAAAGATATTCAACATATTGCTTCTTGCTGTATTCACCCTGTCCGTGTTTACAGCATGCGAAAAGGACGACGATAGCAATCCCGTTCTAAAAGAGCCTACCACCTTTTCACTCAACCTGCCGCCATATGCAGCCAACAATATCTACGACTTGAAAAATGCGAAGACAGTGGAATTGACTTGTTCACAGCCAGATTATGGTTTTCCGGCTGCTACAACATACAGTGTTCAGGTGGCGCTTAATTCTGAATTTACAGAAAAGACAGAAGAAAGTGAAGCAAACTATACCGAATTGACTACAACTTATTCTACAGCCAAAATGGATGTAGTGGCATCTGAACTGAATACGGCTATCATAGAATTATGGACTGCCCAGAATGAAGGAGCCGATTTCCCGACTACACCAATCAGCGTCTTTATCCGCCTGAAGGCTACCATTACAGATAGTGACCGGGGAGTGTGCATTTCTAATGTGATAGAATTGCCGAAAGTACTGGGCAACGCATCCACCGACAAGTTAGAAGCCCCCCAAACCATGTTCCTCGTTGGTTCTATGCTCGACACAGAATGGACTATCTGGAAACCAATGGTACAAGTCAGCGGATTGGACGGACAATTCTGGAGACTCATTTATTTCACAGCCGGTGATGAATTCAAGTTCGGAACCAAAGAAAAAGAATACATCGGTTCGGACGATACCCGTTTAACAATCACAGACAAAGCCGAGTCCGGTGTTATCGGCACCAACAGCGGTAATATAACTGTCAAAAACGCCGGTTGGTATGTAGTATTTATCAAAGCGGCAGTAAAAGGCAGTGATTATACATTTACCATGACATTCTATCCGGGCGAAGTATATCTGTTCGGAGCAACCAATGGAGGAACATGGGACTATAACGACACTTGGAAATTTACTACTCCCGACCGATGTATTCCCAACAATAAAGACGGTTCATTCGTGTCTCCTGCCATGACAGCAAGCGGTGAAGCCCGTATCTGTGTTAAGACAGATGTCGACTGGTGGAGAACAGAATTTACACTCTGTAACGGTGAAATCTTCTATCGCGAAAACAATCCGGTCAATGACAGTTGGGGTAAAGATGTTGGTCCTGAGTATTCTATTCAAGGAGCAGCAGGCAAGACCATCCGACTCAACTTCACAGCCGGAACAGGAGAACTAAAATAATAACCTTAAAACGAAAGATTCATCATGAAAAAGCAATTTATATACGCAGGAATGTTTCTATTTACCATAGGATTCTCTGCTTGTAATGAAGACTTCAAGGACTGGGCTGCCCCCCAGTCCAATCCCCAAGAGGATAGTGCAGAACAAATGACAGCAACTTTCACAACCGGTCAAGATGCCAATATTAGCATGGATGAAGCCACTGCCGACTCGGTAGAAATTGTAAAATTAACTTCAACTACCGCTGTGGAAGGCAGTACCATAACTCTCAGTTCTTTACTATTCAACGATGATTACTCTTTACCCTTCACGACCAAAGACGGTACTGTAAAAGTAGCCTTGACGCAACTGGACAGTATTACCCAGGAAATATATAAAAGCCGTGCCAGTGTAGCACGCAATCTGCGTGTTATAGTCAAAGCAGCAGCCACCACTCCGGCCGGAGACGGTATCCAACTTTCGGGCAATGAAGTAAATATCACACTAAAGCCGGGAGCAACACCGGCAGTAGACCCGAAAGGTTACTATGTAGTAGGTGCATTTACCGGTTGGAATGCAGAAGGCGCCTTACCCATGACACTCGATCCCAACAATAAGAATGTCTATACATTGGAAACCGAAACGACAGAAGCCAATCAGAACTTTAAGATTTTCCCGGCTTCCGCCATCAA
>OGQI01002456.1_pt1 | contig 11184 bp, 9 predicted proteins | sample 1553171 | NCBI WGS metagenome assembly OGQI01 (sample SAMEA2579988, study PRJEB22360) | human gut metagenome | biome: human gut; feature: human-associated habitat; material: faeces | place: Denmark | collected 2008/2010
TATTTTTTGAATATGGGAATAAAATCTATGTCTAGCCAGCACTGAATTTGTACTCACACACAAATTCTTATATGGGGAATACTCCAAACCCATAAATACAAATCAAGATTTATGTTGGTTTTAGCAATGTATATTATGTAATTATTGGAACAATTCAATTACCTTGATACTCCGTAATTTATTTCTCTACTTTTAATGGTACTTTTATAAGTATCATTAACAAATTTATCTCCTAGTTCATTAACACCTATACCGTTTCTATTATTGTGACCTCTGCCTAAAATTATTTTATGTTGAACATCAATTCCTAGGCTTTGTAATATTTGAATTGTATTTTGTGCTCTGGAAAACATTTCTGTTCCTAAAATACTTCTTTGATATTTCCCAACTTCTGTTGGCACACTTCTATCAAAATAACTCATATCATGCATAGGAGCAGGTTGACCAAAATCATCAAACCTTGAGTCTGATTTGTTTTGTGTTTCAAGTTCTCCAACATAATATCTAAACTTAATTTTTGAATAGCTTTCTAAATCAAATCTCTTGCCTGTTAAAGATTCATAATCAGCTATTCCTAACGGATAAGCCAATTTTTCTGTTGGAATAGGAATACTACCACTTGCACCACCTATACAAGCAGTTTCAACAATGTCCGGATGTAATAAAGCAAATCGTTGTGCAAAGACTCCCGAACTTGAATATCCATTTAAAAATATTCTATCTTTTACAACTAATCCTCTTTCTTGTTCTAAAATAGATTTTGCCCTACCAATAATTTTAACTACTTGCTCATCTATTCTATAATTTCTATCATCCCTTGAAATACTAAAACATTCTTGAGATAATTGTTGTAAATACGGATAATCTCTATAGCTTGGTATTAATGGAATAACAATAGGGCTCGGCAAATCTCTTGTTAATTGTGCTAATCTAATTCCTGTTTGAGTTCCTTGTTCTATAATTTCTTGAAAATTTTCACTTTCTAAATTGTTTGCTTCTACCACAAGTTGGCCATTTGTATTTTCTGATAACGGAATTGCAAGAATACATGGTATATTAATACCTTTATTCATATCAGTAGCTAAAAATTTTATTTTATATGGAATTCCATTAATTTGATATTCTAAATCTATATCTCTACCATGCTCCAATTCGCTAGATACATATCTTATAAATTCATCTTTATTCATACTTATTACCTATACAATATAATATTAAAATTTTATTTTATCTAAAATAATTATAACATATAAATTAAAATTCTTCTATCTTTCGGAGAAAACAAAGTTTTATTACTATTGAAATCATACAGAAATTAATATATAATATTTATAGAAAGAGAGCGATGTAGTTCGTAAGTTGTAGCTTAACCGCTCCAATTATAATTAATACAGAGCAACTTGCCTGAAATAGGGTGCACAAACTCGACCTTATAAGCGTGTAAAGCCTGTCTGTCAATAAAATCGGATTTTGTACCATACAAAGTATCGCCAACAATAGGATGACCAATATAGGCCATATGAACACGAATTTGATGAGTTCTTCCAGTTTCTAACACGACATGAACTTCTGACATATCATGACCGTCAATAGAAAATTCTTTTAAAACATTATAATGAGTGATTGCAAAAGCTCCTAGAGGCGAAACACATCTTTCAATAATACTATTTTCTTTTCGTGCAATAGGAGCATTTATAGTCCCCTCTTTTTCTTCAAAAAAGCCTTCACAAATTGCAATATATTCTTTCTTAAATAAATTAGCTTGCATTAAGTTAGACAATCTATCATGAATATACGCATTTTTTGCAAAAATAACAATTCCAGAAGTATTTCGATCAAGTCTATTTACAGGCCTGATTTTTCTTTTTAAGCCAATGCTATCAAAATAGTATTTTACACCATTAGAAAGACTATCTTCGAAATGTTGCATAGAAGGATGAACAGGGATACCTGCTGGTTTGTTAATTATTAACATAGAATCATCTTCATACAAAATATCAAGAGGAATTTTAGTTGCAACAATATTATTACATTCTTCATCAAAATCAATATTTACACTAACTACATCATTATCCACAATTTTTGCGTCGAGATATATTGGAGACTCGTTTAAAAAAACAGATTCTGTTTTGCGCAAATCTGTTAATAAATTGCTAGAAATATGAAATTCTTGTTTTAAAACTTGTCTTACAGTTGAATAATCTTCGTTAAGCTTTGTATACTTTAAAAACATATAAAATCCTCACTTTGTTAGCAATATTATATCATAATCGTTGTAAAAGTTAAACAAATTTGATATAATTCAAATAGATTTCATCATATTAGAGAGGAATAAAATGTGCGAAACCAGGATAATAGAACATACTGATATAAAATATTTGTTAGACAAAGGAAAAAGAAAAAACAGCTATATTCAAATAAAAAATGGACAAGTTATTGTAAAAGTGCCAAAGTTAGCTACTCAAAAATACATAGACGATTTGCTAAAAGAGAAGTTAGAGTGGATAGAAAAAAAGCTTGAACAAAATGAGAAAGCGGAGCACAAGCCAGAATATAAAAATGAATCTAAAATATTTGTCTTAGGAAAGAAGTTGATATTAAAGATTAAATACTTACCAGGCATAAAAAGAATAAAGCTAGAAAATACAGGCAGTGAAATAGTAATATATTTCCCAAATGAATACGGGAAACTGAGTGAAGAAGATAGAGAAGCAAAAACAAAAAAGATCATAGAAGGCTACTACAAAGCAATAGCAAAAGAAGAAGTAATGCCAGCAATGGAAGACTTACAAAAAAGAACAGGATTATATCCAGTAGAATGTAACATAAAAAATTTGAAAGCAACTTGGGGAATATGCTCATCAAAAAGAAAAATAAGCATAAACCAAAATTTAATGGCATACAGTAGACAGGCGATTGAATATGTTTGCTTGCATGAATTATGTCATTTGAAATACATGAATCATTCAAAAGAATTTTGGAACTTGGTAGAATATTATATGCCAAATTATAAACAAGCCAAGCAAGAATTATGTGGCTGAAAGAGAGGAAAATCATGATAAACTTAGAAGAAAATAAAAGAAGTATTGATAAATTAAAGAAAAGATTAACTGAAATTGGAGATTCTCTTTGACATAGCTGGATTGGAAAAAGAACTGCAAAAACTAGAAGAAAAAACTTCTCTATCAGAATTTTGGAATGACTCTAAAAATTCAGAAGAAGTATTAAAAAAGATAACATCATTAAAGAAAAAGACAGAAAACTACAAGAAAATAAAAGAAAATATAGAAGATACAGAGGCACTAAACTTATTGATAATAGAAGAAAGTTCGGCAGAAGAAATTGACGAAAACAATCAATATTATGCAGAAGCAAAGGAAATAGTCGATAACATAGTACAGATAGAAAAAAATTTAGAAAAATTAGAAATCAACACATTGTTATCAGGAAAATATGATGCAAATAATGCAATTTTAACTTTACATCCGGGTGCAGGAGGAACAGAAGCGCAAGATTGGGTTGAAATGCTATATAGAATGTACACAAGATGGGCAACAAGTAATGGATATGAAGTAAAGGAGTTAGATTATTTAGAAGGTGATGAAGCAGGAATAAAAAGCGTTACATTTTTAGTATCAGGAGAATATGCATATGGATATTTAAAAGGCGAGATGGGAGTACATAGATTAGTTAGAATATCGCCTTTTGATGCAGGCGGAAGAAGGCACACTTCTTTTGCATCTCTAGAGGTATTGCCAGAAATTTCAGAAGATATAGAAATTGATATCAATCCGGAAGACTTAAGAATAGACACATATAGAGCTTCTGGTGCAGGTGGACAACATATAAATAAAACTTCGTCAGCAGTAAGAATAACACATATTCCAACCAATATAGTGGTTTCTTGTCAATCAGAAAGGTCTCAAATACAAAATAGAGAAACAGCTATGAAAATGCTAAAATCAAAATTACTAACACTAAAAGAAAAAGAGAATAAAGATAAAATAGAGGAATTAAAAGGAAAACAAATGGACATAGCTTGGGGAAGCCAAATTCGTTCTTATGTATTTTGCCCATATACACTTGTAAAAGACCATAGAACCAATTATGAAGTTGGAAATGTTCAAGCGGTAATGGATGGAGATTTAAACGGTTTTATAGACAGCTATCTAAAAAACACAGCTAAATAATTTTTTGGTCAATTAATGTAAGCAAAAATTAAAAAGTACTTGTAAAAAAATTTTTATTGTGGTAGTATAAGCATAAAGTAAATATCTATAAAATATGTAGACATTTATTGAAAAAAACAAATAAAAGAACAGAAAAAGGAAATACTAAAGAAGGGAGAAAAGTAAAAATGAGAAAAATGTTTAAAAACAAAAAGCGGAATCACGCTAATAGCTTTGGTTGTAACAATAGTAGTACTTTTGATATTAGCGGGAGTAACAATAAGTTTATTACTAGATGAAAACGGAATAATCAAGAAATCAAAAGATGCAAGAAGAGAATATGGAACCTCAAAAACAAATGAGCAAGAACAAATGGATAATGCAAATGATTGGATAGAAGAAGCAACAGGAAAGGTAACATTAGCAAAAGTACCAGTTGGAACAAAAGCAAGCAAAAATGGAACAATAAATGGGGAAGAAGGAAATGCAAATAATCCAACAATACCAGCAGGATACATTCCAATAAATACAGAAACATCAAATTGGGGCAATGAAAAAGATGCACCAAGTCAAGATTCAGTAAACCATGGACTAGTAATAAAAGATGAGAAAAATAATGAATGGGTGTGGGTACCAGTCCCAGATGTAACAGTAATGTGCGATACTTCAAATACTACAGAATATACACTATGTGGAACAACAGGAGACACAGCTGTAACAACAAACAAATATTCAAAATCAGGAATAATAAGTGGAAAAACAAGAATTACGCCTGGAACAACTAGTGATTTCCGTGAGCCGGACCTAGTAGTTGGAAGTGGAACAGAATATGATGCTAGTGATACGTCTAGTGATACATATTATAAAACAATATTAGGAAAAACAGGAACCAAAGAGCAACTAGCGCAATTATTTGCAGATGAATATAAAGCAATGATAGAAAGTGTAAGTAAATATGGAGGCTTTTATATAGGAAGATATGAGTTATCAGGAACAGTAACAGAGCCAACAGAAAAACCAGGAAAAACATTAACAAAGACAGATTGGTATAATTTATATAATGCATGTAGAAGTTCAAAATTACAAGCAAGCGATAAAGTAAAAACACAAATGATATGGGGATGCCAATGGGATGTAACGATGAATTGGCTAATAAGTTCAGGGGCAAAGACGAGTGATGAAGTAAATAAAGACTCAAGCACTTGGGGAAATTATAATAATTATAATGCAGCAAATAATTATACAGAAGGAACAGCAGGATATGAAAAAAATGCAGGTTCGCCACAAAATACAGGTTCAAGTGAAAATTGGAAAGCAAATAATATCTACGACCTAGCTGGAAATGTATGGGAGTGGACCCAAGAGGCGGGCGGCACCAGCCGTCGAGCTGGTAGAGGTGGCTGTTACAACCTCCATGGCTCTGGCTATCCAGCTTCGAACCGCGCCAACAACAGTCCGGTCAGCAGCGACTTCGACAACATACGGTTCTCGTCCCACTTTAATAATAAAGTAATACTGGACACTAGAGCGTGAGCACCAGTGTGAAGAATAATTATTAAGTAGACATAATAAAAGCTAAAAGAAGGCAAAAAAGCCCAACTAATAGCGAATGAAATACGCTATAGTTGGAAAAATTTAAGTCCTACTCCTTGACTAAAAGGAGAGGAGCAAGGCTTAAATTTTTCCACTAGCGTGGCGCCACTCTAGTGGCGCTTTTTCTATATTTGCAGGCACAGTTATGTAAACACATATAAAATTTGTAAATGATAAAATAAAATGTACTTGTTTTAAAAATAATATTTGCAAAGTAGGAATTCCAATAAATTCACTAGAAAAATATATAGAAAAATTAGATTTAGAGCTAAACAGTAAAACACAAATATTCAAAAGTAAACACAGATACTCTATTTTATACAGAAAACTAAAAAATGGGGATAAATAATTTACGAAAATTGCCAGTAGTTTAAGCTACTGGCAAAATATTATAAAGAAGCAAAATGAATCAAGTTTATTTAATTGGAAAAATAATAACAGACATAGAGTTTAAATTTGTAATAAACTCTAAAAATATATCTATAACAATGTTTAAAATAAAAACTATAAAAGATAATCAAGAAATACAGATAAAATGCTTTAATGAGATAGCGGATTATTTTTATAGTAAATATAAAAAGGGGGATGCTGTGATGATAGAAGGAAAATTAAAAGAAAATGAGGTAATAGTAACACAATTATAAAGGTTAAAAAATGAATTTCTGTTCTTATAGGTATATATATAAATAATTTTTTAAATAAAAAATGAATAAAAAACATTGTTATTTTTAAAAATAAATGTTACAATAATAAAAGTTAAAAGGGAGTAGCTTATAAACTACTAGTCAACATCACGGCGAAAAGCATGGCTAGTAACCATATTGGTAAGCAAGACTTTTAAAGAGATTTACAAAAAAGCAAATTTCTTTTTATAGTCTTGCTTTTTTTGTTACATAATAATAGTAAAGGAGAAAAACATGGAAGAAAAAAATTGGTATAACAAAACCGCTGAAGAAGTAATAGAGAAATTAGACTCAAATCAAAACAATGGTCTTTCTGCAAATGAAATAGAAGAAAGAAAACAGAAATATGGGCTTAACCAATTAGCAGAAGCAAAGAAAAAAAGTCTATTCATAAAATTTTTAGAACAATTTAAAGACTTTATGATAATAGTTCTAATAATTGCAGCAATCATTTCTGGAGTAGTAGGACAAATACAAGGAGAAGGAATAACAGACTCTATTATTATTTTAATTGTTGTAATAGTAAATGCAATAATTGGTGTTGCACAAGAAAATAAAGCGGAAAAATCACTCGATGCTCTAAAAAAATTAAGTAGTTATTCTGCAAAAGTAATAAGAGATGGAAAACTAATGGTAGTACCATCAAAAGAACTTGTGCCAGGAGATATAGTGGAACTTGAAACAGGTGATTATGTACCAGCAGATATCAGAATAGTAGAAGCATTTAACTTAAAATCACAAGAAGCATCTTTAACAGGAGAATCTGTTCCAGTAGAAAAAATGGCAGTAGCAATAGATGAGAAGAACATTGGAGTTGGAGATAGAACAAATATGTTATTTTCTTCTAGCTTAATTACTTATGGTAGAGGTAGAGGAATAGTCGTAGAAACTGGAATGAATACAGAAGTTGGAAAAATTGCAGGAATGCTAAATGAAACAGAATCAACAGAAACACCTCTACAACAAAGATTAAACAAATTAGGAAAAACATTAGGAATAGCTTCACTTGCAATATGTGCAGTAATATTTGTAATAGGTCTTTTATATGGAAAAGCACCATTAGACATGTTTATGACAGCTGTAAGCTTAGCAGTTGCAGTAATACCAGAGGGACTAGCGGCAGTTTCTACAATAGTTTTAGCAATAGGTGTTCAAAGAATGGTAAAAAAACATGCAATTGTTAAAAAGTTACCAGCAGTTGAAACATTAGGAAGTGCAACAGTTATATGTTCTGATAAGACAGGAACCTTAACTCAGAATAAAATGACAGTACAAAAAATGTTTTTTAACGATGAAATAAAAGAAGTTGAAAAAATAAATACAAATAAAGACAACGAAGAATTAAGACAATTAGTATATATATCAATGTTGTGTAATGATACAAAAGTTGGAGAAGATGACAAATTAACAGGAGATCCAACAGAAACAGCACTAATAGATATGGGATTCAGATTAGACTTTAAACCAGAGTTATTTGAATTAATACCAAGAGTTGAGGAAATACCATTTGATTCAGATAGAAAGTTGATGACAACAGTTCACAAGGTATCTGATAAAAAGTATATGGTGTACACTAAAGGTGGAGTAGATGAATTATTAGCAAGATGCAATAGCTATGTTATAAAGGGAAAAGTCCTTACAGATATAGATAAATATGCAGAAACAATAGACAAATACAATGATGTAATGGCAGAAGATGCACTAAGAGTACTAGCAATGGCTTATAAAGAAATAGATCACAAACCATCAAAAGAAGAAATGAAAGATATAGAAAAAGACTTAACATACATTGGAATGGTAGGAATGATAGATCCGCCAAGAGAAGAAGTTAAGACTGCTGTTGCAAAGTGTAAAACAGCAGGAATAAAAACTGTAATGATAACAGGTGACCACAAGACAACAGCAGTAGCAATTGCAAAACAACTAGGAATACTAGAAGGAGATGAAGAGGCTGTTACAGGTAGTGATCTAGAAAAAATGTCACAAGAAGAACTAGAAAAAAGAGTAAAGAATATTAGAGTATATGCAAGAGTATCGCCAGAGCATAAAGTTCGTATAGTAAAAGCTTGGCAGGCAAATGGAGAAGTAGTTGCGATGACAGGAGATGGTGTAAATGATGCACCAGCCTTAAAAACAGCTGACATTGGCTGTGCGATGGGAATGGTTGGAACGGATGTTGCAAAAGAAGCGGCAGATGTAATACTAACAGACGACAACTTTGCAACAGTAGTATCAGCAGTAGAAGAAGGAAGAAGAATATATGATAACATATTAAAAGCAATTCAATTCTTACTAGCAAGTAATGTTGGAGAAGTAGTAGTGTTATTCTTTGCAATATTAATAACCCCACTATTAGCACAAAAATTCAACATACCAATAAACCTAATTGAACCATTATTACCAATACACATATTATGGATTAACTTAGTAACAGATTCATTACCAGCATTGGCGTTAGCGTTTGATCCAGCAAACAAAAATGTAATGAAAAGAAAACCAATAAAATCAAACACAGGAATATTCACAAAAGGAATGTCTTGGAGAATTGTATATCAAGGAACAATGATAGGACTTCTAACATTAGCAGCATTTATCATTGGTTTATCAACAAAAAATCCTCCTGTAATAGAAGGACTAACACCAGAAGAAGTAAAAGTAGAAATAGCACAAACAATGACATTTATAGTATTAGCATTTGCAGAACTAGTACATGTATTTAATATAAGAAACAACAAAGAATCAATATTCAAAACAGGAATAGGTGGAAATAAACAATTATTCTGGGCAATAGGTGTATCAGCATTATTAATGATAGTAATACTTGCAATACCTGCACTAAGAGCAATATTTAGTATTCCAGTACTACCAATGGAAAACATAGTAGAGACAGTGTTACTAATACTTGCACCAATTGTAATTGTTGAAATATTTAAATTACTTAAAATAAATGAAACAAAAAATGAGGAATAATAGGAAATTACCTGAAAGCAAAACTTTCGGGTAATTTTTTAATTACAACAAAAGCAAAGAACATAGAAAAATGTAAAAAAATGTAGATTAAATAAATAATTTGTAGTATAATAAGAAAAAATAATTAAAGAGGCAAAAGGAACAATGCACGACTTAATAATTATAAGACGATTAAATAAAAGAAAAGTATTAATAGTATTATTAATGATAATACTATTAATAGTTTTGCTAACAATAGGAGGAATAAAACTAGCAAAACAATATCAAAAGAATCAATATGAAAAACAACTAAGAGCACAAGAAGAACTAGAAAGACAAATTGAATTAGAGCAGCAACAGAAAGAAGAAGAAGAAAAACAAAAAGCAATACAAAAAAGAATAGAACAAACTAATAGAGAATTTACTGAAGAAGAAAAAGACAGAATATTACACATATATAGGTCAACAGGAGAAAAACGAGTATTTCTAACATTTGATGATGGACCTTCTCAAAGTGTAACGCCACTAATCCTAGATGTACTAAAACAAGAAAATGTAAAAGCAACATTCTTTGTATTAGGAACTAATACAAAATATAATCCAGAATTAGTAAAAAGAGAATTTGACGAAGGGCACTATATAGCAAATCATGGTTATACACACAAATATTCAACGGTTTACGCTTCACCAGAAGCAACCCTTGACGAATACAATTTCACACAACAAGCAATAAGAGATGCACTAGGAAATCAAAATTACAAATCAAAAGTATTTAGATTTCCAGGGGGCTCAAATGGTGGACATTATCATGAAGCAAAACAAAATAGCAAAGCATTTCTTCGTGAAAACGGAATCGTACATTTAGACTGGAATTGTTTAAGTAAAGATGCAGAAGGAGCAAACTCAAAAGAAACTTTAATGCAGAATATAATAGACACAATGGGCGACAAAGACAGTGTAGTAATTCTAATGCACGATGCTAGTGATAAAATATTAACTTATGAAATGTTACCAGAATTAATATCATACTTAAGAGAAAAGGGATACAAATTCCAAACAATTTATGATTTATTAGATTAAAAGGAGGAAAAAATATGGAATATAGATACACACCAGAAGGAGTTTGCTCAATGCAAATAATATTTGAAATAGAAGGAAACATAGTAAAAAAACTAAAAATAGTAGGAGGATGCCCAGGAAATACAGTGGGAGTTTCTAAATTAGCAGAAAATAGAACAATAGATGAGCTCATTAGTATATTAAAAGGAATACCTTGTGGAAACAAAGGAACATCTTGTCCAGATCAAGTAGCAAAAGCATTAGAAAAATATAAACAGGAATATGGAATGTAAAAGTGCAGTTTGCGAATATAAGAAAAAGATAAATTTGTTACATTAAATCAATCTGAATTCAAAAAATAAAAAAAATTTGCAATAACTATTGCAAAAATAAAAAAAGTGTGCTAATATTAATAAGTGTTAGCACACAAATAAAATATGCGGATGTGGCGGAATTGGTAGACGCGCTGGTCTTAGGAACCAGTGTCAACGACGTGGGGGTTCGAGTCCCTTCATCCGCACCAATAACGAATCTGTTCGAACTACAGATACAAAAATCAATCAGAAATGGTTGATTTTTTTGTTTGCGAAAAAATCATCCTAAAAGAAAGGATGGTGTCTGTAATGAAGATAATTAAAGAAGAAATACAATTTGAGGAAAGTTTAAAGCAAAGACTTGAATTTTCTAAAGTTTCTCCTACTTTTATAAAAGGTAGTATTAGAAAAATTGAA
>OGQI01002459.1_pt1 | contig 11180 bp, 7 predicted proteins | sample 1553171 | NCBI WGS metagenome assembly OGQI01 (sample SAMEA2579988, study PRJEB22360) | human gut metagenome | biome: human gut; feature: human-associated habitat; material: faeces | place: Denmark | collected 2008/2010
AGCTGGCCTGTTTCTATAGGAAAAAGAAGAAAAACAGAAAAAATATATTGGGGGCTACCGATGGGACTGAGTATTCTGATTGTAGATGATGATAAGCTTCTGGTGGAAAAGCTGGAAGAAACCGTCAACTGGAGCGGAATTGGAATTGATATGGTATTTACGGCAAACAACATCCGCCAGGCGCAAAAGCTGCTGGAAGAGTATCCGATTGAAATGCTGCTGTGTGACATTGATATGCCACAGGGCAACGGGCTGGAGCTTCTGGAATGGATCCGGTACAAAAAGCTGGATATCGAATGTACCTTCCTGAGCAGCTATGCAAATTTCGCGTATGCACAGATGGCGCTGAAGCTGTCATCAAGGGAATATCTGTTAAAACCGATTTCCAATGTGGATCTGGAAACAGCGCTGCGCAGAATTGTCGGGATTGTGCAGGAAAAACATCAAAAACAGAAGAAACAGGAGAAAAAAGGAGAGAATGAAAAGCAATTCTGGGAGGATCTTCTGGTTCAGTGTCTGCAGGAGGAGTATTGGATTGAAAGGGCAAAAAAGAGCGGATATTGTACTCCGGATGAGACCTTCCGTCTGATTCTGCTGCGGGTACTGGAAATTCCGGATAAGGAACATTATAAAAAGGAGATCAGCTTATATAATTTTGTGATTACAAATGTTCTGACGGAATATGTGGAAACAACAGAAATGAAACTGGAAACCGTGGTACATGTCAGCGATCTGGAATGGGCAGTTGTGTTGCGAAATCACGGAAGTGCGATGGGAACGCAGGAGGAACTGGCAGAACTGCGGACCTGTCTGGCGGGTGCGTTTCCGGCAAGATTCTGCATGTACATGGGAAAACCGGCGGTACTGGATGAGATTTCAAAGAGCCGCGATCAGCTCGAAGAGATGGAAAAGTATGTAGTGCCGGATGAAACAGGGATTCTGTATGAGACACGCTGGTCCTTTGTAGAGCGTGATTATCAGGAAGTGCCGTGGAAAACGTATCTGGCTGAGATGGAGCGATCCGATTCCCTTGCGGCTGTGCGGGAAAAGCTGCAGGAATATCTGAAAAAGCGTGAGAAAAGCGGCGGTCTGCGAAAAGATTTCACAAGTCGTTTTTTTGAAGAAATGATACAGAATATATATGTTTATTTAAAAGAGAGCAATATCGTTTTCGGACAGATTTTTGACAGTGAAGAGTATGAAACGAAACGGAGAGAGGCGGTTCTCTCTGTGGTAGGTGCCCATGCGTTCATCGATTATCTGTTTGATGTGCTGGAAGGTCAGAAAAAGAACGAATCCCGCAGTGACAATGTGGTGGAGCAGCTAAAAGACTATATCGAACAGAATCTGAACGAGGATCTTTCAAGATCCGTGCTTGCAGGAAAAGTGTTCCTCTCAGAGGACTACGTTTCCAAAATTTTTATGAAAACAACGGGAATGTCGCTTCCGAATTATATTGCTGAGCGGCGCATTGAGCGGGCAAAGGAGTATTTGCGCAGTTCATCGCTTCCGATTAGCAAAATTGCGATGGAAGTCGGCTATGGAAATTTTTCTTATTTCAGTAAAACGTTCCGGGAGCTGGTCGGATGTACACCAAATGAGTACCGGAGCAGACAAAAATAACAAAAAAACGATGTCAATAACAAAAAAACGTTCTGATTAAAAAAGAGATGTGAAAAGACATCTCTTTTTTAATATACAGACTGCCGGAAAATGATAGAAAAACGCCCCTCTTTTTTGTATAATATGTTCATCGGTTGAAACGAGAGCATGAAAAAGAAAAATGGTAACTGTTTCAGAGCCATGCGAAATGAAAGAAAAATCGCGATGGAGATCTGAATCGTTACAAAAAATCTAAAGGAAAGAAGGGATGATATGTGAGCGCCAACCATAGTAAAACCAAAAAGAAGAGTTCCATAGGATTTGTAGAGGAAGTGAGAAGAAGCAGGCCATTATATTTACTGATGCTTCCTTCCATTATCATTTTTGCACTGTTTACGTACTACCCGATGTACGGAATTGTGATTGCATTTAAAAACTTTACACCTGCGGAAGGCATTATGGGAAGCAGCTGGGCTGGACTGAAATACTTCAAACAGTACTTTAACTCCTATCAGTTCGGTCTGACCATCAAAAACACAATCATCATCAGTCTTTACACCATCGCGGTAACATTCCCGCTCCCGGTTATCATGGGACTGCTGGTTAACCAGATGAAGGCACAGAAATTTAAAAAATTCTTCCAGGTATCGACTTACCTGCCGCACTTCATCTCTACCGTTGTTATGGCCGGAATGCTGATCCTGTTCCTCTCCCCGAGTACAGGTATTATCGCAAAGCTGGTCGGACTGCTTGGATTCAAGCTCCCGAACCTGATGGGAAGTGCGAAAGCATTCCCACACATTTATGTATGGTCTGAGGCATGGCAGCATGTAGGATGGGACAGTATCCTCTATATCGCAACACTTTCCTCTGTAGACCCGACCTTGTATGAAGCGGCAACGATGGACGGCGCCAACAAATGGCACAAAATGATCCACATCGATGTTCCGGCTCTGCTGCCGACGGCAACCATCATGTTTATCATGAGAATGGGAAGCGTTATGAGCGTTGGATTTGAGAAGGTTTACCTGCTGCAGAATACACTGAACAGTACCTCAAGTGAGATCATTTCCACCTATGTGTATAAGATGGGTCTTGTGAGCAGCCAGTACAGCCTTTCCGCTGCAATTGGCCTGTTTAACAACATTATCAACCTGGTTCTTCTTCTGGCAGTCAACTTCCTTTCCAGTAAAATGAGTGATACCTCACTGATCTGACAGAATTTTGAGCCTACATAGGAATGGAGAGCAAAGATATGAGTAAAGCAAAAGCAGTATCAACAAATAAAGTAAAAAAATCCAGAGAAGACTGGATTTTCGATATCATCCTGTATACGATCGGTGTGCTTCTGATCATCATTACCCTGTATCCGATGTACTTCATCGTCATTGCATCGTTCAGTGATCCGGCAGCCGTATCCAACGGACAGATTATGTTCCTTCCAAAAGGAGTTAACTTCAAAGGGTATAAGCAGCTGGCGAGCTACGCAAAGCTGTGGACTGGCTACCGGAATACGATTGCTTACGTAATTATGGGAACGCTTGTGACACTCGTTGTCAATATTCCGGCTTCCTACGCGCTTTCCAGAAAGCATTTATATGGAAGAAGATTTTTCACAGCATTTTACCTGATCCCGATGTTCTTCACCGGCGGTCTGATTCCAACCTACCTGGCAGTACAGAGATTTCATCTGCTGGACACCTTCTGGGTTATGGTTGTTCCGTTCTCCGTTGTAACGTATTACATCATCGTAGGACGAACGTTCTTCAACAACAGTATCCCGGAGGATCTCTGGGAGGCGGCGCAGCTGGATGGATGTGGATACCTTGGATTCTTCTTCAAGATTGTGCTTCCGCTTTCCAAAGCCGTTATCGCTGTTATTGCTCTGTGGGCAGCAGTAGGACAGTGGAACTCCTACTTTAATGCATTGATTTATATTCGAAGCGAAAGTCTGCAGCCGCTGCAGATTGTCCTTCGAAGCATTCTGGTCGGCAATCAGACCATGAGTGCCATGAGTACCGGCGCTGCAGCCGTTGAGGCAAAGCAGATGGCCGACCTCATCAAATACGCGATCATCGTGGTTTCCTCCGCGCCGATCATGTGTATGTACCCGTTAGTGCAGAAATACTTCAATCAGGGTGTTATGCTCGGATCACTGAAAGGCTGATCCTGCGGACAGGAGAGAAGTATTGCAAATAAAAAATCATAAAGGAGAGATGATGATGCGAAAGAAAACAAAAATGGCCTGGAGCGTTGCTCTTTCGGCCGCAATGGCAGCTGGACTGCTTGCAGGATGTGGAAGTAATGGAGGAACGGAAAGTACGAGTGGAAGCACTGCAGCAAGTTCTGCAAAGACAGAATCTTCTGCCAGTGACACGACAGATACCAGTGACCGCCCAACCTACAAAATTGCAACAGTAAGATGGACCGATACCTGGCCGACCGATTTCCTGAAGGAAGGAGTCATGAAGGAAATCGAGGACAAGATGAATATCAACATCGACTGGCAGGTTTATTACAACAGTGACTGGTCCGAGCAGAAATCTCTGCTGCTGGCTTCCGGAGACCTCCCGGATGCATTCCTTGGATCTATCTGCTTAACACAGGCAGATATGGCACAGAACAAATCGGCATTCCTGGATCTGACAGATCTGATCGAAAAAGATATGCCAAACCTGAAAGCAGCCTTTGAGGCTGATCCGGAACTGAAAGCAGTCTGCACCAGCCGTGACGGAAGAATCTACAGCTTACCGAAGAAGCTTCCGCTTCGTCCGAAGGTTTGCGGCGATGTTATGTGCATCAACCAGGAATGGCTGGATAACTTAGGACTGGAAACTCCGAAGACCTATAAAGAACTGGAAGAGGTTCTTGTTAAATTTGCGACAGAAGATGCTGACGGCGATGGCGATCCAACCAATGAGATCGGTATCACAAATGCAGCAGGCAGCGGACTGTTAAGCGGTGATCTGCGCCACATCCTTTCCCCGTTCGGAACCATGGTAAGCCGTGACGGAAACTACATGGGACTGAATGGCGAAGGAAAACCGGTCTTCATGCCGATGGAAGAAAATTACAAAGAAGCAGTAAAATGGATGCGTCAGTTATGGGAAGAGGGCGTTGTTGACCCAGAGTACTTCACACAGGATGGCTCCATGCAGACAGCAAAACAGCAGGCTGATGGCGGTTCTCAGGTAGGTCTTATCTTTGGATGGACTGCAGACGCTCAGGTTGGTCCGAACGTAAATCAGTTTAAGACTCTTGAGGCAGTAGAAGGCTACGATGGAAACCACTACGTAGAAGCAGCAACCAATTACCTTGATATCTCCGACCGTGAGTTCATGATCTCCAAAGACTGTAAAGATCCTGACACCCTGCTGAAGTGGGCAGATGAATTTTACACCGATCTTGCATCGTTACAGACCTTCTATGGTTCCGTTGGAAGCCAGATCACAGACAATGGCGACGGAACCTACAATGTAGATGTACCAAGCGATGGATCTTCTCTGGATACCTCTGCATGGTCCAACTCCTTACGTGATTTCGGTCCGAAATACATGAACGAGGATTTCTATGACAAAGTTTCTCTTCCGGAGGATCAGGGCGACGGTGTCAAACTGGCCGATGATGCAATTAATGAGAAATACGTTGATACTGAGAAAAACTGTGGATTCCCGATGGTTCAGTATACCGACGAAGACCTTTCCAGAATCACGGCAATCGGAACCGATATCTATAAATATGTAGAAGCACAGTATGCGCACTGGGTAGTAGACGGCGGCATCGATGATGAGTGGGATTCCTACATCGATCAGCTGAAAGCTATGGGCATTGACGAGTTCCTTCAGATTCAGACAGATGCTTACAATGCATACAAAGAAAATCTGGCAAAATAAACAGAAAAAATATTACCTGTAAAAATCAGGCGTTGATCCGGCGGGGCAATGTTTGAGGTGCAAAACAGCAGGAGAAACGGCAGGCCAGAAATGACCTGCCGCTTTTGACAAAAGGAGGATTTTTACATGTTTTTGGAAAAAGAGGGTAAGTTAATTTATTCCTACGATGGCGAGACCGTCTGCATCGAAGCGTGGGGGAAAGATGCACTGCGTGTGCGCGCGACAAAAAATCGAAGCTTTACCGGCCGCGACTGGGCGCTGGAAGCAAAGGACGCGCATGCGGGAGAGGTTGAAATCTTTGAGGATCCATCAGCAAAAGGCGGAGCCTTTGCCAATATGTACGAGGGAACGGATACTTCCTACGGAAAAATCACAAATGGAAAGCTTCATGCAGTGATCGATTCCGGCAGCGTCATTACGTTCTATCATGAGGATGGAAGAGTTCTGTTAAAGGAGCATTTCCGCCGTCTGCGCGATGAGGAAAGCATGCCGCTCAACATCATGGGACGCGAGTACAGCAACGGCGTCGGGGATAATTTCCGTATTGTAACGCGGTTTGTGGCAAGAAAAGGCGAGAAAATCTTCGGAATGGGACAGTATCAGCAGCATGAGCTGGATCTGAAGGGCTGTATGCTGGAGCTGGCACAGAGAAACTCACAGGTTAGTGTTCCGTTCTATCTTTCCAGTATCGGCTACGGCTTCTTATGGAACAATCCGGGCGTCGGACAGGTGATGTTTGCGAATAATGGAACGGAATGGGTAACGGAATCCGGGAAAGAAATCGATTATCTTGTGATTGCAGGTGATACGCCTGCCGAGATCGAGGAGAATTATATGACGCTGACCGGAAAACCGCCGATGATGCCGGAATATGGCATGGGCTTCTGGCAGTGTAAGCTCCGCTACTGGAATCAGGAACAGCTTCTGTCTGTAGCAAGAAAATACAAAGAACTCGGTGTGCCGCTTGATGTGATTGTCGTTGACTTCTTCCACTGGACAAAGCAGGGCGAGTTCAAATTTGATCCGAAATACTGGCCGGATGTGCCGGGCATGTGCCGTGAATTAAAGGAGATGGGAATTCAGGTTGTTGTGTCGGTATGGCCGACCGTCGACATTTATTCCGAAAACTTCGAGGAGATGAAAGAGAAGGGCTATCTGGTTCGCACGGAACACGGTGTACCGCTGACGATGCTCTGTGGTGGAAATGAAGTCTTCTTCGATGCAACCAACCCGGATGCAAGAACGTATGTCTGGGAAAAAATCAAGAAAAATTATTACGATCAGGGTGCAAAACTCTTCTGGCTGGATGTGGCAGAGCCGGAATACAGCGTTTACGATTTCAAGAACTACCGCTATCAGCTCGGAAGTGTACAGGAAGTCGGAAATATTTACCCGAAATACTATCTGAAAGCGTTCTACGACGGCATGACAGCAGAGGGCGATGCGATGCCGATCAGCCTGATCCGTTCCGCCTGGGCGGGCAGTGCAAAATACGGTGCGCTTGTCTGGTCGGGCGATATTGTAAGCTCCTTTGAGTGCTTCCAGCGCCAGGTACAGGCAGGGCTTAACATGGCGATTGCCGGTATTCCGTGGTGGACCACCGATATCGGCGGCTTCTATGGCCCCGCACCGGAGGCCGAGCTGTTCGTGCGCTGGGTGCAGAACGGCATCTTCCAGCCGCGCTTCTCCATCCATTCCACCAACACCGACAACACCGTGACCGAGCCCTGGATGTTCAGTGATAAAAAGCAGTACATCCGCGATGCCATCAACTTCCGCTATAAGCTCAGCCCGCTGCTGTATTCCCTGATGGTGCGCGCCCACGAAAGCGGCCTGCCGATCTGGCAGCCCACCTTCGCCGTGTTCCAGAACGACCCCGCCACCTATGATGAGGGCGTTGACTTCATGTTCGGCGATTCTCTGCTGGTTGCCAACGTTGTGGAAAAGGGCCAGACCGTGCGCCCTGTCTACCTGCCCAAGACCGAGAACGAAAACGAGCGCTTCTACAACTTCTACACCCGCGAGGAGTACGCTCCCGGCCAGACGATCGAGGTACCGGTCGATATTTCCAGCATCCCGCTGTTTGTGCGCAGCGGTGCTATCCTGCCCATGAGCGGCAACCGCCTGCACAACCTGATGACCGAAAAGACCACTGAGCTGGAGATCCTGATGGCACCGGATGTGGATTCCGAGTTTGTTCTGTACGAGGATGACGGCTGCACCAATGAGTACCTGAAGGGCGCTTACCTCAAGACCCGCATTGCCGTGACCGCAGGCGTAAAGACTTACGTTCACTTTACCAACGAGGGCAATTACGATACCGCTGTGGAAAGCATGTATCTGGATATGATCCACCGCGAAAAATCCCCGTTCTATGTGCAGCTGGACGGCAAGGAGCTGCCGCACTTCCTGCACCGCCGCAAGTTTGAGGAAGCCGAGAGCGGCTGGTACTACAGCCAGCGCCTGAAGAGCGTGCAGGTCAAATACCCCAACCCCAAAAAGGACCATGAGATCATGGTCTCGTTTGAGCAGTTTGATCTGATTGGTATGTAACGCGCCGTAAAACGCGATACAAAATAGAAGGAGGAAACAAAATGTTCAAAAAGATTGCAGCGCTGGCAACGGCTGCTGTGCTGTGCGCCGGGCTGATGGCTGGCTGCGGCGCATCCAGCACCACGGCTGACACCAGCTACAGCGCAGAAAACCCACTGGTTCTGACGCTGGCCCACGGCCTGTCCGAGGCCCACAGTGCCGATGAGCTGTATTTCGGCGAAAGTCTAATTTTAGGCAGTTCCGCGGATGTTGTTCTCCCTGCCAGCCTGCCGGTCTACCGCAACAGCCTGCTGGATGCCGCCGACAATACCGATGCCATGAAAGCCCGTCTTCGCACGGTGCTGGATGCTCTTGGGCTGGATACCACACTGGCTGACACCGCCACGTTCAGTAGGGACAGCGCCGATACCATCTCCAAAACAGTATCTGGTATAAAGGAATCCGCCGAGCAGAACGGGTGGGATGCAGATTCTTCCGTGCTGAATTATCTCTCTGGTGCCGCACAGCTGCAGCTGAACATTCCCGAAAGCGACTGGCCCGGTGGGCTGACAATCACCGTCTCCAACGACCTGTGCACCAGTGTGGTCTGCAACAGCTCTGCCGAGGTGAAGACCTTTGCCGCCCTTGCGGAAGAGCGCGTGATTGCCGCCGACCTGCAAGAGAAATACGGTTCCCTCTTTACCTCTCTGCTTGGCGGTGAATATACCGATGTGACGGATGGAGGCGACAGCACGATCTACGGCCAGCCCTCTTCCCTCTTTGTCAAGTTCGCGGCGGATTCTTTCCATTACTTGCTGGTCAGCGTAGATACCGACGGCAATCTGTTGAGCCTGCATGAAACGGACCGCACCGTGGAGCCCCTGGGCGAATACACCAGCGTTTCCCGCGCCGAGGCTGACAAGCGGCTGGCCAACGGAGAGTTTTTGACCGACAGCTACACGGCGGAAGCGGTTGACCCCGCCGCAGAGCCGGAGTGCCTTGCCAACCTGCGCCTGACCTATGTACAGGGGAGCGCCGCCTACTACCTGCCCATGTGGGAATACACGATTGATGAAGGCCCCGCTGCCCTGGGCGACGGCGATGATGTCGACCAGACGCTGCACACCTTTTCTGCCTACTATGTGCCCGCTGTGGAGCTGGACGAAATCGACGTCCTAAAGAACAAATAAAGCCAGCAAAACCATACCGCAGGCCGAACCGCAACACCAAAATGTTCCGGGGCACAGCCTGCGGTATTTGTGTTATTGCAAAATTGCGTGTTCTGCGTTATAGTAAAGGCAACAACCTAACCGTTTTTATATAAGGAGGCCCGCCATGCCCACCGAACCGCAGAGCCAGCCGCTAGTCAGCATTATTGTTCCTGTTTACAACGCAGCAGACCATATTGCCCGCTGTATTGAGAGCATCCGCCGCCAGACCTACCGGAATTTGGAGATCATTCTGCTCAACGATGGCAGCAAGGATGTCAGTTATGCCGTCTGCCAGAGCTATGCCGGTATTGACCGCCGCATTGTGGTGATCGACAAAAACAACAGCGGCGTTTCCGCCACCCGCAACCTTGGCATGCAGGAAGCCCACGGCAAATACTTTCAGTTTGTGGATGCGGATGATTTCATCCAGCCCTATGCCACCGAGCTGCTGGTACAGAAAGCGGAAGCCAGCCACGCCGACATGGTGATTGCCCACTACAACCGCATTGAACCGCCGGTCAGCCTGCCCAAAACCATGCGGGATACCGTGGTGGAGCGTGTGCTGGACCCCATCCTGGATCCGCAGCACCGGGTGCAGACTTTCGGCTTTTTGATGGAAGGCCCCCTGAATAAAGACGCATTTGCCTGTGGCCTGATGCAGGAGCCCGCCAGCTTTTATTACGGCGTGATGTGGAACAAGCTCTACCGCGCCGACATTGTGCGTGAGCACCCCGATGTGCGCTGCAATGAGGAACTGGACTACAGCGAGGACCTGTATTTCAATCTAAGCTTTATCCGCTACGCCCAGCAGTTCTATGCGCTTTCCACCCCCATTTACAACTATGTGCAAAACCCAGACAGCGCCGTGCACCACCTGAACCCCTTTGATGTGCTGACCACTCGGTTTGAGCTGACCACCTATTACAAGGATCTGTTCAAGCACATTGGCCTGTATGAAGAAAACAAGTACCGCCTGAACAAGTTCTTCTTTGGTGTTGCGGAAAGCTGAAGCAATCCCGCATGATTCTATTACCGCCCCGGCAGAGTTTTTTGCCGAGGCGGATTTTATTTGGCTCTATATCACATACAGCGCGCACACTGCAGCAAAAATGCCCCGGACGAGAAACGTTTCTCGTCCGGGGCATCATGATTCTTATAAAAAACTCAGGATTCCTTCAGCATATGCTGGCTTTCGGCAAAAGCCACCAGCTTTTCAAAGGTTTCTGCGCTCAGATCATGCTCGATCTTGCAGGCATCGTGGGAAGCAACGGTAGGGTCCACACCCAGTGCAACAAAAAAGCGGGTCAGCTTTTTGTGGCGGCCATAAATCCGGGTGGCAATTTCCAGTCCCGGCGGCTCCAGGGTGATATACCCAGCACCATCCATCGAAATATAACCGGCCTGACGCAGATTTTTCATTGCAATGCTCACGCTCGGCTTGGTAACGCCCATCTCGGTAGCGATGTCGATGGAGCGGACTTCCCCGTTGCGTTCTGTCAGCATCAGGATCTTTTCCAGGTAATCCTCTGCGGATTCATAGATTTTCAACGACACTGCCTCCTTTGTGGACTTGCCATCTGTCATATTGCTATAAAATTATAGTGTTATTTTAACACATTTTTTCAATTTTGGCAAGTGTAATACTTTTTGTTTATCTTTCCGTTTTTTCTTTGCTTTTGGGCGGATCCTCACGGTCAGGCATCATCCCGTGGTCTTGCTCTTATCGAACAACCCGCCAAAAAAGTTTGCCACGGTGCTGCCTGCTTTCTTCAAAAATTCGCGGAACGGTTCTCTTGTTTTTTCGTCAGCAGCCGTTGTTTCTTCCCGGGTTGCAGCTGGAGCTTCGGTTGCTCTTGGCATTTTGGGCGGGGCCGCAGTTTCCGGCGTGGCCGTTTTTGCTGTTTCGGGTGTGGCGGCGCTTTCCGGTGTTGCCGGAGCTGCA
>OGQI01002460.1_pt1 | contig 11179 bp, 8 predicted proteins | sample 1553171 | NCBI WGS metagenome assembly OGQI01 (sample SAMEA2579988, study PRJEB22360) | human gut metagenome | biome: human gut; feature: human-associated habitat; material: faeces | place: Denmark | collected 2008/2010
TTAATATTATATTTTCCTCCTCAAGCAAGGCTAATTTCTTTTGCATTTTTTTGATTTCAGCCATGGTCATGGTTTCAGTTTCTGAAACCTGGACTTTTGTATATTTTTTGATCCATTTATGCAGCGTGGAACTGCTCATTCCGTATTCTTTGCATATCTGCGTACTGCTTTTTCCGGATTCATACAAGTTTACTATGCTTTGCTTGAATTCCTCTGTATACTTGGTGTTTTCCATGTGTTTCTTTCCTTTTTTATTATTATACCATCTTTCGCATTTGACTGTCCTCTTTTTTAGTATAGCACCAAGATCGGCGGCATTGATATACGGGATATGGAAAGTGCTTCCCTGATGGAAACTGTGAGCTTTGTATTCTAGGATAACTTCCTGTTCAAACAGAGCATTATGGATAATATACGAATGGGCCGCTCGGACGCTACTGAAGCTGAAGTGATTGCCGCAGCAAAAGTGGCCTGTTGTGACGAGTTTGTCCAGAAATTGCCGGATGGGTATCACACTATGTTGGGCGAGAATGGCAGCACCTTGTCCGGCGGTGAACGTCAGCGGATTTCCATTGCCCGTACTCTCTTAAAGTATGCATCTATTATTTTGCTTGACGAAGCAACAGCAAGCCTTGACCCAGAAAATGAAGTGCTGATTCAGGAGGCCATCTCCCGGTTGATTGCCGGAAAGACGGTTCTTGTTATTGCTCACAGACTCCGCACGATTGTAGTCGCCAATCAGATTATCGTTTTGGAAAACGGCCATGTTGCAGAGTGCGGTTCTCACAATAAGCTGATGGAGAAACCTGGAACGTATCGCAAACTCTATGAGATTTAGACAAAGAGCCAGGAATGGGCAGTATAAGATTCGTTGCCATTTGGAGCATTTATGCCGTCGGGAGTAGAAAAAACAAAGAATAATTGATCGGGCCATGTACGGGCGCTTTTGCCAGCAGCATCATATAGACTGGGGCAGCAATCAGGCTGGACATACACAGATACAGGACAGGAACCGGCATACAGCACATTTCGATCACGACAAATACGACAAAGCACAGGACAATTTTTAAATCATTCCATACACTTGGAAACACTTTGCCAATGGAACTTTATTGCGGCGATTCTACCCTGCCTGTTCCTGCTGCTACAAGGTAACATCTGGATTGTGATTCTGACCGGCATTGTGGCTGGCATCCTGGCGGAAGTTATTGCGGGGATAGGAAAATTCCTCAATCCGAAGCTGAATGTTTTAAGCTATGTGTTCTTCTCTGAAAACCTGTTGGGCGGTTTTCTTCCGATTTGGGTACTGCTTGTGATGATCGCCGGTACGGTTATCTTTTCTCTGATTGGCTGTATGGTCAGCAAAAAGCTGTTCAGAAAGCATTTTGAAAAGGTCGTCCTCGGTGACGGTAAGGACGTTTTTCCCGCGGCGGACTGCGGACTCAATCGCCCTTTCTTCTTCTTTTGATGGGTTGCCCGCAAATATATCGGCGCGGCCGATGTGCGATTCCATCACGCCGCCCCTGTCCCGAACTTTTTCAACGATAAGCAACATCTCGCGGAAGTGATTGTCAAAGTAATTTCTGGACACCGCGACGTGTTTTCCGAACAACGATTTTTCAACCGAAGAATCCGCGATAAAATCTTCCAGAAAGTGTTTGTATTTGTTGAAATTACTGCCGCGCATTAAATTACTTCCCGACGTACTGTTGCGGTTTATTGCACAAATAAGGCTTTCTGCGCGCGTTTTGTAAAGATAAACCGTGTTATACGCCTTATGAACGCCCATACAGTTTGGATACTGCGCGATAAGTTTATTAAGCGACAGCCCCAGCTTTTCGCAAAAGTTTTTGGTGACGAGCATCGACACTTCGGCGTCATCGTCGCTCTTATGCGGGACGTATTTGTTGACGTCGAGGTTCAGTTCTTCCACAAGTTTTTCGGTGCTGAACGGGTTTATGAGATTATTGTAATCCTTATGAATTGTCTGCACGTCCACGAAGTCGTAATCTATTGACGGCAGGTTGTAACGCTTGCAGGCGTTGTCCAGAAACACGGTGTCGTTTTTGTGCGAAAACCCGATGACGGTCTGATCCTTATATTCGATAAGCGCTTTGATTTTTTCGTACAGCGCGGGGAAAGTCGGGCTTTTCAGAAAAACTTCTTTCGGGTACGCCATTTCGATGCCGGGGTAGGCTTCCCTGTTTTTCTTGCCCCAGGCGCCCGTATGGAAAATCGCCTCGGGGTTCATCAGAATATCGTCCTTTTCGAGTATGCGGAATTTTTCGTCGGTCAGAACGTAACCGAAACTGCACATACTTTTACCTTCGCTGCACTCTATGTCGAAAAACAAATATCTCATAACGGCGATTAGTATAACACATCTTTTGATACTTTGAAAGCAAGACCGTATATTTTTTGTAAATTTGCGGATACTTTTTTCGGAGGTATTTATGAAAAATCTGAAAAACAGCAAAACTTACGAAAATCTGGCGCGGGCGTTTGCCGGCGAATGTCAGGCTCACGTCAGATATATGTTCATCGAATACGGCGCGAGAAACGAAGGCTACGTCGCGTTGTCCGAAATCATCGACAAAGTGGTTTACGAAGAATTCAATCATGCACGCATGCTTTATTCATTCCTGCAAACCGCCGACGAAAACGTCATCAAAAACATCGATATTTCCGCGGGCTTCCCTTTCAAACAAAAATGGAATCTCCTTGACAACCTTGCATTTGCCGCGGAAGACGAAAAAAACGAGGCGGAAAAAATCTATCCCGAATTTATGGAAACCGCGAAAAAGGAAGGATTCAATGATATCGCGGGGCTTTTTGAAAACCTTATTCAGGTTGAAACCTGCCACGAAAAACTCTTTCTTGACCTGCACGAGCAGCTGAAAGATTCCACCCTTTATAAACGCCCGAAAGCGGTAAAATGGAAATGCTCGGGCTGCGGCTATGAAACAACCGCCGAATCCGCCCCGAAAGAATGTCCGCTGTGCCACGCAAAGCAAGGCGCGTTCATGCTGAAATTAAACGACGGAAATTAAATCAAATTGATAGATTTATTATCAGGAAAAATCAATTTTAATCATTGCGAAAAAAATTAGCACTCGGCTATTGACACTGCTAATTATCGGTTGTATAATGCAGGCGTAAAGAGGTGAACGATATGAAAAAATCAACTTCAATTTTATGGTTTTTAGCAAGTATTCTGATGATTGCCGCGGGTATCGTGTGCTTTGCGCTGCCCGTTGACACCACGCTTACGACGCTCGCATACGTAATCGGCGCGATCGTACTCGTGATCGGCGTCGTGGAAATCGCAATGTTTTTCACGACGGTCGGACTTTTCGGCGGCGGAGCGTTTCTTGCGGACGGCATAATCACGACGATTCTCGGCATAATCATGCTTTCAAACGAAAACGTCGTCGCAGGTTTCCTGCCCTTCATTTTCGCAATGTGGTTTATTTACGAAGGCATTTCGGAATTGTCGATGGCGATTGCCGCGGGCAGACTCAGACTGCCGTACTGGTGGGTGCTTCTGATAACTTCGATATTCGAAATCGTTTTCGGTATGCTGGCGTTCTTCAATCCCGTCGGCGGCGCGATATATCTCACGGTACTTCTGGGCGTGTTCCTGCTTGTACACGGCATATCGATGCTGGGCGACTGGTGCGTCGCGTTCAGAGTCAAAAACTTTTTCAGAAAGTGGATGGGCGATATGAAAACAAACGCCGACGAAATCGACGGCTGACAAACGAATATCCATTCCGGGGACGGGTTTTTCCGTCCCTTTTCTTTTGCCGAAAACTTAATTTTTTCAAAAAAATTCGCGTCGGGCGGTTAATATCCTTGCTATTATTTTAAGATATGTATATAATACAAAAATCAAACGAGAGATAATAATATGAAAAGAACAGATTTAAGAAACGTTGCAATTATCGCCCACGTCGACCACGGCAAAACCACGCTGGTGGACGAGATGCTCAAGCAGGGCGGCGTCTACCGGGAGAATCAGGAGGTGGTGGACCGGGTCATGGACTCCGGCGACCTGGAGCGGGAGCGGGGCATCACCATCCTTGCGAAAAACACCGCAATCCATTACAACGGCGTGAAAATCAACATCATCGACACCCCGGGACACGCGGACTTCGGCGGTGAGGTTGAACGCGTCCTGAAAATGGTCAGCGGCGTGCTTTTGCTTGTCGACGCCGTCGAAGGACCGATGCCCCAGACAAGATTCGTTTTGTCAAAGGCTTTATCGCTCGGGCTTAAAATAATCATCTGCATAAACAAAATCGACCGTCCCGACGCGCGTATTCACGAGGTCGTGGAAGAAGTTCTGGGACTTTTGATTGACCTTGACGCCACCGACGAACAACTGGACAGTCCCATCGTCTATTGCAGCGGCAGAAAAGGCACAAGCACCCTTACCGAAGGCGCGGAAGGCGAAAACCTTATCCCGCTATTTGAAACGATTCTGAGCCATATCCCCTGCCCCGAAGGCGACGACCAAAAACCCGCAAAACTGCTGATTTCCGCAATCGACTACAACAACTACGTCGGTCGTATCGGTATCGGCCGCGTCGAACAAGGCGTCATAAGGACAAACTCCGACGTCGTCGTCAGCGACTGGCACAACCGCATTCAACCTTATAAGAGCAAAATCGCCAACCTTTATCAGATCGAAGGCTTAAAGCGCGTTCCCTGCGAATCGGCGGCGGTCGGCGACATCGTGTGCGTTTCGGGCATCGAAAACATCAACATCGGCAACACCGTGTCAAGCCCCGAAAACTCCGAACCGTGCGAGTTCGTCAAAATTACCGACCCCACCGTGCAAATGACTTTCTCCGTAAACGACAGTCCCTTTGCCGGCAAGGAAGGTAAATTTGTCACCAGCCAACGTCTGAGAGAAAGGCTTTATTCCGAACTTCTGAAAGACGTTTCCCTGCGCGTCGAAGACACCGACAGCACTGACAGCTTCAAAGTGTCCGGACGCGGCGAAATGCACCTTTCCATTCTTATCGAAACAATGCGCCGCGAAGGCTATGAGTTTGCGGTATCCACGCCCAAAGTCCTTTTCAAAAAGGAAGGCGACACCCTGCTTGAACCTATCGACAGGCTTGTCATCGACGTCCCCGGCGACTGCAACGGCTCGGTCATGGGCGCGGTCGGCGCACGTCGCGGCGATCTCGTACACATGCAGGCAATCGGCGACAGAATGCGCCTTGAATTCGATATTCCGTCGCGCGGACTTTTCGGCTTTAAGAGCGAACTTTTGACGCTTACCCGCGGCGAAGGCGTAATGAGCAGCATATTCCTTGAATATCAACCGTATAAGGGCGATTTCCCCCGCCGTAAAACGGGAAGCCTTATCGCTTTTGAAACGGGCGAGGCGGTTACTTACGGATTGTTCAACGCGCAGGAAAGGGGCATCCTTTTCGTCTCCGCCGGCGAACAAGTGTACGAAGGCGAGGTCATCGGCTATCCCCCGACGCTCGGCGATATTACCGTCAACGTCTGCAAGAAAAAACATCTGACGAACACCCGCGCGTCTGGCAGCGACGACGCGTTGCGCCTTATCCCCGTCAAAAAACTTTCCCTTGAAGAGTGTCTTGAATTCATCGCCGACGATGAGTTGTTGGAAGTCACTCCCAAGAGTTTACGCATCAGAAAACGCATCTTAAACCACGAGTTGCGTATGAAAGCGCGTTTCGCAAACGCATAACAAGAAATGGTATATCTCTTTTTCGGCATCTGCATAATCGCGGCGACTTTCTGCCTCGGCTTCCGGTCGCTCAATAAAAACTTCTGGGGGCTCGTCGCAAAATATATCGCGTCGCTGTCCTTTCTGATAATCGGAATTGCCGCATTCGCAAAAACCCCCGCCTGCAACATGAACTACTTCGTTCCGCTGTTTCTCGGGCTTATCTTGTGCCATGCCGGCGACGCTTTCCTTGGCGTTAAGGAACTTACTCCGACGTACAGAAAACGCCTTATCCCCATCGGTTTATTCGCGTTCCTTCTCGGCCACGTCGCCTTTTCAACGGCGTTCAATCTGACAAGCGGTTTTTATTTCGTGACGGCAATCGTCGCGGCGGTCGCGGCAATACTGACGTTTGGCGGCTCGTACGTCTTTAAGTTTGAAATTCCGCTGTGGATGCGCATACTTATCACCCTTTACTCCTTTACGGTAACGTTTACGGCGGTGTCCGCATGTTATCTGTACGCGGTGCAAAAGACCGTCGGCGGGCTACTTGCGATGATCGGCGCGCTTTTCCTACTGTTCAGCGACACGTGTCTGTCGTTCGTGTACTTCAAAGAATGGCGTGCAAACCGTACTTTGTCCGTTCTGGAACTCGCGACCTATTTCGCAGGACAGGCTTTAATCGCATTGTCGATAATGTATGTGTGAAAAAACAGTTGCAAATTTCAAAAAATATTATATAATATAGCAGTACGGCAAAAACCGCCGTATTACCGGGGTGTAGCGCAGATGGTAGCGCGCATGGTTCGGGACCATGAGGCCATGGGTTCAAATCCCGTCACTCCGACCAGAAAAAAGGCCAACTCGCAAGGGTTGGTCTTTTTTCAACGATGTGTTCCGTTGCACGGAACGTGATGTGCCCTGCGGCGCGATGTGTGCCTTCGGCACGTTGAGGATAAAAAATGTCATTGCGAGCGTAGCGTGGCAATCTCCCGGAAGGGCACCTTGTCATAAACCCCACGCAAGATACTGTATAATGGGTCCCAACGGGATACTGTGTACCCGTTGGGAAAAGGAGCATGCGAGCGTAAGACAGACATTTGTCGCTTGCGACGATTGTCTGGTCAAGAATGAAGCATACGACGCGGAGGAAAAGACGCACACAAGCAAAAGAGTGAGCGTTATCGCCCCCGATAACGTGATTTCAAAAGAGCAGTGTGCGACTGGCGGTCGCCCGCTCGTCCATCCTGATAATGGCATTTCAGCCAAAGACTTAAAAAGCCTGTATTTAATTTAGTATACTTATTTTATTAAGTCAACCATAAAACCTTATATTTTGCAATGAAAAACCCACGGCTTGCCGTGGGCTTTATAAAGTATTTAAGATTATTGTTGCGGTTGAGGTTCGGCAGGCTGCACCATATTTCCGTATTTCACGCGGTCTGCAACCTCATACAGAAGTTTCGGGTTGTCGGACATAATGCAGTCCGCGCCGTTTTTAATGAGCGTTTCCATCTGGCTTGCCTCGTTAATTGTCCAGAACTGGCAGGCGATGCCGTACTTGTGCGCGTAATCGATGAACGACTTGCTGCCAAGGAACGGGAACAAATTCATATAAGGAATTTGCAAAACGTTGTATTTCACCGTGCCGAGGTCGCGGTTCATAAGGTAACTCAAAAAGATTTTCAGAACTTCGAGAATACCTGCGGAGCGGTTGATTTTGCCGTTGTACACGTTGGCGTTGAGATAATCGAAGTAATCGCTGATATCGCCGTTGAACGTGCCGACAACAACTTTGTCGAACATATTATACTTTTCCATAAGTGCACAAAGTTGTTCCGCCGCGTATTTGCCGACCGAGCCTTTGTCCTTGATTTCGATGATATAGCGATATTGTTTGCCCGCATTTTCCGCCGCGACAATAACTTCTTCCAGCGTAACGACGCGTAAATCGTTTGCATCGACGCCGTCCGGCAAAGCGTTCAGGTCTTTGTAAATACGCTTATCTTCAACCTGGACGCTGCCCCTTTCGTACGGGAACCAGTATCCGAAGTTCAGCTCTTTGATTTCTGCAAGGTCTTTGTCGCGCGGCAACACGCCTTCTCTGCCCCAGACTTCGACGCTGTTTGTGGTGCGGTCAAAATTTTCGTCGTGAAGAAGGATAAGCTCGTTATCTTTCGTCAGGTGCAGGTCGAATTCCAGAATATCGACGTCGTAACCTTCGTTCATACTGTTCAGACAGGTTTTGATTGCCTTCATCGTGTTTTCAGGATCCTGTACGCCGCCTGCGCGGTGAGCCGAACGCAAAAGCCCCGTCGTGTTGTAAACTATGTACGGATTATCGTTGTTGGTTTTCGCATACGAAACGCTGTCGCCTGTCGTTGTGACGTTCCCGCCGGGCGCAGTCAATGCAAACGCCGTTACCGAAAGAGCGACGACAAGCACTGCGATAATCGAAAATGCCGTAATCTTAAATATTGACTTTTTCATAACGTTTACTCCCTTTGTATATAAGTGTTAATTGTTTTACAAATTGAATTTTTTTACCACTTCGTCTTTCATGGCGGCAAGGTCTTTTTCCGCCGAATCGAAGGAATCTTCTTTCGTGGCAAGATAGATTTTGAGTTTCGGCTCCGTACCGCTCGGGCGGACGCACATCCAGCAGTCGTTTTCAAGAGTGTAAAGCAGGACGTTGGACTTCGGCAAAGTGATTTTTTCCTTGGTGCCGTCGCATTTCGTCGTAACGCCCGTAAGGTAATCGCTGAGCGCAAGGACTTTTTTGCCCTGAACCGACGAAATATCGCTTGTGCGGATATCGTTCATAATCTTGTTCATTTTGTCCATGGCGTCGATGCCGGTGAAGCCGAACGAGAATGCCCTTTCAAGGAAATATCCGTATTCCTTATAAATCTTTTGCAGCCTGTCGTAAACGCTCGAACCTTCGTTTTCTTCAAAGCAGGCAAGCTCCGCAAAGAGCATCGAGGCGACGACGGCGTCCTTATCGCGGGCGTGCGTGCCCGACAAACAGCCGTAACTTTCCTCAAAGCCGAACATAAAAGTATATTCGTGAGTCTGTTCCCACTCTTTTATTTTTTCGCCGATGAACTTGAACCCCGTCAACACGTCGAACACGGTCGCGCCGTAATCTTTTGCGACGACGTTTGCAAGCCTTGTCGTAACGATGGTTTTGACGACGGCGGCATTTTTCGGAAGCGTTCCTTTGTCGCGGTTGCGCCTCAAAATATAATCCATAATAAGAACGCCCGTCTGGTTTCCGTTCAGAAGGACGAACTCGCCCTTGTCGTTTCGTACCGCAACACCCATTCTGTCGCAGTCGGGATCGGTGCCGATAACAACGGCGGCGTTGACCTTTTTCGCAAGCGCGACAGCCATCGACAGCGCGTCGGCTTCCTCGGGATTCGGCACGCGCACCGTCGAAAAGTCGGGATCGGGGTTGACCTGCTCGGGAACGGTAACGACCGGCATACCCATTCTTTCAAGCATTGTCGTGACGGGCATATAGCCGCTGCCGTGAATGGGGGTGTAAACGATTTTCATTTTGTCGCGCTGCGCTCTTACGGCGTCTTCGGACAACATAAGTTTTTCGATTGCCGCAAAATAACGCTCGTCCAGAGATTTCCCGATGACGGTGATATTTTCGTACGTTTTGCCGTCGGCGTTTCTTATGTCGCTTTCGGTAATGCCGATTTTTTTATACGGCGCGAAATAATCCTTTTCTTCTTCGATAAACTTCACGACGACAGCCGTGTCTTCTGGCGACATCTGCGCGCCGTCTTCGCCGTAAACCTTGTATCCATTGTAAATTTTGGGGTTGTGCGACGCGGTAATCATAATGCCCGCAACCGCGTTCAAATTGCGGATTGCAAAACTGCAAACGGGCACGGGGCGTACGTTTTCAAAAAGATATACGCGTATGCCGAAAGAATTCAGGACTTCCGCCGAAACAATCGCAAACTCCGTCGAAAAACGCCTTGTGTCATAAGACACCACGACGCCGCGACGCATCGCGTCTTCGCCTCTGCCGATAATATACCTTGCAAGTCCCTTTGTCGCACGGGCAACCGTGTACGCATTCATTCTGTTAATGCCTGCGCCGAGAACGCCGCGCATACCCGCCGTTCCGAATTCGAGTTCCGCCCCGAAACGGTCTTTTTGTGCGTTTAAGTCATCGGAAATCGCCGATAATTCCGCCTTTTCGTCGGCTGTCAATGCGCCCGATGCAAGCCAGTTTTTGTAGATATCTCTGTAATCCATAGCCTTTTTGCGATTTTTATTCAAGTTGTCAACAATAAAATCACCCGATGTGGATAACTTTGTGGATAACTTGCCCCTATTGATATTTTACTGCATTAGTATTATATATGATAATGGAAGTAAAGTCAAATTATCCCCGCAAGTTGATTTTCTTTATTGTTATCGTCCGCCGCTTTTTTGGTGCCGCGCGCCACGACTTTTTGCTGCGATTTATAAAAGTCTTTCCGGATTTCCCTGCGGAACACGCATTCCCCGTTCATATACTTTTCCATTATTCCGCGGCTTATCACGCCGTCCGCCCCCTCGGCAAGCACAAGTTCCTCGCCGACGTTCATCGTGTCGTCGTCAATATATTTCACGTCCCGCGGCGCGCTTCCCGTGATTTCCGACACAAGCCGCACTTCATAGTTCAACGGGCTTCCGTATATTTCAACGTACAATTCGTCGTCTTTAACGTACGATTTAACGTATATCGGATACCTTCCGTCGTTTGCAAACTTAAAGTCGGTCATCGACGACACCATCGCGTCGAAACTTGCCGGCACGTATTTTACGGGGAGCGAGTGGCGCGATACGCCGATTATCGTCAGATCCGCATACAGCACGGCGTTGTATAAAGTCGTCGATACCTGACATACGCCCCCGCCGATGCCGCCCTGAAATTTGCCGTCTACGATGACCGGAGCTTCCAGAAATCCGTTGTCAAGTGTCCTTGCCCCGATTCTTTCGTTGAACGAAAAAACTTCGCCGGGGTTTACCGTCGCACCGTTAAGTTTTTTCGCGGCAAGCCCGACGTTCGACTTTCTTGCGTCCGAGCTTCTTTTGAACGCCGTCGAAAACTTTCCGCGAAGAAGGGTGTTTTCGCGCAAATCTTTTTCGGTGATTTCGGGATACAGTACGTCGTACGAAACGCTTACTACGCTTTGCGCGCCGATTACGTTTTTCACGACGTCTTTGATAAGTTTATCAAGATCCGCCTTGCGCCCCGTCACTTCGAGGACGTATTCAAACGTTTTTTCATCGTCCGGGTTGAACGTTACGCGGGCGTTTTCGGGCGGCACGTATTTTTCGTTCGCCAGATTTTCAAGCGAGCGAAGAAGCGACGGAAAGGTTTTCAAAAGCGCGTCCTTTTCGGAATAACCTTGCCTTAAAAGCCCCGTCAGTCGTTTTTCAACGTTGAACCCAAACAGCCGC
>OGQI01002464.1_pt1 | contig 11173 bp, 8 predicted proteins | sample 1553171 | NCBI WGS metagenome assembly OGQI01 (sample SAMEA2579988, study PRJEB22360) | human gut metagenome | biome: human gut; feature: human-associated habitat; material: faeces | place: Denmark | collected 2008/2010
ATCGCAAGGGCGCTTGCAATGAATCCCAAAGTCATGCTTTTTGACGAGCCGACGTCCGCGCTCGATCCCGAAATGGTCGGCGAAGTTCTGGACCTTATCAAAGAACTTGCGGAAGAAGGTATGACGATGGTCATCGTCACGCACGAAATGGGGTTTGCGAAAGAAGTCGGCACAAGGATTTTGTTTATGTCCGAAGGAAAAATCACCGAAGAAAACAACCCGAAAGACTTTTTCGAGCACCCGCAAAACGACAGGACGAAAGAATTTTTAAGGAAAGTTCTGAACGCCTGACCGAAAAAAATCGCTTAAACCGCCCATAGGGGCGGTTTTTTATTGTGTTTTAGGGAAAAGTGGGCTATAATATTTGATATGAAAAAACAAGCCGTGAAAAATCTTACCATATTCATAGTGTTGCTTGCGCTGATTGCGGGCGCGTTTTCGTGCGGATTTTTCACAAACGACGTCGCGTATGCCGCCGTGCTCCCCGACGCCGTTTCAAATCAATGGTTTGACGGCGAAGATTATAATAATTTCGACGATACTCTTCAAGCGATAAATAAGATTAAAGACGGGCTTTCCACGGCGGAAAAAGCCGATTTCAAAAATAATCCCGTCCTTGTTGCGGTGATCGACACGGGGATTAACGCCTCGCACGAGTTGTTCGATGGCGTATTGTGCGACGAAGGACTTTGGTATAACGCGATCACTCATAAAAACGGCAGAGATTACATCGACGACACTTGCAATAACGGCACTCTTGTCGGGCACGGCACGCACGTTGCGGGCATCGTCGCGCAGGAAATCAAAAAATACGGGCTTGAAGACTACATTAAGATTTTGCCCGTGAAAGCCGGCGACAGCAAAGGAAGTTTTGAAGCCGTCGCAGTCGTGGACGCAATCAGTTACGTCAAAGATCTTGCGACGCAGGATAAGCAGGATAAGCAGAAGAAGACGATTGTGATAAATATGTCGCTGACAAACATGATAAGAGCGTCGGACACTTCATCGTGGGGCAAAAACGGCGCGATTGACGTCATGATACAAAGCGCGGTGAGCGAAGGCGTCATAATTTGCGCGGCGGCTGGAAACAAAGGATATAACTCAGCGTCGAGTGGATATAGTTTAGGAAGCCCGGCATGCCTTGAAAACGTCATCGGTGTTATGAATTATATGGAAGGTCTTATTCCAGCGCCGAAATCCAACTACGGCGCGGCGTACGACATTGCTGCGCCGGGACAAAAAATAATAAGCGCGGCAAAGTCGGACGAAACCGAGCCGTACTGCACAAAAGACGGCACGAGCATGGCAACGCCTTTCGTATCCTTTGCGGCGGCGGTGCTGGAAATAGGATTTAACAGGAAATCGGCAACCGTTTACGACGTGATGACAAGTACTCCTGCCGTTGCAACAGGCACAGTATCGTACGGAAACGGTGTTTATACCGCAAAAAAACTTAATTTAAGTGCCTTTGTTGAATTTAAGCATATTAAAGAAATCAAAGTCTTTACCGAAGACGAAAGCCTTGACGCGCTTAACCAGAACATTTCGTCGCCGAAAAAAGTCGTCGCTTTTGCAAAGCTCAGATACTTTGACGAAGAAGGCTTTGCGCCCGAAACCGACGTCGCGTACAAGAGCATAAAAATGTACGTCGTGAAAGCCGGCAAAAACGGAACACTTTCGGGCGGCGAAGTTATTTACAGCTTAAACGGCGCAAGGATCGAATTTACCCCGACGGAGCCCGGAACGTATTTTATTTACGCCGCGAACAGCGCGTATATCAACGATACGTCCGAGATAATCACCGTCAAGGTCAACTACGTTCAAACGGTTGAAGACGCACAACTTTCGGTTGTCGGCGATGCCGTCGTGCGCGCCGAAAGCACTGTCGTTTATAAACTTGACAACGCGTATATGCTCGATCCCGAACTTGTAATCGTGTGGGATATTTACGATGAAAACGGGCGACGCGTCGACACGAAAATCGGCACGGAAATTTCCTTTACGCCCGAAACAAAAGGCGAATACACGATAATTTGCAGCGTCGGCGGCAAAACGATTGCGGGATATAACGTGACCGTCAAAACAAGTGAAAAAACCGTCCGAGCGGTGTCGGGCGGCGTTACGAGTGCGGTTGCGTTTTCGGCGGTTGCTGCCGTATTGATAATCGTGATTGTGAAAATGCTTAAAAGGCGCGCTTAATCTTTTTTTGAAAATTCCTTTTCAAGTTTTTCGGCATAAACGATGAGATAAGTCTTGATGACGTCCATCGTATTTTTGTAAAATTCCATCGACTTTCTGTAAAACGGATCGGGAATGTTGATGTTTTTTCCGATGGCGGCTTTTGAAAGATTGACGTATTTTTTCTTGTACTTAAAAGGAAGCAAAAACCATTGAAGATAACCCATGCCGATAATGACGTCGGCTTCGTCAAACTTTTTCCTGTCTTTAAGAATGAAGTCGGGCTTGAACGCGTCGAGTTCCTCCTTTGCAAAGCCTTCTTCCAGAAGGAGCGCGTAAGTTTTCGGGTGCATCGCGCGCGACTGATTGAAAACCGCCGACGACGTGACGCTTTCGATATTCTTTTTCAGAACGTCGCTTTCCGACACCAGACGTTTGAATATAAATTCCGCATAAGGACTGCGGCAGGTATTTGACGAACAAACGATGAGTATTTTCATATTTCCTCAGAAAAATGCGATATGGGCGTATTGTACAATAAAGCGGCAAAAAAGTAAAGCAAAATATAATTGATAAATTATGTACGTTATTATATAATATAAAATATAAAAATCAAGGAAACAATTATGAAAACGGTATTGATAACGGGCGCGTCAAAAGGTATCGGCGCGGAAATCGCAAGGACGCTTGCAAAAGAAGGCTACAACGTCGCGATAAATTTCAACAAAAGCGAAAGAGCGGCGGTCGCGCTCAAAAACGAGCTTGAAAAATATACGTCCGTAATGCTTGTGAAAGCCGACGTGTCGAAGTACGACGAGGTCGCAAGTATGGTAAGCGCGGTCAGAAACAAATTCGGAAGCATAACGCACCTTGTGTGCAATGCGGGAATAAGCGTGACGGGGCTGCTCGAAGATATGGATTTATGTCAATGTGACAGTGTTATTGACACAAATCTGAAAGGCGTTATTTATACCGTGAAAGAAGTAATCCCCGATATGGTGAAAAGAAAAAGCGGCGTCATCGTGAGCGTGTCGTCGATATGGGGAAAAACGGGCGCGTCGTGCGAGGCGGTTTATTCCGCGTCGAAAGCGGGCGTTATTGCGTTTTCCGAGGCGATGGCAAAGGAACTCGGGTTGTCGGGAATCAGGGTGAACGCGGTGTGTCCCGGCTGCATTGACACCGATATGATGAGAAAAGAAAACTTTACTGCATGCGAAATGCAGACTCTTATCGACGAAACGGCGATAGGCAGAATCGGCACGCCCAAAGACGTTGCGGACGTAGTGTCGTTTTTGTTGTCCGACAAATCGTCCTTTATCACGGGGCAGGCAATTACCGTTGACGGCGGTTTCATTTAATATTATTTTTCAAAAATCCGACCATGAACGACGTAATCAGACAAAAACTGAAAGACCTTCCGCAAAGCCCCGGCGTATATATTATGTCGGACGCTTCCGGCACGGTCATTTACGTCGGGAAAGCGGTCAACCTTAAAAACAGGGTAAGTCAGTATTTCCACTCTTCCGTAAAAACCGAAAAAACGATGAAACTTGTCGAAAACATCGTCGATTTTCGTTACATTATGTGCGCGACAGAAGAAGAAGCGCTCGTTCTGGAAAACAATCTTATCAAAAAGTACGCGCCGAAGTACAATATTTTGTTGAAAGACGACAAACAATATCCTTTCATCAAGATTAACGTCAAAGAAAAATTTCCGTCGGTGCAGGTCGTAAGGAAACTTGTCGACGACGGCAGCAAATACTTCGGACCCTATATGGTCGGCGTGAACACGAAAGATATTCTGGAACTTATCGGCAGCGCGTTCCCCGTCAGAAGTTGCAATAAGGATTTGTCACACCTTCCTTCGTCGCACAGACCGTGTCTGATGAGTCATATCGGACGGTGTCTTGCGCCGTGTTCAGGAAACGTTACCCGCGAAGAATACGGCAAGGTAATTTCCGACGTAATATCGTTCTTAAAGGGAAACGACGAAGAGATAAAAAAAGTCATTGAAAAGAAAATGTACGACGCGTCGGCAAGGGAAGATTTTGAAAGCGCACTGTATTTCAAAAACCGCCTGCACACGCTCGATAAACTTATCCGTCAGCAAATCGCCGCACTTCCGAAAGACTACAATATGGACGTGTTTTCGGTTTTGGACAACGGCGTATATACCGCCGTATCGGTGCTTATGGTGCGAGGCGGAAAGCTTGTCGGCGGCGACAATTATCCCGTCGAAAGCATAAATTCGGGCTTAGTAAAACCTGTCGAAAATGCGGAAAACAAAGCCAAAGACGAACTTGAACTTAACAGGAATCTTCTGGAACAATTCATACTGCAATACTATGACAATATGCCGGACGCGCCCGACGAAATCGTCATAAACACGACTTTACCGTCGGAAAACGCATTGTTAAGCGTGTTATCCGATAAATTCGACAAAAAACTTAATATCATCGTTCCGCAGCGCGGCATAAGAAAACAACTTGTCGAAATGGCGGAAAACAACGCGAAAAACTATCTTGACACCTTTGTCGTAAAACAACTGAAAAAATATAACCTTACCGAAGGCGCGGTGCAGAAACTGCAAGAGATTTTACGTCTTCCGTCGCCGCCCGCTCGTATGGAGTGTTTTGACATTTCGCATTTCAGTGGGACGGACGTCGTGGCGAGCATGACGGTGTTTCAGAACGGGGAGCCGAAAAAAAGCGCGTATCGCCGTTTCAAGGTGAAAGTCCAGCAGAACAACGACTTTGAAAGCATGCACGAAACCCTGCTTCGCCGCCTTTCGAAAATCGGAAATTCCGAGGACGACAGTTTCAACGCGCACCCGGATCTTATCGTCATCGACGGCGGAAAAGGTCAACTTTCACGCGCGCAGGACGCAATGCGGGAAGCGGGGGTTTACGTCAATATGATTTCCCTTGCCGAAAGCGACGAAATAATATATTTTCCCGATAAGTCGGAAGGGCTTTATTTGTCGCGCCGTTCGCCTGCGCTTGCGCTTTTGATGAGACTCCGCGACGAGGCGCATCGTTTTGCGGTGGATTACGCCACTCGCCTGCACACAAACCGCTTAAAGGTGTCGAGCCTGAAAGACATCGAAGGCATCGGCGACAAAAAAACGGATATTTTATACAATCATTTCAAAACCATTGACAGAATCAAAGCTGCTTCCGTCGATACGCTTGCGTCCGTCAAGGGCATTTCGAGAGGCGACGCGGAAAAAATCCGCGCATTCTTCGACGGCAAAAATCAAAAATAATTTTTAAGCCTAAAAATCGTTGTTGAAATCGTAAGGATAATATATAATAGTATTTACTTAATTTGAGGTAACGCTTATGAAATATAAGTTTATCGCTTGCGACTACGACGACACGTTGCTTCCGAAAAGCGGCGTGATAAGCTATTTCACGAAAGACACGATACGCGAATATATCGCCCGCGGCGGCAGGTTCGCGATTTGCACGGGAAGAATGTTCAGAAGTATCGTCAAAATCGCGCGGGAATTCGGTCTGCACGGCGAAATCATCAGTTATCAGGGCTCTTTAATCAAAAATATCGACACCGAAGAAACCCTGCTCGTCAACGATATCGACAAGGACCTTGCCGTCGATTACGTGGAATTTATGAAAAAACAAAACGTGTTTCCGCAAGTGTACGTCGGGGACAATCTTTGCGTCGAAAAGGAAAATCCGTACAGCGTGGATTACGCGCGGGTTTGCGGGGTGCCGCTTAACATCGTCGGGGATTTCAAAGCGTTTTTCAAAACGACGGACGCGCCCGTGAACAAGGTGTATTGCAGCATGGATTCGTCGATAACGGAGCAGGTCAGAAACGCCGCGATCAAGGAATTCGGCGACAGGCTTTTGATCAACAGCAGTAAGCCGTACAACGTCGAAGCGGTTGACGCGCACGCGTCCAAAGGAAAAGCGGTCGAGTTTCTTGCAAACAAATACGGCATAAGCCTTTCAGACACGATGACTTTCGGCGACAACCTTAACGATTTGCAAATGATCGAAGTCGCGGGGATGGGCGTTGCGGTCGGAAACGCCGTTGACACGCTGAAAAACGCGGCTGATTATATCGCGGAAAACTGCGAAGACGACGGCGTCGCGAAAACCATAAGGGAGTTTTGCTTTTAGGAGATAATTATGAAAATCAATGTCAATACCGGAATCGAAGAAACAAGCGGCGAAATTATCGCTCTTCGCGATTTCGCAAACCTTCTGAAACTGAAAATCATTTATATGAATACCGCGCGGCAAATCACGTTGCAAACGGTGAGCGTCAACCGTCCGGGGCTTATTCTTTCGGGCTTTGACGACTATTTCGCAAGAAGCCGCGTGCAGGTGCTCGGCAACGCCGAAATGTACTATCTTTATCAGATGACCGACGAAAACCGCCGTGCAGCGCTGAAAAAACTGTTCAAAACGGAAGTCCCGTGCATCATAATTTCAAGGGGGCTCGAACCGTGCAAGGATATGCTTGACCTTGCGAAAGAGTACGACACGCCGGTTTTGCAATCGAACGCGATAACGTCGGAAGTCGTCAACGATATCATCAATTTCCTGAACGATTTTCTTGCGCCGAAAACCAGAATACACGGAACTCTCTTGGACATCGACGGCATCGGGGTGCTGCTTACGGGCATCAGCGGCGTCGGTAAAAGCGAAACCGCGCTCGAACTCATTCACAGGGGACATATGCTCGTCGCGGACGACGCTGTCGAACTGAAAGTCATAAAGGACACGATACAAGGTTCCTCGCCCGACAAGATTCAGGACTTTATCGAGCTTCGCGGCGTCGGATTTATAAACGTCAGGAACATGTACGGCGTTGCGGGCATTTTAAGAAAAACCAACGTCGACCTTGTTATCGAACTTGTCGAATACGAAAAATCGCAAAACTATGAACGAAGCGACGCGCCGATGCGTACTTATAACGTTTTGGGCGTCGAAATTCCGAAACTTATCGTCCCTGTCATTATGGGCAGAAACCTTGCGATTATCGTCGAAGTCGCGGCAAAGAATTTCCGCTTGAAGCAAATGGGCTACGACGCCAACGAAGAACTTATCGAAAGAATGAACAGGGATTAACCTTTTTCGTCCGTTTTCATAAAATGGTAAAATGGACGGGATTAAGGTAATCGAAAACGCCGACGGGAAGAAATATTCGTCATTTTTAAGCGGCGGAAAAATCAAAAAACTGTATCTGCCCGAAAACGAAAACGAAGTCGTAAGGGCGGTTGAATATCTGACGGAAAAGAACGAGAAGTTTTTTATTCTCGGCAACGGCACGAACACGCTGATATCCGACGACGGCGTCGGAAACGTGATATGTCTTAAACGCGTGAAGGGCATCGAAGTCCGAGGCGCAGAAATTGTCGGGCGTTGCGGCGAAACGATGAAAAGTCTGTTTCGCGCGGCGTTAAACAAAGGGCTTTCGGGACTTGAAGGACTTTCGGGAATCCCGGGGACGCTCGGCGGCGCGTTAACGATGAACGCAGGGGCGTTCGGCGCGGAAATCGGGGATTATGTCACCGAAATAACCGTTTTACACGGCGGAATCGTGCAAAAAATCCAAAAATCCGACCTGTGGTTTTCGTATCGGGACAGCGTAGTGAAAAAGAAAGGCTACGTCGTTCTGTCGGCAACACTAAGGTTGAAAAGGAAAGACAAAAATCTTATCGCGGCGCGCGCGAAAGATTGCGAAACAATACGGCGGGCGGCGCAACCCGACAGTCCGTCGCTTGGAAGCACTTTCAAAAAACACGACCTTGTGAGCGCGGCGTATTATATCGACGCACTGAATCTTAAAGGGTTTTCGGAAGGCGGCGCGAAGGTGTCCGAAAAACACGCCGGGTTTATAATAAACTCGGGCGGGGCGACAAGCCGCGACTACAAAATACTGTCGGACGCGATTTCGGACAAGGTAAAATGCGCGTTCGGCGTAAGTCTTGAAAGAGAAATCGAAATAATAGGAAACATATGAAATTTTACGGCGACTATCACACACATTCGGTTTACAGCGACGGACGGGCGAAAATATCCGACGCCGCGCTTTACGCCGGGAAAATCGGGCTGAAAGAACTTGCGGTCACCGACCACGGGTTTGCAAACGTAACGCTGTCGCTGACGGAAAAGAAGTTTGAAAAAGAAATAATCGACGTAAACAAAGTAAGGGAAAATCTTGAAAACGTCAATTTGCTGCTTGGCGTGGAGGCGGATATCGTCGACACGAAGGGCAATCTTGACGTAACGGACAAGCACCTTATGAATATGGATATTCTTGTCGCGGGGTTTCATCGTTTCATCAGAAGCACGTCGGTCAAGGATTATTTTTCATACGTCCTTTTCAACGGGTTTATCACCGACGTTTTCGGCACGACCGCAAAGAAAAAAGCGGCGGCGACCGACGCGTTTATCGCGGCAATCGAAAACAATCCCGTCGATATTTTGTCGCACGTAGGGAACCACGCGATCGTCGACGTAAAGGAAGTGTGCAAAACCGCGGCAAGGTGCGGCACTCTTATCGAAATCAATATGAAACATCTGCCGCTTGTCGAAAGGCTGTTGCCCGAAATGCTTGATACCGACTGCAATTTTATCGTGAACAGCGACGCTCACAAGTTAAGCGCAATCGGCAATTTTAACAGGGCGGAAGAAATAATAAAAAAATACGACGTGCCAAATACCCGCGTCGTAAACCTTGACAAAAAACCCGCGTTCACAAGGCTTGCCGACTGGAAGAAAAAACATGGAAAAACTGAACTTTAACAGATACGCAAAAAACGAATTACTGACGACGGAATTTGAAAACAAATGTTGCGCGACGGCATGGCTATCCGCCGCGATAAAAGCAATCGGCAGTTTAAGAATACTGAAAAACAAAACAGAGCTCGTTTTCGAGTCGCAGGACTACGAATATATAAAATCGACGGCAATCGCCGTCAAAACGACGTACAACGCGGAAATCGACGTTGACGTTACGAACGTGAACACGGGGCTTCAAAAGGGCAAACTGTACGTTATGAAAGTGCCGCCCGCAATCACGCACGATATGTTGTACGACGCCGGCATTATCAGAAAAACGAAAGACGGCTATGACTTTGTCGAAGGTATCGACAACAAGGTCGTGATGAACGAGTGCTGTGCAAAGACGTATCTGAAATCGCTGTTCGTGGCGACGGGCTCTGCAAACGTGCCCGAAAAACTTATCGGCGAAGACGCGGATATCGAGTCGTCGGGAAGCGGGTATTATCTGGAATTTGCGCTTTCGGACGAAACGTATGCTTTATCAGTCAAAAAACTGTTGTTAAGTTTCGATATTGTCGCAAAAACGGTGGAACGAGGCAATAAGTATATCGTGTACGTCAAGGAAAGCGAAGTCATTTCAAACTTCTTTGCGCTGCTCGGCGCGTCCGAAACGGTGCTTTATATGCAGGACGTAATGATTGAAAGACTTGTCAACAACAACGTCAACAGAAAGAGCAACTGCTCCGTCGCGAATATGGACAAGACGGCAATCGCCAGCACGAAACAGCTTCTTGCGATTGAAAATATCGAAAAGAATTTCGGCATGAAAAGGCTCAGCGAAGAATTGCGATCTCTTATCGCGCTGCGAAAAGAATACCCCGAGGCAACGCTTGATTTCTTTGCCGAAAAACTCGGCGTGAGCAAAAGTTGCATCAACCACAGATTCAGAAAAATAATCTCGATTGCGGAAGAACTTTCTGCCGCAAACGACGCGGAGAACGAAAATGAGTAAAGAATTCGTCCATCTTCATTTGCATACCGAATACAGCCTGCTTGACGGCGCGGCGAGAATCTCGGGCGAAGGAAAAAAATCCCCCCTTGCCGAAGCGTTGAAAGCAAAAGGAATGACCGCCTGCGCGATTACCGATCACGGCAATATGTACGGCGTTTATTCTTTCATCGAGGCGATGAAAAAAGCGGGCATAAAGCCCATTATCGGCAGCGAGTTTTACACGGTCAGGGATATTAAAAACTGCGATCCGACCGAAAAACGCCATCACCTTATTCTGATTGCGAAAAACAAAACGGGATACGACAATCTTATGAAACTTTCGTCGATATCGTTCAAGGACGGTTTTTATTATCGTCCGCGTATCGATATGAACGTTTTAAGGCAGTATTCCGAAGGAATAATTTGTTTGTCCGCCTGCGTGCAGGGCGAAGTGCCCCGTCTGATTATCGAGGACAATTACGAAGGAGCGAAAAGGTCGGCGCTGGAATTCAAGGAAATCTTCGGCGACGATTATTATATCGAACTTCAGGACCACGGCATTGCGGAAGAAAAGAAAGCGTTGCCCGAACTCGTAAGGCTTGCAAGGGAAATCGGCGTGAAAGTCGTCGCGACGAACGACGTCCACTACATTGAAAAGAACGACGCCGACATGCAGGACGTGCTGATGTGCATCAGTATGAAAAAGCAGCTGACCGACTCTGACCGCATAAGGCTTGAACCCGAGGAATTTTACCTTAAATCGTACGACGAAATGCACGATAAGTTTTCGTGGATCGAGGAAGCGCTTGACAACACCGTCGAAATCGCGAATAAAATCGAATTCGTTCCGTCAACGGCGGCGCCTTCCGGGCATTACGAAATCCCTGAGTTTGCAACCCCCGCAAAATACGATTATCTTCCCAAAGAAAACAACCAAAGGGAAGCGGCATATCTTCGCGACCTTGCGGAAGAAGGCATTGCGAAACGATATAAAGTCGTCACGGACGAGGTCAGGGAAAGGCTGGAATACGAGCTTGGCGTCATCATCAAGATGGGCTTTGCGGGATATTACCTTATCGTCTGGGATTTCGTGAATTACAGCAAAACTCACGGTATTCCCGTCGGACCCGGGCGCGGAAGCGGCGTCGGAAGTATCGTCGCGTACGCAATCGGCATCACAAACGTCGATCCCTTGAAATACGACCTGTTCTTTGAAAGGTTCTTAAACCCGGAAAGGGTGTCGATG
>OGQI01002466.1_pt1 | contig 11167 bp, 10 predicted proteins | sample 1553171 | NCBI WGS metagenome assembly OGQI01 (sample SAMEA2579988, study PRJEB22360) | human gut metagenome | biome: human gut; feature: human-associated habitat; material: faeces | place: Denmark | collected 2008/2010
CGGCTTTGACGCGGGCGGCTCCGACCGCAAGGTCTCGGCGGTCATCGACGGCGAGACGGTCTACTCCGAGGAAGTCGTCTGGCACCCGAAGACGAGCGAGGATCCGCAGTATCAATATGACGGCATTGTCACCGCGTTCAAAACGGCGGCAAGCAAGCTGCCGCGCGTGGACGGCATCGGCGTGTCGTCTGCCGGTGTGTTCATCGGCAACGCCCCGATGGTGTCCTCCATCTTCATCAAGGTTCCGCGCTCCCGCCGTGAGGAGGTCAAGACGATCTATGACCGCGCGGCAAAAGAGCTCGGTGACATCCCCATTGTTGTTGCCAATGACGGCGATGTGTCCGCACTGGCCGGTGCGATGAGCCTGCACGAGGGTGCGGTCATGGGCCTTGCCATGGGTACGAGCGAAGCTGCCGGTTATGTCAACCGTGAGAGCAACCTGCTCGGTTGGTTCAGCGAACTGGCGTTTGCGCCGGTCGATCTGAACGAGCATGCCATGCGCGATGAGTGGTCGGGCGATATTGGCGTAGGCTGCAAGTATTTTTCGCAGGACGCGGTCTCCAAGCTCGCGCCTGCGGCTGGCATTGCGCTTGCGGAAACCCTGACCCCGGCTGAAAAGCTCAAGGAAGTGCAGAAGCTGGCTGAGCAGGGCGTTCCCTACGCACTGGAGATCTTCAAGTCCATCGGCGTGTATCTCGGCCATACGCTGTGCCTGTATGAAATGCTCTATGATATCCGCAATCTGATCGTCCTCGGGCGCGTGGCGTCCGGCGTGGGCGGCGATCTGATCGTCGCGGAATGCCAGCGCGTTCTGAACGAAGAATATCCCGAGCTTTCTCAGAAGCTCCGCGTCATGCTGCCGGATGAGGAATTCCGACGCGTCGGTCAGTCAATGGCTGCCGCGAGCTTGCCGGGGGTGTAAGTGTCATGCTCTTCAAGAATGCCAACGTTTTCGTAAATAGTCAGTTTCAACACGGTTCTTTCCGCGTGGAAAGCGGAAGATTTACCGAAATTTTGACCACGGTCCCCGCAGAGGGCGGCATCGACCTGAACAACCAGTATGTCATTCCGGGGCTTGTCGACGTCCACAATCACGGCAATTCCGGTGCGGATTTCTCGGACGGCGACTATGACGGCCTTGTCAAAATGGCACGCTATCTCACGCAAAACGGCGTGACCAGCTTCGCGCCCGCGTCCACGACACTGCCCTACGACGTGCTGGAAACGGCGTACAAAACGGCAGTCCGGCTCAGAAACGAGCAACCGGAGGGCTGTGCCCGTCTCATGGGCATCCAGATGGAGGGGCCGTTCTTCTCCGAAAAGAAAAAGGGCGCGCAGAACGGCGCGTATCTGAAAAATCCGGATTTCGGCGCGTTTAAACGGCTTTATGACGTGTCCGAGGGCCTCATCCGCATTGCGGACGTAGCAGCGGAGCTGCCCGGCGCGGCAGAATTCACGGAAAAAGCGTCCAAGCTCTGCACCGTCTCCATCGCGCACACCGACTGCACCTACGAAGAAGCCAGCGCGGTCTTTAACGTGGGCGCGTCCCACCTGACGCATCTCTACAACGCCATGCCCGGCATCCACCACCGCAAGCCCGGCCCCATCGGTGCGGGCAGCGAACGTGAAAACGTCGTCGCGGAGCTGATCTGCGACGGGCAGCACATCCACCCGAGCGCCGTGCGCATGGCGTTTAGGCTGTTCCCGGGCAGGATCTGCCTCGTTTCCGACGCACTGCGCTGCTGCGGGATGCCAAACGGGCAGTACACCCTCGGCGGGCAGGACGTGTTCTTATCAGGCGGTGTGGCGAAGCTGGCGGACGGCACACTCGCGGGCTCCGCGACGAATCTCTATGATTGTATGCGCAAGGCGGTTGAATTTGGCATCCCGAAGGAGCAGGCGATTTTGTCTGCGACGCTCATTCCGGCGAGAGAGCTTGGCTGCGAGAACGAGATTGGCTCCATCGCGCCCGGAAAACGCGCGGACTTCGTCGTGTGTGATGAAGAAGTGAACCGTAAAACGGTTTCCCTGTGTGGGAAACCACTTAAAAACAGCGTAGCAGAAAACAACAAGGGCAGAAATCTGAACACAGAAATACAAAGAGGAGGAATTTAGAATGGCAAAGAATCGTTACATCGGCGAATATCCCGTGATCGGCATCCGCCCCATCGTCGACGGCCGCCGCGGCCCGATGCAGCTGCGCGAGAGTCTGGAAGATCAGGTCATGGCCATGGCCGAGGCTGCGAAGAAGCTGTTTGAGGAAAATCTGTACTATTCCAACGGCGAGCCTGTGAAGGTCGTCATGGCTGACACCTCCATCGGCCGCGTGCCGGAATCCGCTGCCTGCGCCGAGAAATTCAAGCGCGAGGGCGTCGCCATCACCCTGTCCGTTACCCCCTGCTGGTGCTACGGCTCCGAGACGATGGATATGGACCCCATGACCATCAAGGGCGTCTGGGGCTTCAACGGCACCGAGCGGCCGGGCGCTGTGTATCTGGCCTCTGTTCTGGCGACCCACGCCCAGAAGGGCCTGCCCGCCTTCGGCATCTACGGCCATGAGGTGCAGGACCGCGACCAGGTCACGGAAATCCCCGACGACGTGAAGGAAAAGCTGCTGCGCTTCGGCCGTGCCGCTGTCGCAGTCGCGACGATGCGGGGCAAGAGCTATCTGCAGATCGGCTCCGTCACCATGGGCATCGGCGGCTCCATCATGGATCAGAACTTCATGGAGGAGTATCTGGGCCTGCGCGTGGAGTCCGTTGACGAGGTCGAGATCCTCCGCCGCATGGAAGAGGGCATCTACGACCATGAGGCCTATGAAAAGGCGCTGGCCTGGACGAAGGAGCACTGCAAGGAAGGCCGCGACGACAACCCCGAATACGTCGACTTCCTCGGCGAAAAGCGCCGCATCAAGTTTACAAAGGAAGAAAAAGAGAAGCAGTGGGAATTCACGATCAAGATGTACTGCATCATCAAGGATCTGATCCAGGGCAACAAGAATCTGCCCGCAGGCTTCATTGAAGAATCCGTCGGCCATAACGCCATCGCTGCCGGCTTCCAGGGCCAGAGACAGTGGACCGACCACTGGCCCAACTGCGATTATCCTGAGGCTGTCCTTAACTCGTCTTTCGACTTCGAAGGCCCGAAGGAGCCGATGGTCTTCGCAACGGAAAACGACGTGCTCAACGGCCTTGGTATGCTCTTTATGGAGCTGCTGACCAACCGCGCGCAGATCTTCGCCGACGTGCGCACCTACTGGTCGCCTGAGGCGACGAAGCGCGTCACCGGCTACGATCTCGAAGGCAAGGCGAAGGAGAACGGCGGCATTATCCATCTGCTGAACTCCGGCGCAGCCTGCCTCGACGCCTGCGGCGAGTGCACCGACGAAAACGGCAATGCCGTCATGAAGAAATGGTGGGAGGTCACGGACGAGGACATCAAGAAGATGACCGACGCGACCGTCTGGTGCGAGGCCGGCTTCGACAACTTCCGCGGCGGCGGCTTCTCCAGCGGCTTTGTCACCCGCGCGGAAATGCCCGCGACCATGATCCGCCTGAACCTCGTCAAGGGCCTCGGCCCCGTGCTGCAGATCGCCGAGGGCTGGACCGTGCATCTGCCCGAGGAGGTCACCGACACGCTCATGGAGCGCACGAACCCCACCTGGCCGTGCACCTGGTTCACCCCGCGCTGCGACGGCAAGGCCGGCAGCCCGTTTGAGAGCGCTTACTCCGTCATGCAGAACTGGGGCGCGAACCACGGCGCGATCTCCTACGGCCACGTCGGCGCGGACCTCATCACGCTCTGCTCGATGCTGCGCATCCCCGTGTGCATGCACAACGTCGCCGATCAGGACATCTTCCGTCCTGCCGCATGGAACGCATTCGGCATGGATAAGGAAGGCCAGGACTACCGCGCCTGCGCCGCCTACGGCCCGATGTACAAGAATATCCGCTGAGTTTATCCACCGGGCAGGCGCTTGTCTGCCCGACATTATTAGAAAGGCGTTGTGAAATGATGCGCAACTTACTGGCGTTTGATCTCGGTGCAAGCAACGGGCGTGCCATTCTCGGCCAGTTCGACGGCGAGAAGATCACGATGCGTGAGCTGCACCGGTTTGAAAACAACTATATCGAGATGAACGGCGTATTCTACTGGGATCTGCCGTATCTCTACAACCAGCTCAAGCAGGGGCTTCTGGCGTTCAAAAACGCGAACGTTGGGGAGCTTGACTGCATCGGCATCGACACTTGGGGCGTGGACTACGGCCTGCTCGACAAGAACGGCCACCTGCTCTCCAATCCCCGTTCGTATCGATACGCGGTTGATGCGGATATGGAGACCGTCTGGAAGACCGTTGATTTTCCGACGCTCTTTGCCCGCACGGGCATCGCGACCATGAATTTCAACACCGTCTATCAGCTCTACCGCCGCAAGCTGCAGGACGACCCGGCGCTTGCAAACGCGGAGACGCTTTTGTTCATGCCCGATCTTCTGGGCTACTTCCTGACGGGCGAAAAGAAGTCGGAATACACCGAGGCAACGACCTCCATGCTCTATAACCCCACCACGAAGGACTGGGACTGGCAGACGATCGAGGCGCTGGAGCTTCCGAAAAAGATCTTTACGCCGCTCGACCGCGCAGGAAGCCTTCGCGGAACGCTCCGTCCGGAGCTGGCGGAGGAACTGGGCATCAACCAGGCGCATTTCGCCGCTGTCGGCACGCACGACACAGCCTCTGCTGTCGCCGCCATCCCCGGCACGGGCAGCTTTGCGTTCTGCTCCAGCGGTACATGGTCGCTGTTCGGCGTGGAGACGGATAAGCCGATCCTGACGGACGCCGTGCGCGACGCGAACTTCTCCAACGAGGGCACGATCCAGGGAGGCTTCCGGCCTCTGAAGAACATCATGGGCCTGTGGCTCATTCAGGAGTGCCGCCGCGACTGGCAGAAGGCCGGTCAAAACCTCAGCTGGAACGACATTGTGGAAGAGGCAAAAAAGGCAGAACCCTTCTGCTCCATCATCGATCCCGATTACGGCGAATTCTTTGCCGGAGGCCGGATGGTCGAGAAAATTCAGGCGTTCTGCCGCGAGACGAACCAGCCCGTGCCTGAGACGGTCGGGCAGATCGCGCGGTGCATCTATGAATCGCTGGCGCTCAAATACCGCTGGGCATTGGAGCGTCTGGAGGAGATCAAGGGCCAGCGTATCGACACGCTGAACATTGTCGGCGGCGGCTGCCAGAATAAGCTGCTCAATCAGTTTGTCGCAGACTCCATCGACCGGCCCGTCATCACCGGCCCCATCGAGGGCGCAGCCATCGGCAATCTGCTGGCCCAGGCCATGGCGCTGGGCGATATTACGACGATGGACGAACTGCGCACCGTCGTGCGCCGTTCCGAGGCCGTCAGCACCTATGAGCCGCATCACACGCCGGAATGGGAAGCAGCCTATCAGAAAATGAGAACTTTTTCGAGAACTTTTTTATAAGGAGCGTTCAATATGAATATTCAATATATCCATCCAGCAGACCAGATCGTCATGTTTATGCAGCGGATATATGACAAACGACTTACGACCATGTCCGGCGGAAATCTGTCGATCCGCGTTTCGGAAGGGAAAATTTGGATTACTCCTGCCGGCATTGACAAGGGTACACTCAGCCGAAAAGACATCATCTGTGTCCGTCTGGACGGAGTCTGCGAAGGACAGCATAAGCCATCGTCCGAATTGCCGTTCCATCGATCGGTTTATCATCTGCGCCCGGATCTGAATGCAGTTCTGCACGCGCACCCACCGGCGCTTGTAGCGTTTTCCGTTGTCCGCAAGCTCCCAAACCTTGACCTGATCCCGTCTGTACGACACATATGCAGAGACGTAAAATTTGCGGCCTATGCGGTTCCAGGCAGCCAGAAGCTCGGCATGGAAATTGGAAAGGTGTTTGAAGCGGGGTGCAATATCGCGTTGTTGGAGAACCACGGCGTTTGCGTTGGTGCACCGGATATGTTTACTGCCTTTCAGCAGTTTGAAACACTCAATTATACGGCGGAGCTTGAGGTGCTGGCAGGTCAGCTTGGAAATATACGCGCACTCCCGGAAAACGCTTACCGCCTGAGCGAAACCGACAGCCACACCAGATTGGAGGATCTCATCCCTCAATGCCGCAGCTCTGAGGAGCTGGCAGCCAGACGCGACATGATCACGCTGATCCGGCGCTCCTACAAAATGGATCTGTTTACAGCGACACATGGCACCTATTCCGTCCGCCTGCCTGACGGGAGCTTCCTTATTACGCCGTTCGGCTTTGACCGTGCTTATCTGGAGGAGGACGATTTGGTTCGCATCAAAGGCGATGCCAAAGAGATAGGAAAACTGCCGTCCCGTGCTGTTTTGGCGCACCGGAAAATCTATCAGGAAAATCCGCAGATCGGAGCGGTTCTTTTAGCTCATCCAGTCCATGCAATGGCGTTTGCCGTCACGGACATGGAATTTGATGCAAGAACGATCCCGGAAAGCTATATTCTCTTGCGCGATGTCAAGCGGGTGCCGTATGAAGAACTTTACTTGGATACAGACAAGCTGGCAAAGGAATTTGATGCCGCGCATCCGGCAGCGATCGTGGAAAATGACTGTGTGATCGTGACCGGAGAATCGCTGCTGCAAGCGTTTGACCGGCTTGAGGTCATGGAACTGACAGCAGCATCCATTCTGAAATCACAGCGGCTTGGCAGGATGGTGCATATCAGCGATGAAGAAGTTGCCGCGTTGAAGGAGACATATCATCTGGAAGGATGAGACCTTGGGGCTAGCATCAGACATAATGGAAAAAATAGCATCACTCTGCGCTGCGGTGACCATGAAGATGCAGGGAATCAGAGCTGAAAAAAGCTGAGGTCGTTTTGGCAAGTATTTTAATCGTGATAAAGCGGTGGTATGTTGTTGCGCTTACGCCCTAGTAAACAAAAAAACATTGGCGCAGATAACAGCTTAAACTGTATAGAGAGTGTGTCTTGAATTAGGCAAGATTTTAAGCATCGTGGAGTCAAAAGGCTGAGGCATTCTGCTTGTTTTGACGCTTGAAAGATAGCTTCACACGGATTTCCCGCTGTGTATACACAATTTTCACGGCTTATTCCTGAAAATTTCCATGTGCATGTACTTGTCATTGCACCATTCTCTATGGTACTCTTAATATGGAAAAAACAGATGTCCTGTACGGTTGTGACACAGGAACATCTGTTTTTTTATGCTTTCGCGGCCCGCAGACTTCTCAATAGAACACGGAGGAATACTGCCAATGGAAAATGAAATGACTGGTTATATTTTAACGCTTCTGGAGAATTATGCGAAAACGACCAAGGAAATCGAACTGCTGCGCTATGAACTGCAGCATTGTAATATTGTTTCGCCAGAGGAAATGATCGAGACACTGGCGTTGTCTCGCCGCGAGAATAATCCGGACAACAGTTATCCCCATGACGTTGCAGGTATCGCGATGTGCTTCCGGGAGGTAACGGACCGGCTGAACAAAGATGCTTCTAACGAGGTTGCAGCACAATATGTAGCATTGTTTCGCGAACGGGAACGTCTACAATACTATATCAGCCTGTTGGAGCATCGGGAAAGCACGGCTCTGAAGGAGCATTACTTTTTCCAAAAAAGCTGGACGGAGATCGCTAAAGGTCTTGGCGCTACCAGAAGAACTGTTTATAAAATACGCGCTGAGGCCATCGACAATCTGGCAAGCTTCTACAGATTTACAAAGCAAGTGTTTCGTTTATCGTGAGAAGCCTTTTCAAGAAAATAAAATGTGAACAGGAGACAAGCAGGGGAAGACCTATGATCTGATTCAAAAAAATATTTCCGCAATAACTTACGGAGAAGAGCACGTACTTAATCTCACCCTTTTAAGAAATCTCAAAAGGGTGACAGTTTTAATAGGAGGGAATATGAGCAGACAGGAAATGTTTCGAGAATATCCGGATGTTGTCAACATTGAACAGCTTTGTGAGATGCTTGGAGGGGTCAGTGTTAAGGCTGCCTATCAACGTTTGCACAATGGAGAAATCGGGTTTTTTAGAATTGGAAGGGGATTTCGCATCCCCAAAGAGGATGTAATCAGGTTTGTACGAGAGACGTCTACACGAATAAAAGATGTTTGACGTTCAAATAAGTCTTTTGGATTGAATTGCACTGATTATGCGGCGATGATATAATAAAGCTAGTCATTGGCAGGAATATCGCCGCTACCGAAAGGAGGAGCATATTCAATTATGGTAGCCGGACATCTGCAAATTAAAAAAGGAAAATACTACATGGTTCTCGAACTGAAAAGTGAGAGCGGCGAGAGAAAAACAAAATGGATCAGCACAGGACTAAGTGCAAAAGGAAATAAGCGGAAAGCAGAAGCGATGCTGGAGGAAGCGCGTGCAAATTACCAAAGCACAGACGCATCAAACGGTGCAGATATACTTTTTGCGGACTATATGCTTTCTTGGGTCGAAATTGTGAGACCAAACCTAGAGGAAAATACATACGCAGGGTATCGAGGTATCATTGAGAAACGCATCGCGCCCTATTTTCGCTCGAAAAAGACTACGCTTGGGGAATTGAAGCCCATCCATATTCAAGAGTTCTACACATTCTGCCAGAATACACTGCATGTAAGTAACAATACTGTGATTCATTATCACGCAAATCTGATGAGCGCATTGAAGTACGCGACGGAAATGGAGCTGATCAGCGTAAATCCAATGGGCAAGGTCAAGCGGCCAAAGCTGATTCAGAATACTGCTAATTTTTATACGCTGGAGGAAGCAGAGCATCTGATTTCCGCGGTGCATGGGGACCCTATCGAATTTCCTGTTATCATGGCGGCCTATTATGGACTGCGAAGAAGTGAGATCGTTGGACTTCGTTGGAAAGCCATTGATTTTGAAAGTGATCGTATAACAATTGACCACACGGTTATTCAGGTAAGAGTTGATGGGGAACTCAAAATCATAGCGAAAGACCGCGCTAAGAACAAAGCAAGCTGCAGAAGCTTGCCGCTGATGCCGCAGATCAAAGAGATGCTGCTCCAGATGAAAAACGAGCAGGAAGAGAATCGAAGGCTTTGTGGGAACTGCTATCATGACAGCGAATATGTATATGTGAACAAGCTTGGAACTCCCTACACGCCCAATTACATTACAGACCATTTTCGCAATTTTTTGAAAAAGAATGAGTTCCGGAAGCTGACCTTTCATGGGTTACGACATAGCTGCGCCAGCATGCTTCTAAAGCAAAGCGTCGGCATGAAAGATATCCAAGCCTGGCTGGGACACAGCACCTACAACACTACAGCAAACTTCTATGCACATTTGGACACAGCATCCAAGACCTTAGTAGGCGAGGCAATGGAAAGCATGTTAACCGTACCACTTAGCACGCCGATGGATGGCTTGCCGGGACAATCGTCAATCCACCGTTGGCAGGCGGCATTATAAAAAAGAATCAGGGCAAGCAATGCTTGCCCTGACGGTGGTGCCGCTGACGGGACTCGAACCCGTACAGTATTTCTACCGGTGAATTTTAAGTCCACTATGTCTACCGATTCCATCACAGCGGCATATGAAAACTGTAAATTCCAGACAGGAGAGAACTCAGGAGAGAACTGAGCTATTGATTCGGGAAATGAAAACTGAAAAACGCTTGATTTTACTGGGGACTTAAGATTCGGCGGGGAAACAGACCCACCGGATTTTAAGTCCCTTGTGTCTGCCATTCCACCACACCGGCAGGGGGGAATATTTTAGCACTGAATGGCGGGCGCGTCAAGGATAGAAATCGGGGCTGGGGCGGCAGAATGGGCGGAAGTCCGATTTTTGGGACAGTATGACGTTCGGGCGGATAGAAAATTTCGCCGATTCTTTGTATGTTCTGCCATATTGCAAAAATGGAACAAATGTTTTAATATACAAATACTGCCTCATACATCAGCTGCCGGAAGAACGGAACGGAATTTTAGGAGTGGATGCAGAATGACGAAACACCGAGCAGACAGACAGGACGCATGGGAAACGGCGGACGAGCGGATCGTCCGGCTGTTTGCGGCGCTGAGCCGGGAGGAAAAACAGCAGTTTCTTACTTTTTTTGAAAACGCTCTAAAAACGCGATCATGGCCTGCTTCAGATCATCGTCAGCATGGGAAAGAAGCTCCCTGAGCTGTGCGTCGAGCGGGTCCTCCTCACCGGACGGTGCGCCGGTGGGGAGCATTTTTTTATCCGTCGCGCCGGTGAGGTAGGCGGGCGTTGTGCCGAGGGCGGCGGCGACGATCTGGAGCTGGTCGGCGCTGGGCTCGGATTTGCCGGCCTTCCAGTCCTGGCAGACGGTCGGCGTGCGGCCGATGCGGCGGGCGATGGACGCCTTGGTCACGCCCGTCTCGCGGATCAGCGCTTCGAATCTGCTATAAATAAACAAAACAGACACCTCGCATTTGTGCAAAATAGAGAATCAAATAAAAATGCGACATACCCCCTTGACAATCGCATATAAATGCGATACACTCAGGGGGCAGGTTCGGAGAGCGCTGCGGGCCGGAAGCAAACAGGCCCGTGGGCCAGGGAATCAGAGGGAGCGGCGCCGCAGCCGGAGATTCATGCAGATTTATTGTATCCGGCGCGGCGCGTTTTGTCAACTGCGTATCGCATAAAAATATGATTGGGTAACCGATGATTCAATCGACAAGAGTTATCAGTGAGAGATTTTGCCGCAAATGAAAGTTTGAAAAACGCAGGAATACTTTGTGTATTTCAAGTTTTTCAAACTGCACAGCTGGGGCAAAAGATCCGCTGAGAACCGCAGACGATTGATTCAATGGTTACCAAGGGGGGCGAGGGAAGATGATGCGCGGCTGTGTCTGCCGGGGGGGCGGCGAGGCTGTCACGGAGGCGGACGAGCGGTATGAGGCGATGGACGGCACGGCGGTGCACGCGGAATGCATGGAGGCGCTTTTGCTGGAGACGGTGGGGGTGGAGGCACTGGCGGAGCGCATGGGGTATGAACACAGACGGGAGGTGGAGATGGATGCAGAACGGAGAGAAGGGCTTTGAGCCGGTATGGTGCCCGTTTTACCGGGAGGACAGCGGCAGGAGCATTTACTGCGAGGGAATCACGGACGAGAGCTTTC
>OGQI01002467.1_pt1 | contig 11165 bp, 5 predicted proteins | sample 1553171 | NCBI WGS metagenome assembly OGQI01 (sample SAMEA2579988, study PRJEB22360) | human gut metagenome | biome: human gut; feature: human-associated habitat; material: faeces | place: Denmark | collected 2008/2010
GGTAGGCATCGCCGATCATGTCGGCAAGCAATGCGCGATTCAGCATCGAGTCATCAACGATGAGGATCGTCTGCTTCTCACTCAAGCTCGTAATGATGGCTCTCGCCCCCTTTCGAATGCGGCGCGCTTAGTAGCGGCTGTCGAAGATGCGCTTGGTCTTCTTTTCGGAACGCGGCAGCTCGCCCATGGGCACGCCCTTCGCCTCCGGCGTGCAGCCGAGCTTCGCCTTGAAGATGAGCGCGAGCTCCTCCTCGCAGCGCGCCAGCGCCTCGCCTTCAAGCGGCGTCTCGAACAGCACGGTGAGCACGTCGTGGCCATCGACGGCCTCGATCATCACCTGGTATTCGGAGCTGGTGCCGTCGGTGGCCTTGATGACCTCCTCCACCTGGGCCGGGAACATGTTGCAGCCCTTCACCTTGAACATATCGTCGGTGCGCCCGGTGAGCGTGGCGATGCGCGGATGGCGGCTGCCGCAGGCGCAGGTGCCGGGCACGATGCGCGTGAGGTCGTGGGTGCGGTAGCGGATGAGCGGCGCGCCCTGCTTGCGCAGCGTGGTGAGCACGAGCTCGCCCTCCTGGCCGTCGGGCAGCACCTCGCCGGTTTCGGGATCGACGATCTCGATGTAGACAAAGTCGTCCCAGATGTGCATGCCGTCGTGAGCGTCGCAGGAAATGCCGATGCCCGGGCCGTACACCTCGGTGAGGCCGTAAATGTCGTAAATCTCGATGCCCAGCTCGTCCTGAATGCGGTTGCGCATCTTCTCGCCCCAGCGCTCGGAGCCGATGACGCCCTTCTTCAGGTGAATCTTGTCGCGCAGGTTGCGCTTGGTGATCTCCTCGGCGAGAAGCAGCGCGTAGGAGCTGGTGGCGCAGATGACCGTGGACTTCAGATCCTGCATCATCTTCAGCTGCTTCTCGGTGTTGCCCGGCCCCATGGGAATGGCCATGGCGCCCAGGCGCTCGGCGCCCAGCTGGAAACCGATGCCGGCCGTCCACAGGCCGTAGCCCGGGGTGATTTGGATGCGGTCGAGCGGGGTGATGCCCGCCATCTCGTAGCAGCGGGCGAACTGCGTGGCCCAGTCGATGACGTCCTGCTGGGTGTAGGGGATGATAACCGGCGTGCCCGTGGTGCCCGAGGAGCTGTGGATGCGCACGACTTCCTCGTCGGGCACCGCCTGCAACCCCAGCGGATACACCGCGCGCAGGTCATCTTTCTCGGAAAAGGGCAGCTTTTCGAAGTCGGCCTGGGTGCGCACGTCCGCGACATCGATACCTTCGAACTTCTTCGCGTAGAACGGCGACCGCTCCTTAATGGTGGCCAGCTGATTGGTGATAAGCTCAAGCTGCTCTTTCGTCATTTCCATGGGCGCGCATCTCTCCTTCGGACACATTTGTTGCGAGTATGCCCCATTCTAACAAACTGGCAACAACTCGCACTCGTGAATCACGATAATCGCGCAGGGAAAAGGCGAGGTGATGGCTGGAAAGATGACGGATTAACCCATAGATGGCGGATCGAATCGGTAGCCGAATTTGCGGATGGCCTTGATCTCCGCGTCCTAGCCCATCTTTTTCCGTAAACGCGCAACGGCTATATCGACAGCCTTCGACTTCGAAGGGTAATAACCGTGCCATACGCGCTCATAAATATCTTCTCGGCTAAAAGCGCGATGGGGATTCCTCACGAACAGCATGAGCAGATCGTACTCTTTGGGGGAAAGAACCACTTCGCATCCGGCTATGCGCACCTGCCGCGCCGTCGTATCGATCTCCGTCGTGCCCACGCGCAGCGTCTCGCGGAGCGCGCCGCGTTCGAGAAACTTATTGGCGCACGACAGCAGCTCCCGAACCGAAAAAGGCTTGATGATGCAGGCGCTTGCCCCGATTTCCATGCAGTGCAGGCACTCTTTCTCTTGAGAGGCGTCAAGCACCATGATCGTAGGGATATCGAGCGTGCGAATGTACTCGAGTAATTGAATACTGTCGATGCCCGTCAGACCAAGGCCCAGAACGGCAAGATCGAAATCCGCTTCTACAATGGCGTCAACGGCATCAAGCCCGTCACACACCGTGACGCAATAATGGCCCTCGCGCTCGAAGGCGGCTTTCACGACATCAGCCACGCATTGCTCGCCTTCAACAATAACGATGTTCGCCACGACTATCTGCCCCCTCTCCCGTTCGAAGGGGCGGCCGCAAGGACGGTCGGCGCGGTCGGCGCGGTCGCAACAGAGGGGTCAGCGCCCCTTGCGGCGCCTATTGTTTTCTGGGAGCCCCCCCCCCGAGCTGTTTTTTGCCCTGAGGATTAAAAGGGCAGCTGCAGCCGGCCGCACCAGCAGCAGTTCTCTTTAATTCCCTCGGAAAACCCATCGGTTCACCTTTCTCATGCTTTACGGTGCGCAAAGCGAAGCGACTCGCCTCGCGCATCGCCGGATCCGCACCATCCGAAGCGAATCCCGTATCGCCCTTTTGCGATGTTACGATTTTACGCGAATCATACGATGCCCGACGGCTGCTTGGCGTCACCCTGCCCTACTTTCCTGCTAAACACGAGAGCTTGTCCTCTCGTAGCTCCATCCGATGATCCTTCCCGCTATTTGGCGTGTCGACCCCTCGCAAGACGGCGCATGCGCCCGAAGGCTACTACCGAAATGCCCGCCCCAAGTGCTGTTGCCACCAAAAGGACGACCACCCACCAACCCTGCGGATCGCCCGTCTGCGGAAGATGGATTAGCGTTTGGAACCAACTGGAACCGCCTCTGCCATTGGCCGCACTCGCGCCATCCGTCGCGGGGAGAATAGCCTGCTTCTCGCGATCGTAACCGCAAACCGAGCACACCTCGTGACGACGCCCATCATCGGCCATCACCTCGCGGAACTCATGAGCCCCCGCAGCCGCCTTGACGTTGCAGACAGTGCACTCGCGCCAGTGCCCCGCCGCATCGGCCTTCCAACCGCCGAACACGTGCCCCACCGACGGGATGGGCGTCGCATATCTCGTTGCGCCGCAATGCTTGCAATGATTCGATTTCAGACCGTCCTCAACGCAGGTAACGGGCTTGTCTACCGTGAAATTCGCCTCCCACTCGTGGGGAAGAACATCGAGCGGCCGTCTTTCAACGGCGTCACACGTAGTGCAGGTGCGCTTTTCGGTTCCTTGCTGAACGCAGGTCGAAGGAGTTTCGACAGCCCAGTCGCCCCAAACATGCTCCTGATACCCCCATGCCGCGTACACCGTTACATCGGCATCGACAAGCTCCACGCTATTAACATAGGCGTGGGAGGCCGCTCCATCGCGAGCCATGCCCTCATCGGCAGAGGTGGGCGCCGCCTCATGATCGAAGATGCCGTCGACACGACTGAGCGTCCAGCCGAGGAACACCACTTCCTTGCCGTTCAGGCCGCTGTGAGTGGGCCGAGCACTGCCGAGAGATACCGTGTCGCCGGCAAGATGAAGCCCCTCATCAACGGGAAGCCCCTTAACTGTACCATTTTCCTGAGCGTTTCCGTCGTAGATGATCTTGTATGACGTTTTTCTTAAATCAGGTACTCCGCTATTGTTGCGGTCCTGTGCCCATACGGCATAGAGAGTAAGGTCTTCCGTTCCCATGATAATTTTGCCCGAGACCAGCGCCTTCTTTGCTTCATCTCGCTGCTCCGCTGTAAAGGCATCTTCGTGCTTAGCCCGACTCCAACCTGCGAAGATTTCTGTGATGCCGTCGGGATTTCTGGGCTGCCGGCTGAAGCCCGTATCCGACGTCAACGGAACCGGCGTGCCCTTCCTGATGTCGGTCTGGCCTGCCGGGGCAGAGCCAACGCCGCCATTCAAATCGTAGGAAAGCGAGTAGGTCTCCAATACGTCGGCGACATTGTTCCTGTTGTCGTCATAGCCCCAAGCGGCATAGACGGTTTTATCGGCATCGTCGAACGCAACGCTCGTTACCAAGGTCGGCTCGTCATCGCTGCGGCTCAGGATCTTGGCGGGCCGCTCCGTCCAACCAAGGAAAGCGATGCTCTTGCCGTCGGCAGAGTGATAGATTGGCGTAGCGGTGCTGAGCGTGACGGTTTCACTCGTCAGATGGATTTCGCTATCGCTGGGCAAGCCTTCGATCGACCCTCCCGACTGCGCGTTGCCGTCATAATTGATCTTGTACTGCGGCTCTTGATAGTCCGCCACGTGGTTGCCGTTGCGGTCGGCAGCCCAAACGGCATACAACGTTCTGTCCGCCGTATCGAAAATGACGCTCGTGCCTGTGAGGAGATCCGGCTTGAGCTCCTCCTTCTGGGCCGCCGTGAAGGCATCCTCGTGTTCCGTGGCGCTCCATCCGACGAAAAGCTCATTGGCGTTGCGACGGAAACCTGCCTCCGTGGTCAGCTTGACTTCACTGCCTTTCGCGATATTGCTCACTTGCGCTGGAGGCGTTCCGCTGCCTCCGTTAAGATCGTAGATGAGAGAGTACGTTTCCAGCGCATCGGCCACGCCATCGTCGTCTTCGTCATAGCCCCAGGCAGCGTAGACTGTCTTGTCAGCAGCTCCAAAGGTGACTTCGGTAACCGTAGCCGGCGCCTCATCGGCACGGCCGAAAATTGAATTCGTTTGCGTTTCGGTCCAACCGATGAAAACCACTTTCTTGCCATCTACATCGCTATGCGTGGGCTTGGCGTCGCTCAAGGTCACCTTGTCGGAGGGGATGTGCGCTCCGCTGATCGTGGGCATCGCGCCAACCGTGTCACCGTCTCTAGCGTTGGCTTCATAGGTCAGCTGATATTCTTCTGTGTAGTCAGCTACTTTGTTCCCGTTGCGATCGGCGGCCCAGACGGCGTAGACGTTGGTATTGCCATCTGCATCGGCGTACTTGCTCGTATCTTTAGCGTCATCCGCAGAAACGTCGGCGCCTGGCTTTGACAGCATCGTCACCTCTGTCACGATGCTGTCTTTCAAGTCATCGTGATCCGCCTTGGTTTTTATCACACGGTCAAGGATCGGCGTAGTGCTCCAGCCGACAAAGATGTTGGTACCGTAAGTAAAGGTATGGTTTTTTACCTCAGCGGCAGCACTCGATGCGTCGTCATCATGCCCCAGGCTTTTACCGGAAACCGCACCGTTGGTGGAGAGCTGTTCCTTTGCCCCTATCACATGATGGTGGGGACAGATGATGTCGGTATAGTCACCATTGTTGCCGTGATAACGGACATGGACGGCATCGTCGTTGTAATCCGGATTGCTGTTACCATTGGCATCCATCGCATAGACGGCATAAAGGTGGACGTCATGATCGGGCATGTCATGCTGATCCGTAGAGATGATCTTGCCGATGGTTTCTTGAGTCGCATCCTCCTGAAGAACGTCCGCGATTTTCTCCAGGCTCCAGCCGACAAAGATCGTCTTCTCTCCCTTGTTCAGACTGCTGGTGCCCGTATAATTTGGCGAAACCTTCTCGCCTTCAACATGCTGCGTGGTTTCCGGAGCACCCGCTCCGGTTCCGCCGTTCAAGTCATAGGTCACCGAGTAGAGCTTCTTCACCTCGGCAGCAAAGGTCTTGTCATCCGCATTGATTACCTGCTCCTTCAACTGGTCAGTGGTATACGTGGTGGCTTCGTCTGTCCAGTTCCCCGTGAATCTCCAGCCACTCGAGGCCGTAACCGTCGGAATGCCCTCCTTCAGCGCATCGTTGTGCCACACCTTGGTTGAAGAGGCGCTCAGCGTTGCGTTTTCTGCACTAAAGGAAACAGTATGGGGTTGCTGAAGACCAATCGCCAGATCGGCGGTGCCTTTGCCTGTTCCTTTTTCAAGCGTCACCGTGGCCGTAGCGGTCGTCTCGTCATCACCCAGACCAAACGCCCCTCCACTTTCTGGTAGAGAAAACTTCAGCGGATTATCGCCGTTGGCATCGCTGCTGCCGGGGTTGGCAACAATCACATGGTAGGTATCTGCCCGCCGGCCCGTGAATTTAAACACACCCGTTTCGGTAATTGTCTCGTGGCTTTCGGTGTCGTCGGCGCCAACTCCATTCTGATGAGGTGCACTTACTTTAATCTTACCGGTATAGAGATCATCCGCGTCTTCCGTATAGACGCCATCGAAGTCTTTATCAATAAAGACCTTCCCTTCAATAACGCCCGTCTGGAACTCAACTTGAATGCGTGACAAGGGGTTGTGCCCCTGATTGAGCGTGCTGCCCACGGAATAGGGAGACACGCCGCAAGGCCCAAAGTTGACCACGCTGCCCACAAGATCGGCGCTGCTGTCAAACTTTGGACTCAGACGCAGGTTAACTTTTAGATCCGCATCCTCCGGAATGCTTTCGGTATCACTCGTAGCCGCGATGCGAATCATTTTCACATCGCCCCAATTGGTAATTTTTTCTGCCGTAACATAGTTATCATTCGTAACAGTACTATAGTGAAAAGAATCTCCAGGGGCTGCGCTTGCATCAACCTTGGTGCTGTACGTTACCTGAATATGATTGCGGACTGCAGATGCACCGCTGAGCGTCGGTTCTCCCGTCAGCATCATGTCAAAGTCAAATGCCTTATCTTGCATATGACTATCCCAGAAATCCCCCTCTTTGGGCACCGGAATAAAGTAATAAAAGGCCTGCGCGTCGTCCTTGGAAAAAACTCGTCCAGTTTCATTCTTGAGGGTAAAAAGCATGTCCACAACATGATCCGCATCTTTGAGATAGACCTTGTCGCCCTTTTCCTCGAAGTTTGAGTAGTCGCCTGCGTCATAGTCTGGTTCCGTGTTTGACTTGTCCAGCATTCTTGCGCCGAAGGTGAAGGTCAAGCCCAGCCGGGCCGCCACCACCGAGAGCTTCGCGCCCTTTGCGTTGACGTTGAAGGTGCTGTACCGCACCCTATCATCCATAACCTGATATTGGGCCAGGGTGCCGTTGTTGGATGTGGAGGTCAGGGATGCGCTCTTGAACCGTACGCAGTCCCGCATATCCAAGGTCATGGCATCGGCGTCCTTGGCGATCTCCATATCAAAGGAAATCCCGATCTGGTACTGCCCCAGCCCGTCGGTGAACCAGCCAACCTTTGCGGGGTTATCCGCGTCCATAAAGGTGATCTTGTACAGCTTATAGCCGGTTTCGGCAGCAGATGTTACCTCCACAAAGCTGTATGAGTCTTTGGCAATCTCGGTCCTTTGGGGACTCGTTACCGTCTCCGTAACCGCGTCGAGGAGGAAAACCTTATCCGCCATTCTTCCAACCTCTTGGTATAGCTTGAGGTTTTTGACCGTGATCTTTTCCGGCAGACGGATATAGATTTCCTGATCCGTTGTAATATTGTTGGAAGAATAAGGATAAGCGGACGAGCTGAGCAGACCGTTGAAGGTAATGGTCTCTCCCGCTGTTGCGGAGGTCTTGCTCAGGATCGGCACCCGCTCCAAGGAATTCTCCTCGTACGCCTGCTCCATGGCCAAGGGGATCTCGCCCCTTGTGTTTGTGACCTTTACGGTATAGTTGCCCGATTTGGCCGTGCTATCACCTGAACCGGTATCGTACATTTTCATGGAAGCAAAGTTGGAATACGTAGCCTCGTCTGCGGTCAGCAGCTTGCCGAAGGTGGTAGCATATCCCGACGTGGGATCCTGATCACGGGAGGACACATAGCCCACGTAGTCCTTCTCATAGCTGCCTACGTTGGCCTTGATCTTGGTGAAATACTCGCCCTTGCCAAGTCCTGCCATCTGGGTGGTAAAGGCGACAAAGCCGCCGCTGCTGATGAGGGTGCCGTTGTACTTTTGTTCGGTTGGGTTCGTTGTCGTCGTGTACCAGACTTCCACAACATTGCCCGTGGTTGCAGGAATCTTCTGGGCGGTGACGCCGATTTTATCATTGTTTCCATAGGTGAATTCCACCGTCTTATTGGCGCTCACGGCGCCGCCCTGGTTGACCACATGGAACTGTCCCAGATAATAGATAATATTGGAATCGCTTGCGTAATTATTATAGATTGGCTGATTGTTGGCTTTTCCATTCACGCTCATGCTCTCTCCTGCTTGAGCAGTGAAGCTGAGCGTAGTGCAGTCGCCATTATAGAGATACCACGTACTGTCATCCTGCCAGGTGATCGTTCCGCCCACTGCGGAGGCATCGCCAGTAGTGGGCGTCTTCCCCTCGTAGCATCCGGGGGCTGTCTTACCGGTGTTGAGAATCGAATCGCTGCCCCACCTGACGGCATTTGTAGTTGTGATGTCACAATCGGACGTCCACTTAAAATAGGGGGTAAAGTAATCCTGCGCATACTCCAGGTACAAGTTTTCCCAGGTCAGTTTAACAGTGTGATTGGCATCGTCTACCGTCTTTGTGAAGTTAAAGCCGTCCTTATAGCTATCGTCACCACCCTTGTGGTTTTCCGGATCCAGCAGGTTGAGCCTGGTAGACTCTCCCGCAGGATCCCAGGTGATATGATCGAGTTTCGCATAAATATTGTTGCCATTTTCTGTGTAGTATGGCAAGGCAATGGTGAGCTCCAGCTTCTTAAAGAACTGGGGCATATCGATGTAGTCCTTGTCCGGGTTTATCCAGATTTGCCGCAGGGCAAAGGGCTGATTCGCCGCCGTGGGTACACCAGTCTTCACGCCAATCCGGGACAGTCTGGGGCCGGTCTGGATCGCTCTGTTGTCACTAGGCGTATCATTGTATTTGCCCGTAATCTTTGGAGTGGCAGAGATTGTCTGATATGTTCGATCGCCTGTGTAGACTTCGATTTTGAGCGAATCCTTAAGCTCCTGCTCCTTTGTTCTGTTCCAGAGAACGGTGTCCGGGGCCAGAACGATATTAAAGCTGTTCTTTTCCGCCGTATTTTTGAGAGAATAGGTGATGGTGCCATTTGTGGGGTGGTGGGCCTTTTTGTGGGGTGGTAGCCGCCGTAGTTGTTCACACTGTGCAGCTGGTCAATGCTTTCAGGCGTTACGCTCTCCGCCATGTCACCCCGCTCGGGGATGGGGTACTCCACCACGGTCAGCCCGTCGGGCACGGTGATCTCCACCTTTTTATTCGCCAGATTCAACTCGCTTTCCACCTCAATGTGCAGGGTGAATTGCTTGTTGAAGTCGACGGAGAAGGAGCTATCATTTGCCAAATTTTGATCGAGTACACCTTCTACCTTAATCAGGGCAGTCGTAATTCGCATTCCCTCAACCGCTCTCTGACCTCCAGATCGGGCGGCTAGGAGATTGGCACCCCGGCTCGCAATCTCCTTCAGGGCGGCATCGCTCCCACCTTCGGCAGCCACCTGCCAGAGCGCGTCGTCCTCAGCAGGAACAAGGCTGGAAGGCGCGGCGCTCAACGAGGCGGTATCCTGCAGGACGTCCACCACATCGAACCCGTCCGAACCCCCAGTAGCCGCAAGGGCGCTCGACACACCGCAAACACCCGCCAGCAACAAGCCCGCCGCCAGGGCCACCGTCCGATTCCTCAGCTGCTCTTTGCGCCTTTGGCGGCGCTTTTCCATCAAGCTTTCCTTGCCATGATATTCGAAACGAGAAACCATAAGACCGTTCCTTCTCGCACGTATTTCGCTCTCTCAAAAACCCTTCGATTTTATCAAGAACAGATTCGGCATAAGTGGAGGTTAAGCCTGATAAAACACTCATATTGGTTTCAAAACGGACACAAAAATGAATCCCTTTTCCAGGGGCTCGAAAGCCGTCTCATGCCGCGGCCTCTTTCTTGACAAAAAAACTTCCAACGGATAGGCTCGGCCCCAGGTTTGCTACATTGTCTTCCACGAGCAAATTGCAGAGCCCGAGACCAAACCCGCAGGAAGCATATCCAGCGGGCCAGAAAATGCCCGTCTAACAAAAACGGATACTTGGGCTTTTCTCGACCAAAAGACATGGTTTGCTTATTTCAAGGGAGGGGATCGTGCAAATCAATCTGAAGGCCCATAGGGTCAACCGGAAACAGGCAGCGCAGATAGCCCTACTCGATGCCATCATCTGGCTCTGGCTGCATCAAATTAATTACGACAGCCTTTTCACCGTATCCTTTATCGACTCTGTTGCAACGCCCGCCATACCAGGCCCACTCATCGGCATCGCCTTGGTCATAGGCATAGGCCGGGCGCGATGGGATCGCATCCCCAAAGCCATTCGCATCGGCGGCGCCCTTGCGGCCACGTTCACGACCCTCGGCTTGGCCCTAGAGCCCCACATGCCCATCTCCAGTGCCACACTGCATGCGACGCTCATTCTTTCCTTGACCGTGGCTTGCACTTTCGCCGCATTGCTTCGACTGGAGACCTTGGCGAAATGCGATGACTTTTCCACGCTATCGGTGGCGCTGTCCGGCTCGCTGCTGCTTTTCTACCTGTTAAACCTGGGGCTCTTGCTCGTGCCGCGAGCCGTATACGACGCTTGCATCATAGCCGCACCCCTCGTCATGCTCGCAGGCGCAAACAACCCCGCACCAAGTTCCACACGCCTGGGGCCTCTGCCCAAGAAGGTACGCCTGTCCTCGCCTATCGTCGTACCGTGCCTCGTCGGTCTCGCAACCGGTTTGGTGGTGGCACTCGGCACGGTATCCATGGCCACCTCCCCCTCGGAGCTGTTCACTCGCCCCGCACCGCTGTTCCTCATCTCGCAGCTGCTCTTCCTGCTGCTCGGCATTATCACGGCGTTCGGCCTCGATTTGCGGAAGGCCACCTACTTCGCCCTCATTAACCTATGCTGGGGCCTCGGCATTGCGATCGGGCTGATCGGCCGTGAGCATTTCATCCCGCTGCCAGACCCTATTCTCGTTGATCTGTCTTCCTTCGTGTGCCTTCTCACCCTTGTGGGGTTCTTCGCCTTCTCGGGGATATGGGTGAACACTCTGGGACGCGCGGCAAGCATGAGTCGCGAATCGGCCGTAGAGGACGTAGCTCGAAAGGCAGGCCTCACCAAAAGGGAGACCGAAGTGGCGTCCCTTCTCCTAGAGGGACGAAGCCTGCGCATTGTGCAGCAAGAGCTGTTCATCTCGGAGGGCACGGCCCGCACCCACGCGAAGCGCATCTACGCGAAACTCGGCATCCACTCCAAACAGGAGCTTATCGACTACTTCAAGCAGAACCTCCCTCATTAGCAAAAGGAATGCTCCCCATTAAAGCGCCTTCCTTCCGTTGATAAAGGAGGCGGCTTCGCCGAAGCGAAGCCGCCAAAGGGACTCACCATTA
>OGQI01002472.1_pt1 | contig 11152 bp, 15 predicted proteins | sample 1553171 | NCBI WGS metagenome assembly OGQI01 (sample SAMEA2579988, study PRJEB22360) | human gut metagenome | biome: human gut; feature: human-associated habitat; material: faeces | place: Denmark | collected 2008/2010
ATACTGAAACAGTTACAGCAATAGCCAAGTAGTAGTTTATAGTAAATAATTTAATAGCAATTTATAGATAGAGCAGTCCTAAGTGGCTGCTCTATTTTTTCATATCTATAAAACAAATCAACATTTTAGTGAAATTGAAGTCTATATAAAAATTATCCTCGAATAGGGGTGGGGTTCAATTCTACATAATCAAGCACTTAGCAAATCATGTAGTTGAGCATGTGTATACATTTCTTATATGCATAAAGCCACATCATGTGTGTATTTGTGACTCTTCATAATTTCTACAATTTTGGGTAAAAACAGAATATGCATTATTAATTTATAGATTAGACTTGCAAGGCTACTTCTCTATTAAATTTATAAGATTTAAAAATTATAGGAGGTGGCTGTATGTCTAGGAAATACAAAAAGAAGAATAGAGATGGCAGGCTGGCAGTACAGCCTAACACTTTAAATCAGAGTGTAGTACTTAAGAAAGCTGACATGCTGGATGATAAGGAAGAAATGTTTAATGTTCCTCATACAGTAGGTAGAAAGTCTTATGTACAAAAGGCTAAAGAGCAAGGTCTTTATTTTTTGATTAAGGCACAAATAAGAAAATACAGAATAGCTAATAGAGATAGTAGTTATGCAGATTTATATAAGTATATACAGCCTATGTTTCCTACAGTCTTTGATGATGAAGATATGAACGCAGGTAATTTTAAAAAGAAAATTGAACAGGATGAGGGTTGGACAAATGCTTTTTATTGTTGTCAAACAGAGTTAATTGATTTAGCAAATGATAGGATGTATGAATTACTTTCTAAAGATAGTTTAGACGATGATAAAGTTTTATCAGCTTATGACAAGGTTATGAAATATGCATTAGCACAAAAAGAAATGTTAGGACAAAGTGACGCAGATGATGAGACTGTAGTGTTTGGGTTTAGAGGTGATGAGTAATGTTTGTAGAACTTGATAATATTATTTGTACATCATTTAAAGAAGTAGCTACAGACATTATTAATTGTAATGTGGACAGAGCAGTATTAAATGGTGGTCGTTCTAGTACAAAGTCACAAGTAGCAAGTGAGAGTATTGTAATAGGTTGCATGATTAGTAATTCATCTGCTGTAGCAATGGTTAAACATGCAAACAAAATAGAAGAGAGACTTGTAAATACATTTAGAGAGTCAATTAGATACTTAGGTGTAGAGAAATGGTGGAAACTAAGAAAGTCACCATTTGAATATGTATTACTTGATAAGTATGGTAGAGAGACTAATACATCAATAAAGTTTACTGGTTGTGATAATGCTGAGTCATTAAAATCTTATAAACCAAGACAGGGTTCGTTTAGATATGTCTGGTTTGAAGAGTTAACAAACTTTAATGGAATAAATGAAGTAAATAATATTATACAGACTATGGCACGTGGTGAGGGTGAGCACTGTGTAATTATGACATATAACCCACCAATGAGTACAAGTAACTGGTGTAATGAAGAGTTTGATGCTCCATGTGGTAAAGTATTAGGTTTTGACTCCAATACATACACAGAAAGAATAGAGTTTGAACTAAATGGAGAGATGCACAGTATTAAGCAGATTGTACATCATAGTACATACTTAGATGTTATAGAGTCAGGTCATAGTAATTGGTTAGGTTTAACTTTTATAGCTCAGGCAGAGCAAGCAAAGAAAAATAATCCAACATATTATAGGTGGGCTTATCTAGGTGAAGTAGTAGGTACAGATGCAAATGTATTTAGTAATATTTGTGATTGGACTTTTACAGATGAACTACATGCTTATGAGATAAGTAGGGGTCTTGATTGTAGTAATGGTGGTTCAGACCCATGGGCTTATGGTAACTGGTTCTATGATAAAAGGAACAACGATTTGTATTGTCTGGACGAGTTTATATTAGGTGGTGGAGCAAGTATAGAGCAGGTAGCACTTAATATAAGAGAAAAGAATAATAATAATATGAATTTTTACATTGATAGTGCAGTACCTACATTTAAGAGATTACTAGCAAATGCTGGTGTATACCCTTTGGGAGCTAAGAAGGGTCAAGATAGTGTAATGGCTGGTATCTTATGGTTACAGTCATTGAGTCATATTTATATAGATAAATTACGAACACCTACAACTTATAAAGAATTTAAAGGTTATGAGTGGCTTATTGATAAAGATGACAACATAACAAGTGAACTGGTTGATAAGAATAATCATACAATAGATGCTTGTAGATATGCTTTGAGTATGAAAATAAGATACAACAACTAAATAGGAGGTATGTTTTAAATGGCAGTTGATTTTTATAGACTTCTATCACGTGGACAGTATGATAATGATTTCAGTTTTTTAAACTACAATAGTACTTTTCCAAGTGCAGAGGTACAAGGAAGAAATACAGTGTATAGATTTAGACATAAACAATACACTGGTGAATATGCAAGAAATAAAAATCTTATAGCACGTATTAATGGAGTAGAGTCAGAGATACCATACAAGGTTATTTCTGTTAACTACTTTAAGTTACTTTCTAATAAAATGACTGATTTAGTATTTAACAATGATATCACTATTAAGACAGGTGATATTGAGAGAGATAAGAAGGTAAATAAGTTAGTAGAACGTGTTGGATTTGTTGACTCAATAAGAAAAGCATTTAAGATTTGTACAGAGTACGGAGATGCTTGTTTGAAAACAAATGTAAATGGTGTTAGTTCGTTTGCTCCTACTCATGCTTTCAAGGTAGTAGATGAGAGTGACATTACAAAGACAAAAGCTTTTGTCTTATATGAGCCATTATATGAGAAAGTTGCAGGTCAAAAAATTCTTAAGTACATGAGATTTGAAATACATTTCAAAGGAAAAATATATGAGTGTGCAAGGGATTATATAGGTAGTTACATAGGTGGAACAGTTGGAACACCGGCAGCAGTTAAGTATAAAGATAGGTTAATACCTAAAGAGGGTATTTGGTATGACACTGGTGTGGAAGATAAAGAGCTTGTTCAGTGGTTAAGTATCAATGAAGAGGCTGATGGTGTTTATGGTGAGTCAGTATATCAAGATATTCAGGATATAGTTTTTGCTATTGAACAACGTATATCTGTAAATCAGCACTTATTAGATAACTCAATGACTCCATTTATTATTGTTGGAGCTGACATGGTAGATACAGAAGTAGATATCAATGGTAATGAGAGAAGAGTACTTAAGCTAGTTAATGGTACTTTCATGGTATCTGAGGGTGATACACAAGTTAAAAGTGTTGAGCTAAATTATAACTTAGATAACAGTGAAAACATGTTAGGTATATTACAGTCATTTCTATATGAATTAAGTGAAATGGGTAAGACATATTTAAGTGGTGAATACTCAGGTAATATTTCTGAAGAGACACTAAATAACACTATTAAAAGTGCTATTGATAAGGGTAATAGGCTTATAACAGAAATGTATACAGCATTTAGAGATAGTTTATATGTACTGTGTATATTAAATGGAATCAATATTAGTAGAGATGAAATTACATTAGTATTTAATGTTGGTAGAACTGATGATGATTCTAAGGTCAGTGAAATTTGTAAAACACTCATTGAGAGTAAGATACTTAGCAAGGCTACTGTTAGAGAGAAATATTTTGGATATAACAAAGAGCAATCTGATAATGAAGATAAGCAGATTGAAATTGAGAGTAGCAATGCAGACCAGCAAAGTAAAGAAGTTGCAGACAATGTTGATAATTTAACTTCTGAAAATAATAAAAAGGAAGACAAAGAAATTAAGGAGGATAAACAAAATGAAGTGGAGTGATTTCTTTAAGAAACTAGGGTTAAACCTAGATGATGAGATGGAAGATACATCAAAAGAGTCATCTGAGTTAGATAGTAAAGTAAATAAAAATCAGAGTGAGAACTCTGATGAAACCACTGTTAATAATGAAAATAAGACAGAGGTTGAAAACAAAACTACGGAGGATAATAAAATAATGGAGCTTAAGTATGATGAAAAAACTGGCTTATTTGATTTGTCTGGTATTGAAGATGAGTCTGTTAAGTCAGTATTAAAGAAAGCAAATGACACAGTTAAAAAGACTGCAAATCAGGTAAAAATTGATAAAGCAGTAGAAGCTAAATTAGCAGGACTTAAATTAAATAAAGGTATTACAACTGATGCAGTTAGAAAGCTTGCTGATTTGAGTGGTGTCAAAGTTGATAGTGATGGTAATGTCACTGGTGTTAATGAGGCTTTTGATAGTTTAGCTAAAGAACAGTCTGGACTATTTATAGCAGATAAAGAAACAAAAGAAACAAATAGTAACCCATTGTTAGAGGGTTTTAACCCTCAGGGAAGTACTCAGCAGGGAGTTGTAGCAAACTCATTTACTGAGGCTTTTGCAATGATGGAATAATTTTAATTAGGAGGTAATGAGAAATGGCTACATTACAACAGATTGGACAGGGTGGTCTTGTAGGAACAGCTCCTACACCTGTATTACAGAGAGCAATAAACACATATCTCGTAAATGACCAGTTACTTAACTTAATAAGGTTCGTTAATAATGCACAGGGTAACAACATGGGTAACTTCCAGACAAGTTTTGTTTATTATAACGGAACTTCTGAAGCTACTTTCAGAGCACTTGGTGTTAATTATACACCAGATAACGAAACACCATTAACTGACACAGTTACTCTTAAGTTCTTAGGTGGAGCATTTGAGAGTGATGTTGAAATTGCACGTGCATTTGGTCAGAACCCTGGTTCTGTAGCTAACTGGACAGAACAGCAGATTGCACAGAAGCTAAATGCAATTACAAATGGTTTTGCTAAATACTTCATGCAGGGTAATGCTGAAACAGATGCTAAACAGTTTGATGGTCTTAATAAGAAAATTGTAAGTACTCAGGTAGTTACAAATGCTATTGATGTTTCAGCACTTGATGATGCAAAAGCACTACAGGCTGAAGTTGCAATTAATAAAGTAATTGCAAAGATTGCTCCAAAGAGACCTAATGTAGTAATTACAACTGCTGAAGGTAAAGCAATACTTACAGCATTAAATGCTTATCGTCATAGAGGAACTGACGTAGTAGATGTAAATGGACAGGCATATGACCAGTATATGGGTATTCCTGTTGTTGCAGTTACTGATGATTGCTTCTCAGAGAGTGACAAAGCAATTGGTATTCCTGTTGTTTTCGCACTCTTTGATGAATTAGATGGTGTGCGTGTATCAATTCCTCAGGACGGACAGGTTGTAATTATTTTACAGCCTAAGTTTGAGAATGGTAAGGTTGTTGAACAGGGTGCATGTGAAATGGCTTGTGCTCCTCTATTTGCTAATCCATTTGCAATTGCTAAGTGTTACTTGGGGGAATAATAACCCCATCTGATGAAACAGTAAATGTTACAGTAGTAGATAGTATAGACAACAGTGTTGTTGCTTCTACTACTGTACCACTTGGTGCTGATATAACAAGTTGGTTGAACTCTTTAACTGTTCCTACTCATGAAGGATATAAGTTTAGTGGTTGGGAGATTACAGCAGGTTACATTACAAGTGTAAATGATAACGCAACTGTTTATATCAAGTACACAGAAGACTCAGGTGGGGGAAAAGATGAGACAACAGTACAAACATATGTAAATGGTGATGGAGACATATCTGTACAGATTTCAAACTTACAGGATGAAATAAGTGGTCAGGCTGATGTGCAAGTATATTTCTCAAAAGCACTTAACACAGTAAATTATGATAAGAATAGATTTGATGTATTTGAGTTTGGCTCAGGTATGGGAGCAAAGACAGATATTAAAACTGACAGTAATATTGTAAGTTTTACTGATGAAGATTGCTCAACACATGATTTCTATAGATTTGGATTCTGTGACGAGAGTGGAAATAGACTTGGACAGAGTTTATGGGATGGTGGATTATACATCACAAGAATTAAATTCTCACTTAGTGATGGAACAGAAAAAGTATATGAAGCTACAAAGCTTTAAATCAGTAACCTCTCTCCTAGTATGGGAGGGAGGTTATTTTCAAGATAGGGGGATACAAGATGGGATTAGTAGTAGGACAGAATAGTTATGTAACAGTTGCAGAGGCTGATGAAATTATTGCAAGTAGATTTATGAGTATAAGCAATGAAAGAAAATTATGGAACAGCTTATCAGAAGAAGATAAAAGTATTTTAATTGTTACTACAACTGAAAAATATGATAACAACAGTATGTTATATAAGGGTATTAAAAAAGATGTTAAGCAAGTATTACAATTTCCTAGAATAATCAATAGTAAGCTGGTTGATTGTCCTGAGGTAATAAAAGTTGGTTTAATTATGCAATGTATAAAAGACTTGATTGCAGATAGTAGTGAAGAAGAGTCATTAAAGAATATTGGTGTTAAGTCATTTGCGGATGGTTCTGGTGCAAGAATTGAGTTTAGTGACAAAGCTACAAGTAATTCATTAAACATAGATAATAAGATATGGAAGCAATACTTTAGTGCTTGGTCAATGATTTCATAGGAGGTAGATAGTCATGGCAAATGAAAGAGAGACAAGTAATGATGCTTTATTAGCTGTGTTCGGTGAGAAAATAGACCAGCTCATTGATGCAGTAACAGAAATTAAAAATAACTTATTAACAACTAAAGATGATATAAGAGAATTGCAGTTGAAAATGAGAGACGTGGAGAACACTAATGTACAACAGCAGAAAGAGATAGATGAACAAAAGCAAGCTAGTAAATCTAATAAAGCTTGGCTTATGGGTATTGCAAGTGGTCTTATTGTTGCAGTTGTTGGTGCATTATTAAGAGTACTTATGGGGGTATAGTTATGAGTAATATTTTAAACAGAGTAGGTAACTTAATCACTGTAAAAAGTATTGTTACATTAACAGTTACAGCAGTATTTGCAGTGTTAGCTATTAAGGGAAGTATATCAAGCGAGTTGTTTATTACAATATTTAGTACAATCATTGGGTACTACTTTGGTACACAGAAAATTGATGATACAAGTAATAAGAAAGAATAAACATTGGTAAATAGTACAACAAGTACTTTTACATATAGTTTTCATTTTAGTCCTCCCAGACAAGAGTGTACGAACTTTATAAGGTTTGTGCACTCTATTAAGTTAATGATAATCACATATCACTAGTTTAGTAGAGTGCATATAAATAGGCTTCTCAAATAATAATATAAGATTTAAAAATCACAGTAACAGACTTTTTATAATAACTAGAAGAGGAGGTAATAGTACATGTTTGATAATTATTTTAACGATTTAGAGTATAGAGAATATGCAGGTATGAGTCAAACTGGACAGGCTAACTCTTTTAAAGAACCAAGATTTGTTAAGGGTATAAGACTTAAGGGGCAGTTGAAATTTACACATGGTAATGATGGAGACACAACTACTTGTACGATAGTATACAAAACTAAAGAATACATAGTCAAAGGCAGTAAATTAGAGGACAGAGAAGTAGTTGAGTGTGTAAAAGTAGCTGCTTTTGGTAGAGACCATGGTTATATGGTGTATGTAAAGTAATGTAATGGTGGTGGTTTATCATGTCAGATGGATTTTATGTAGATGTCTTAGATGGTAAAGGATATTCATTTTATGTGAATATGAACAAAGCTATTACTAAGGGTATCAATGAAGCAGTTGCTAAAAACATAGGTGGAAAAAATACACAAGACATTATTGATAAAGCTAAGAATTATCAGGGTTATGATTATGCGAATATGTTTATTTTTAACCCTGATACTGGACAGATAGATGAGCAAGAAATGCATTTTATGATGCAAGGAATAACAGCAGGTGTTAATAAAGCACTAGCAGAGGAAATATTGCAGAAAGCAATAGAGTATTGTCCTGTAGATACAGGTGAATTAGCAAGTAGTGGACGTATTGAAGAAAACGAAGATGGCAGTTGTAGGATATATTTTGACTGTCCTTATGCTTGGTATGTACATGAATTTGTATGGAGACGTTGGCAGACTAAAGATAAGGGACCAAAGTTTTTAGAAAGAGCAGTATATGAAGTAGGAAGAGACCACGGGCTTTGGTATTAATAGGGGGTATTAAAAATGGCAGTAATAGATGAAACAAAATCATTATTTGAACATTTAAGAAACAGACTTCCTAGTGGTTATGGGCTTGGTAATGATGGGACAGTTTATAAAGATAATATACCTGACCATGCAGTATTTCAGCAGTCATTGAGAGAAGACCATGAGGGAGATGTTGGAATATTTGAAAATATTACAAGTGACTTTAGTATTATGGGAGGGTCACTTGGATATACAAGTAAGATGCAATTTGCAGTAGTAACTAAAAATGGTGATATTGATAGTGCTGTTAAATATTTAAAAGAAGCACTTAACAATATAAAAACCAATTGTAAATCTACAGGTTGTTATATTAAAGAAAGCAAGTTAGTTAATATAGTTCCAGTTGGAAAAAACAGTGTAGGTTTGCAGATGGTAACAATGAACATATCAATAAAGTATGTATTATTTAATTAGGAGGTAAAGTACAATGGCAGTAACATTACAAGGCGATAACACACCTGATATTACTAAGATTATAGAAGGTGGCGAGGACAAGGTTAAGGTTTATCACAAAGTTGTAGATGCTCAGCCAGCACCTGGTGATACAGTTGCATTTGAAGCTGGTGATATAATTGCATATCTTAGTGACTTAGGTGAGTTTGGTGCAAGTAAAGAGACTAAGGAAGTAACCTTATATCACCTTAAAAACAAAGCTAAGATTACAACTGGTAGTTCTATTAAGGACTTATCAATTACTGAAGCTCTTACAAAAGCTGGTATGGAGAACATTAAAGCTGCATATAAAGCAAATGCTTATATCGTAACAGCAATGTTTGATAAAGAAGGTAACCAGTTATATGGATGCTTTGGTTCAATTAGTGATTGGGGTTCAACATTACCTAATGGTGATACTTGTACACTTACTTATACATTAGCATTGACTGATGATGAAGTTGTATGTACAGAACCAACACCTTAATAATTTAATAATGTGGACTTAGAGGAGATAAACAAATCAGTTTATCTCCTCACTTGTTTTAGGAGGGCAAAAAATGGCAAGAAGTAATTTAACAACTAAGTTTATTGTAGGAACAGTAAATAGATTTCAGAAGTCTTATAGAGATGAAAATGAAGATTGTAAGAAAAAGAATATTGCAAGATATATCACAGTAGACGTGATTAACAGAAAAGGAGTACCAGATATTGATGATGTGTTACTTCTTATTAAATTAGGTAATAACATGTGTGATGATGTTCAGGCTGAAGCAATTTTGGAGCGTTGGTTAGAAGATGAAAACAATAAAGCAAGAGGTATTGCAGGTGCTTTCTGTGAGGTGTGCAAAGATTATTGTTTAGATATTCCAGTAGATTCACTTCATAAAGAACAGTGTGAGCAGTTGGAAGACATTATTAATAAAAGAATAGAAATGCAGAAACAGTTAGCAAGTATGGCTGATAAGATGACAGAACTTATAGATAAGTTCAAAGACATACAAGCTAATAAAGAAGCAGAAGCTGATACAGGTACAGAGATAGAAAGTACCCAAGAATAAGACAGTAGTAGGCTGGGGTATTTACAGAATTGTTTATATCCCAGCCTTATTTTTATTTAGGTGGTGAACATATGCAGTTAGCAAAAGAGTTTTTAATTGGTGATATTTGGGACTATGAAATAAATAATGTAAACATTTTAGAAGAATTAGGTCAACTTAATTTGTTTATGATTATTGATTTGATTGAGTTGGGTAACAAGTGTGATGCAGAGATGGCAGAGTCACTTTTGAATAAATACTTAAAAGAAATGACATTAGAACAAATTGCAGAGGAATTAACTTATGAAGTTATAGGTAATAAGCCAAGTGAGAAAAAAGAGGACAATGTAGAGGAAAAATGGACAACACTTTCTGATGTTTTATGGAGTTTCTTTAACCAATTACAATCACTGGATAGTAATTTAAGTATCTCTGAATTTAGAAGTATGAGTACAAAAAGTATGTACAAGTATGCAGAGGGTGTAAAGGAAAGACACATAAACAATATGAACTTAGAACTAGAAAAAATGTATATGGACAAGGTAATGCTTAATCAGTCAATGAATGGCAAGTTAAAAGAGTGTCCAAGACTTGACCCAGATGGTTCATTACACAAAGAAACTTTGCAAGAGAAGTTAATGAAACTAAGGGCAGGAGGTAAGTAATAATGGCAATAAATGAAAGTGTAAATTTAAAAGTTAATGCAGATATTAGTAATACAATAAACAAAATGGAATTAATCATAGCACAGTTCAATGCATTATCTGGAGCGGTTAATGATGGACTTTATTTACCATTTAAATTAACAGAAGAAGAACTTAACAACATAGATAATATATTAAAACACCTAAGTGCTAACATAGTAAGTTTATCTGGTAAGATAAGTGAATCTGCTTGGGGTAGTTTAGTTACAGAGCTTAATAATTTTTCGGCTAGTATAGACAACCTTAAAGCTAAGCCAAAAGATGCGGCATTAACATTAAACGACCTAAATAGTACATTAAACACAACAAGTAATACAGTAAATACAACAACAAATGCATTTAATAATACAAGTAGTGCAGTTGATACAGCAAACAGTGCAGTTAATAGAACAAATAGGGAATTTCATAATATAGTAATCAGCTCTGAAGATGTAGCACAAGCATTAAGAAATATAGAAGCTGATGCTTCTATGGTAGATAGAGACCTTAATGCAATAAATTTAGACGAAGTAATAGAGAAATTTAAAGAGTTCTTTGACCTAAGTAATGATGAAGACTTAGAAGTATTAAAAGAGGCTTTTGGTTCTGGTAAAGATATAATAGAGCAATTTGCTTCACACCTAGGAATAAACACAGGTAAGGTGCAAGAGTTTACTACTATATTAGGTAAGTTATCTCCTGAGGGAAAAGCTGCTGGTATAGGACTAGCTGCAATAGTTAGTATATTAAAACTGCTATCAAAAGAAGCTGACGAAGCAATTGATACATTTAAAAATTTTGCAGTAGATACTTTAAAAGAGATGCCTGACTTGTTTGCTGATATAACAAGTGGAGGAATAGATTTATT
>OGQI01002476.1_pt1 | contig 11147 bp, 7 predicted proteins | sample 1553171 | NCBI WGS metagenome assembly OGQI01 (sample SAMEA2579988, study PRJEB22360) | human gut metagenome | biome: human gut; feature: human-associated habitat; material: faeces | place: Denmark | collected 2008/2010
GCAGACCGTCGGCATTGTTACGGCTCGGCGGAGTTGCGATGGCGAGGGATTCCACGCCGGCGGCCTGTGCCGGAACCACGTTCATGATGACGGAGCTTGGGTAGACGGCCTTGCCGCCAGGCACATACAGACCGACACGCTGCACTGGAATCCAACGTTCGGAAACGCGGGCGCCCTCAGCCAGATCGGTGTGGAACGGTGCCGGCACCTGGGAAGCGGACACGGCGCGGGAACGACGCACGGACTCTTCGATGGCGGCACGCACTTCCGGATCCAACTCGTCGACGGCGGCCTTCATGGCCTCGACCGGCACACGCAGATGCTCGGGACGGATATGGTCGAACTTCTCCGCGAAGTCGCGCAGGGCCGCAGCGCCGCGGGCCTTCACATCATCGAGGATCGGCTGTACGAGCTCAGTGGCCTCGTTGGTGCCCATCTCGGCACGGGGCATAGCCTCCAGCATTTCAGCTCGGGTCAGCTTCTTACCACGCAGGTCAATGATTCGCATATAGTTTTCTTCGCTCATAACGCCCCATGGTAACAACGTGATGTCACGAGAACGCCCGCACGTCTCAAGTTCAGCCGCATAGTGAGATATTCAGCCGAACTTTCGGCATCATCCCCACAACCGGTCAGCCCAAAGGCAGCGAACTGGGACCGAAAAGGATTTTGATCTCAGCGAACAGACTCGTGTCGCGGCGCACGCGGAAACGGTCGCCGAACGTCAGCACCTTGGCATTGCCCTTATCGTCCATCAACGCGAGCTTCACTTCGCAAGGTCCAGGATGATTTGAGAGAATCTGCCCCAACTGCTGCACATGCGATTGGTCAAGCGCGATCGGCGGCAGCATAATCGTCACCGGCTTCTCATCCTGCGCCTCTAACGTTGGCACGTTAAATTCCGTGGCACGCATGCTCACCGTCTCATCACGTTTTTCAACCTGTCCACGAATCTGCACCACCGTATCGACCGCCAGTTCGGGAGCGGCGGCCTCATATACCTTGCCGAAGAACATGCACTGGATGGAGCTTTCCAAATCCTCAATCGTCACAATCGCCCAAGGATTGCCCTTCTTCGACACGCGACGATCCACATTCGTGATCAAGCCTGCCACCGTCACCTGCTGGCCGTCAGGCATATTCGCGGCACGATCGATCAGATGCGCGATCGACATTTCACTCAACGACACCAGAATCGACTGCATACCGCTCAACGGATGGTCGGACACATACAAACCAAGCATTTCACGCTCGAAATTCAACTTGGTTTTCTTATCCCACTCCTCCACATCAGGCACACTCACCATGGCATCACCCATGCCGGCATCATCTTCGACGGAATCCTCCAAATCAGCGAACAAATCAAACTGGCCCTCAGCCTGCTTACGTTTCAAACCGACCACCGAATTAATCGCAGCCTCATGAATCGTAAACAACGCACGACGGTTCGGATCAATCGAATCAAACGCACCAGCCTTGATCAACGATTCAACCAATCGACGATTCAACGCCTCCATCGGCACACGCTTGATGAAATCAGGGAAATTCACATACCTGCCATGACTGCCGTCACGTTCCTTGACAATCGCATCAACCGCAGCCTTGCCAACATTACGAATGGCGCCAAGGCCAAAACGCACCACATCGCCAACAGCGGAATACTCATACACCGACTCGTTCACATCAGGCGACAACACCTGAATGCCCATGCGGCGAGCCTCACCCAAATACAACGCGGTCTTGTCTTTGTTCGTACTCGCACCCTGCAGCAAAGCCGCCATGAACTCCACCGGATAATGCGTCTTCAAATACGCGGTCCAATACGAAATCAAACCGTATGCGGCCGAATGCGCCTTATTGAACGCGTAACCTGAGAACGGCACCAAAATATCCCACACGGCCTGAGCCGCCTCCTGGGAATACCCATGCTCCTTCATGCCCGCGAAGAACGGCACCTTCTCCTTGGCTAGTACCTCAGGCTTCTTCTTACCCATCGCTCGACGAAGCACATCTGCCTTGCCCAACGAATAACCAGCCAAAATACGCGCAGCCGACTGCACCTGCTCCTGGTACACAATCAGACCATACGTCTCATCAAGCACTTCCTTCAGCGGCTCAGCCACCTCAGGATGAATCGGCGTGATCTTCTGCAAACCATTCTTACGCTTCGCATAATTCGTATGCGAATCCATATCCATCGGCCCAGGACGATACAGCGCGATCAATGCGGAAATATCGTTGAAGTTATTCGGCTTCAACGTTTTCAGCAACGAACGCATACCATCGGAATCCAACTGGAACACGCCAAGCGTGTCACCTCGCGACAACAGATCGTACGTGGCACGGTCATCCAACGGAATCTTCGTATGGTCGATACGTTCCTTGCCATTCGCCTCGATATTATTCAACGTATCGCGAATAACCGTTAAGTTGGAAAGACCAAGAAAATCCATCTTGACCAAACCAAGCGTTTCACACGTATGATACTCCAACGTGGTCGTAACCGTACCATCGGTACGTTCCAGCAGCGGCGACGTATTCGAAATCGGCTCGCTACCCATGATCGTGGCGCACGCGTGCACGCCGGTCTGACGAATCAGACCCTCAATGCCCATCGCCTCATCCGTAACACGCTTCGCATCCGGATCGGAATCATACAATTCACGGAATTCACGAGCCTCCGCATAACGCTTCGACGTCGGCTCGAAAATATCACGCAACGGAATATCCTTGCCACCCGTCTGCGCCGGCGGCAACGCCTTGGTGATGCGCTCGCCCATGGAGAATTCGTAGCCCATGATTCGCGCTGAATCCTTCAGCGCCTGCTTGGTTTTGATAGTGCCGTAGATCACACATTGCGCGACCTTGTCTCGACCGTACTTGTCGCCAACGTAATCAAGCACACGGCCTCGGCCATCCGGATCGAAATCGACGTCAATATCAGGTAGTGACACACGTTCCGGGTTAAGGAATCGTTCGAAGATCAGGCCATGTTTGATTGGGTCGAGTTCGGTGATGCCCATGGCGTACGCCACCATGGCTCCTGCCGCCGATCCACGGCCCGGTCCCACCATCACGCCATGCGATTTAGCCCAATTGATGTAGTCGGCCACCACGAGAAAGTATCCGCAGAACTGCATCTGGCAGATCACACCGCATTCGTAATCGGCTTGCTTGAGCACTTCGATCGGCGGATGCCCGTCATAGCGCTGTTCCAAGCCTTCCTCGACTTTCCGCAGGAACAGCGAGGTCTCATCCCAGCCTTCCGGGCAGTCGAATTGCGGCATGAACGCGCCATCCTCATGATCGTCGAACATGACGTTGCAGCGTTCGGCAATTTCCAACGTATTGTCACACGCTTCGGGAATGTCTTTGAACAGTTCGCGCATTTCTTCGGCGGATTTCAGATAGTAGCCGGTTCCATCGAATTTGAATCGTCCCGGCTCGTCCAGCGTGGAGCCCGAGTTGATGCATAGCATGGCATCCTGCGAGCCCGCGTCTTCAGCACGCACGTAATGCGAATCGTTGGTGGCAAGCAGCGGCGCGTTCAGTTTTTTCGCGATATCCAGCAGACCGTCGGTCACTTGCTTTTCGATCTTCAGACCGTGGTCCATGAATTCGATATAGAAATTGTCGCGTCCGAAAATATCCTGCAATTCCCCCGCGGCGCGCAATGCTTCGTCGAATTGGCCGAGCAGCAGTCGCGTTTGTATGATTCCTGACGGGCATCCGGAAGATGCGATAATGCCTTTGGAATATTTGGCAAGGATCTCCTTATCCATTCGGGGGTATCGCATGACACAGCCCTCAAGATTCGCGTCGGTGGACGCTTTCATAAGATTGACGAGGCCTTCGTCGGTTTCGGCCCACATCGTAAGGTGGGTGATCAGGCCGCCGCCGGATACGTCGTTGGGGTTGCGCCGGCGATGCTGCGGATCGATATCGGGATTCCAATTGGTGTCCCAGCTGACGCGGGTTTGGTCCTGTCGCGCGGTTTCCGGCGTCACATACGCTTCGATGCCGATGATCGGTTTGACACCCTCTTTGACCGCGGTGCTCCACATTTCGTATGCACCATGCATGTTTCCGTGGTCGGTGATGCCGACGGCGGGCATATTGAGTTCTTTGGCGCGCTTGACCAGATCCGGAATTTTCGATGCGCCGTCAAGCAGCGAATAATGCGTATGATTATGCAGTTGTACGAAATTTCCGGAAGTAGCCATGCAGTCCAATCTACCGGTGATTGGTGACGTGTGCTCACGCTTCGGGCTTATCTTGTGTGTCGTGCCTTCCGTGCATCACATCAAGAGCATGTTGCAAATCAGCTGGATAATGCGATTTCACCGTAGTCCAGACACGGGTTCGCGGATGGCGGAATTCGAGTTGCATCGCGTGCAACCACTGCCGTTCCAGTCCCAACGTTTCGCTCAGTTGCGGATTGGCGCCATACATGGCGTCTCCAGCAAGCGGATGCCCGATGGATGAGAAATGCACGCGAATCTGATGCGTGCGCCCGGTTTCAAGGTTCACGGAAACCAGTGTCGCCTCGCCGAAACGTTCCATCACATCCCAATGGGTGACGGCCTCTTTGCCGGCAGGCGTCACACAAAAACGGAAATCGGAGACTTTGGCGCGACCGATCGGCGCTTCGATGGTTGCTTTGTTTTCCCTGAGATTGCCCTGCACGAGCGCATGATAGGTCTTCACGACTTCATGTTCGGCGAATTGCCTACGCATTTCCACGTAGGCGAGATCGGACTTGCACACGAGCATCAAGCCAGATGTGCCCACGTCGAGACGGGATACGATGCCTTGACGCCCTGCAGCGCCATAAGAGGTGATGTGCACTCCCCTGTCAAGCAGACTGCCAAGCACCGTCGGACCGGTCCAGCCGACAGAAGCATGAGCCGCCACCCCCACCGGCTTGTCAACCACCACCACATCGTCGTCTTCATAGACCACGGCCATATCATGCGCGATTGGTTCAGGCTCGGTTCGTTCCTCGACAATATCAAATTCCACGGTTTCGCCTGATTGCAGGGTCGACGATTTGGAAATGTCACGACCAAGCACACGCGCCTGCCCGCCTTCGATGAGTTCCGCTGCCTTGGCACGGGAAATGCCTAGCATTTTGGCAACGGCGACATCGAAACGTTTGCCGACAAGCGCATCGGGTGCGGGAACAAGACGGCTCATGCGCTCTTCTCTCCAGCCGTTCGTTCCATCTGTTCCTTGTTCCGTTCGTCAAGTTCCTTCTGGCTGAACGGTTCTCCTACGAACAGCAGCACGACTGCGGCAACGCCCGCCACCATCAGGAAAATGTCAGCGACATTGCCGACCGACCATCCGTAGTTGAGGAAGTCGACGACTTTGCCGTTGAGGAAACCTTCGGCATATGCCACACGGTCGATGAGATTGCCTAACGCTCCGGCAAACGCAAGAGCGAACACCACCGTCCATTTCATGGAAATGGTACGGATCTCCAGCCCCACAAGTGCCACGCAAGCCACAATGGCAAGTAGGGAAATCAACCACGTCATGTTGGAGCCCATACCCAAGGACGCGCCCGGATTATGCACCAACGTGAATGAAAGAATCCCTGGAATCACACGTACCGTATGCCCATCGGCAAGCGCCGACTGCGCCCATGCCTTGGTGATCTGATCAAGTACCAGCGCCGCAACGGCGATACACGCAAAGACGGCCACGCGAGTGCGCAGCCGTCTTTGATCATTTGTCATGATGTCAGACACAGCCTAATCTCAGTCGTTCTGGGAATCCTGATCATAGTTGTTCGTGTCAGACACCTGCGACACGAGCTGGCCGAGGAATTCGGTAAGACGCGCGCGGTATTCGGTTTCGAACTGCTTGAGACCCTGAATGTTGCCTTCGATGACCTTGGTCTGTGCTTCGAGATTGTCGCGGACCTGCTGGGCATAGTCGTCGGCCGCGGTACGGGTCTTCGAATCGTAGTCGAAGGCACGCTTCTGCACTTCGGACTCGTATTCGTCGGCTTCGTTGTGCTTCGTGGAGAAGTACGTATCACCATCCTGAGTCTTCTGCACAAGGTAGGCGTCGCCTTCCTGAGTCTTCTGATCCAAGTAGGTATCGCCCTCCTGAGTCTTCTGCGCAAGATAGGCGTCACCTTCCTGAGTCTTCTGATCCAAGTAGGCGTTACCCTCCTGAGTGCGCTGTGACAGGTAGTCGTCGCCTTCCTGAGCACGCTTGGTCAAGTACGCGTCGCCTTCCTGGGCACGCTTGGTCAAGTACGCGTCACCTTCCTGAGTCTTCTGGTTCAGGTAACCATCAGCCTTGGCACGAGTGTCGGCCGAATACTGATCAGCATCGGAACGGGTGCTTTCGGAATAGTTGTCAGCCTCGGAACGAGTACGGTTGGAGTAGTCGTTGGCATTGCCGATGAGCTCGTCGTACTTGCGCTGGGACTCGTCGGTGATTTCCTTGGCCTTGGCTTTGCCCTTGTCGACATACTGGTCGTGCAGCTGCATGGCCAGCGTCAGCATGGCGGTGGCGCGCTCCGGCTCGGTATTGGCGCTTGCCGCGGCACCTGCGATCTTCTGCAGGCTGCCGGTTTCGGTGCTCGGCTCGGACTTGGCGACCTGTTCGCGCAGCTGTGCCTCGCGAATCTGGGAATCCTTCAGCTGCTGGGCAAGCTGCTGAATCTGCATGGCCTGCTGCTTCACCTGGGCATCCTGCTGCTGGGACTGGGCAGCATGCTCCTGAGTGAGCTGCTGGGCCTGAGCGACCTGGTCCTGCGCTTCCTGAAGCTTTGCGGTGAGCTGATCGACCTGCTCCTTCTGACGCTGAGCCACGACCACCTGCTCCTGGGCCGATGCCAGCTGACGGGACAGGTCCTCGGTCTGTGCGCGGAATGCGTCGCGCTCATGCTGCATGGCGGTAAGCTGCTCGCCCAAACCCGCCTGGCCTGCGGCTTCAGCCGCCTGAGCGGTAAGCTGGTCAACCTGGGCGGACAGGCGATCCACCTGACCTTTAAGCTGTTCGTTCTGGGCCGACAGAGCACGGTTGCTTTCCTCAGCCTCGGTGAGTTTGGCTGCTGCGACCTGTGCGGCCTGAGCTGCCTGATCACCAGCGCCGGCTGCCTGCTCGGAGGCGGACTTCAATGTCGCGTTCTCCTGCTGCAGGGACTGAACCTGAGCGCTGAGCTCGGAAATCTTGGAGTTGAGCCCCGCAACATCCGGGCCGAGGGACTGAGTAGCCTGGCCGCTGGCGACCGCCTGCTTGCCTAGAGCCTCCACCGTCTCGGTTACCTGATCGAGAAAATCGTCGACTTCGTCGACGTCATACCCCTCTTTGAACCTTACGGTCTGGAAAGTATGCTCTCTGATATCTTTCGGCGTCAACAGAGCCATAAATCTTACACCTCGCTTTGGGCTTGATGCCTTGCTGTTGTTGCTTTCATTTGTTGACTCTAGCACGGAACCACCGATTTTTTGCGAAAAATCGGCATTTGACATGTATTAAATGAGGAAATCAATAACAATGAGAATGAAATAAAGAACAATGAATGCCACATCGAAGTAGATGGGACCCATTGGAATAGGGCGGATATATTGGCGTAGCCAGCGCAGCGGCGGTTCCGTCAGCTGGTAAATGGCGTCGATCAGCGATGCAGCCAACCCCCGTGGACGCCACAACGGAGCCAGCACGGCAACCCAATCGAGAATCATGCGAATGAACAGCACCAGAATGTAGGCATTAACCAGAAAGTGGACGATGCTACCAATCAAAGACAGAATCATGGAGTACCACCATAGCAACAGAACATAACAAAGTCTCCATCATGGCTGATGGAGACTTTGCACAGTCTGCTTTCGCAATGGCTTTCGTCTACGTCAGTCGGCGAACAGATCGTGCGACGAGTTATTCGCTTGCGGCTCTTCGACCTTGATGTTCACCTGGGCTGGGCTCAGCAGGAACACGCGCGGAGTGACACGCTCGATGGAGCCACGCACGCCGAAAACCACGCCTGCGGAAAAGTCCACAATGCGATACGCAACGGCCTCGGCAACGCCAGTTAGGTTCAGCACCACCGGAACGCCGTCACGAATGGCACGCCCGACCAGCTGCGCGTCCTCATAGGACTTCGGGTGAATCGTGGTGATACGGCTCACCCTTCCTCCTTGGAACGGGTTGGCTTTGGTCTGTTCGCGCGGAACGGACGTCGCGGCAGGCGTCGAAGCCATCGGGGTCACGGAATGGTCGGAATCGAACGAGGTTGCACTGCTCTCATCCTCCTCGCTGAAATCCTCGTCACCCTCAGCAACGTCGGTCATGCCCAAATAGGACATCGCGCTTTTCATAAAACCTGCCATAAACGATCCTTTCGCGTCTGCGCGTTGCTTTTAGCGCAGGAAATCCGGAATATCCAAATCGCCGGCGTCGCTCGAAGACACCACCTCATGCTCGGTGGTCTGATCGAATGACGGAACGACGGGTTCCGGAGTGGACGGAATATAAGTGGACAGCGGCTGCACCTTCGGGGCTTCCGGAGTCTGAATGAGCTGAGGCTGAGGCTGAGGCTGAGCCGCCGCTCTCGGAGCCGCGGACAGCGCCGACAGCGGAATCGTGTTTTCCGCAGACTCGGCCTGCTTCTGGGCCTCGGTCTGAGCCGCCTTCTTGGAGTTGGCGTCAAAGCCTGCGGCGATGACGGTGACACGCACTTCGTCGCCATAGGCGTCGTCGAGGGAAAGACCCCAAATGATCTGCGCTTCCGGGTGGATGGCCTTGCCCACCAGCTGGGTGGCGGCGGCCGCTTCCTGCAGCTTCAGATCGGACGGACCTGCGATGTTGATCAAAGCGCCGTGAGCACCCTCGATGCTTTCTTCCAGCAGCGGAGAGCTGATGGCGATTTCGGCGGCCTGGGTAGCGCGATCCTCGCCCCGAGCGGAACCGATGCCGAACAGTGCGGTGCCCGCTCCACGCAGAATGGCGTTGACGTCGTTGAAGTCGACGTGAATGTACGAATTGGAAGAAATCAGGTCCGTGATGCCCTGCACGCCTGCCAGCAACGCGGTGTCGGCGGTCTTGAACGCATCGACGATACCAATGGTGCGATCAGAAAGCTCAAGCAGTCGATCGTTCGGAATCACGATCAACGCATCGACTTCCTTGCGCAGATTCTCAATGCCAAGTGCTGCGGAAGCCGCACGCTGGGGGCCTTCAAAGCTGAACGGACGGGTAACCACCGCAATGGTCAACGCACCCTGCTGGTGTGCGGCACGAGCCACGATCGGGCTTGCGCCAGTACCGGTGCCACCACCCTCACCGCAGGTCACGAACACCATATCGGCGCCCTTGAGCGATTCCTCGATATCAGACTGATGATCCTGCGCGGCCTTGGCGCCCTTCTCCGGGTCAGCACCGGCGCCAAGACCACGGCTAGTGGCATCGTTCAAGGAGATCTTGACATCAGCGTCGGAACGCATCAGATCCTTCGCGTCGGTATTGATCGCAATAAATTCAACACTTTGAAGACCCTCGGCAATCATGCGATTGACGGCATTACCGCCAGCTCCACCAACACCGACAACCTTGATGTTCGTCTTGTCATTGAAATTGTCAGTCTGGGCAATCTCGCTCACCATAGTCTCCTGTCACTCGCGTTTACGCACAACTTTATCGCAGACGCGCCGTAATACGCGCGCTTTTCGTCGTGTGTAACGACGTTTTTCACTTTTTTACTGCTAACGTGTTCATTTCGCCTGAGATGTATCTTCTTTCGGCGCCCCCACACAATTTAACCACATCAGCATGTCATGTTCAATAACTGGCATCCATAGGATCGTCACCGAACAACGCCTGACGTTCATCGTGCGTCGTTTCCCGTGATTCCAACCACCCGTAAGGCAAATGCACTTTCTTTGCGAAGCGTACGCGCCCCCTTGGCTTGTCGACCACTCGTTCGGGGAAACGGGTGTCTGGATCCAGCTTGCCTATTTCGGTTCTGACATCCTCAAGATTTTCACATTCCATGAACGCGCGACGGGTGGAGCCCCCAACGGGGAATCCCTTGAGATACCACGCGATATGCTTACGCAGATCATGCACGGCCATCTGCTCATCGCCATCATAGAATTCAGTCAACAATTCCGCATGACGTTCAACTACACGGCACACGTCTCCCAGCGTAGGGTCGACACGCTTCTCACTGCCAGCGAACGCGTTCTTAATATCGGCAAACAGCCACGGCCTGCCTTGGCAACCACGGCCGATCGCAACGCCAGCGCAACCGGTTTCGGCAACCATGGCAAGCGCATCGTTCGCACCCCAAATGTCACCGTTACCGAACACTGGAATATCAAGCGCCTCGACCAATTCGCCGATTCTGCTCCAGTCGGAATGCCCACCGTAATATTCGGCGGTAGTACGCGCGTGCAAGGTAACAGCCTTGCAACCTTCCTCCTGCGCGATATGCCCGGCTTCAAGGAACGTCTCATGCTCGTGGTCGATGCCGACACGAATCTTCGCCGTAACGGGCACATTGGCCGCATCGCAGACCTTGACTACGCGTTGGATGATCTCGCGGAACAGATCCATCTTCCATGGCAACGCCGAACCGCCGCCGCGTCTGGTCACTTTGGGCACGGGACATCCGAAATTCAGGTCGACATGGTCAGCCATGTTTTCATCGATGACGATTTTCGCAGCCTGTTCCACGATTGCTGGATTCACGCCATACAGTTGCAGCGAGCGGATATTCTCGCTCACCACGCGACGCTGAAGGTCCCCCACTTCGTTGTGGACCCGCATCCGCACCTGCAGGGCCCGCAGGTAATTCAGGCATTTGTGGCGTATGGTCGTGAGGATATAGGCCGCGGCATTGCAGTCCGCATCGAGCCGGGAGCGGTTTTCCCAATAGTAGATGAAAGCATCCGTGACGACATCCTCGGCGATGAGCCTGTCCTGCACATATCCGACGGCAAAACTTTCGAAACGGGCTTTGTAGCGTTTATAAAGCTCGCCGAACTCGGCCTCCTTATGCAGGGGGGGGGTAATGACGTTGCGGTCTTTCATCGTGGGATTGCAAAATTCAATGGAGTAAAAATAGCTTATTATTTTCAGACTAGAAAACCCGGTTCCGAAAAAGTTGCCCCCAAGAATCTCCGCCG
>OGQI01002477.1_pt1 | contig 11143 bp, 14 predicted proteins | sample 1553171 | NCBI WGS metagenome assembly OGQI01 (sample SAMEA2579988, study PRJEB22360) | human gut metagenome | biome: human gut; feature: human-associated habitat; material: faeces | place: Denmark | collected 2008/2010
ATCATCGTTAATGGCATCAGCAAAGAGCAGGTTGGCCAGGTTGCTGCAGACATTCGCAAATGGCGTAAGCCCGAACCTTACAAGGGCAAGGGTATTCGCTATGAAGGCGAATATGTACGTCGCAAGCTTGGTAAAGCTGCTAAGTCTGAGTAAAGACGCACAAGCTAGGAAAGAAGGAATTTAAGCATGAAAAAGCTTCAAAAGAAACAAGCCGGCTTGCGTCGCCGCCACACCCGTGTCCGCGGCAAGATCTCCGGCACGGCAGAGCGTCCTCGTCTTTGCATCACCCGCTCTAACGCGAATATGTACGCTCAGGTTATCGACGATGTCACCGGCAAGACCATCTGCGCTCTTTCAACACTCGGTCCCGATTTCAAGAAGACGGGAAAGACGGGCGCAACGGTTGAAGGTGCCGCAGAGCTCGGTAAGCTGATCGGTAAGAAAGCACAGAAGAAAGGCGTCACCGAAGTGGTCTTCGATCGCGGTGGCAACCTCTATCATGGTCGCATCCAGGCTGTTGCCGACGGTGCCCGTGAAGCAGGCCTGAAGTTCTAAGAGAGGGTAGAGGTAAATGGCTCGTAAACAAGAAAACAAGGCAGACGTTCCTGAGCTCGAAGAACGTGTTGTCTATATCAATCGTGTATCCAAGGTAGTCAAGGGCGGTCGTCGCTTCGCTCTTACTGCACTGGTCGTCGTCGGCGATGGCAACGGTCGCGTTGGTGTTGGCATGGGCAAGTCCCAAGAAGTGCCTATCGCGATCCGCAAGGGCATCGACGATGCGAAGAAGAATATGTTCACTGTTCCGCTTACGCCGGAAAAGACGCTTCCGCATGAGATCCTCGGCATCTATGGCGCTGGCAAGGTGCTCCTGAAGCCGGCTGCTCCTGGTACTGGTGTTATCGCTGGTGGCCCGGTTCGTGCAGTCCTCGAGCTTGCGGGTGTCACCGATGTCCTTACCAAGTCCCTTGGTACCGACAACGCTATGAACATCGTCAAGGCGGTCGCCGCTGGTCTTCAGGAAATGCAAGATCCGGAAGAGGTGGCCAAGCGTCGTGGCATGTCCGTTGCAGATCTCTATGGTTGGAAGGAGAAGAACTAATGGCTAACGCTAAAAAGACTCTCCGCATCACGCAGGTCAAATCTGCGATCGGCAAGAAGTACGATCAGGAGAGAACGCTCAAGGCGCTCGGTCTCGGTAAGATCGGTCGCAGCGTCGATCAGGTCGACAATCCGTGCGTACGCGGCATGATCTTCAAGGTCAAGCATCTCGTCGAAGTCGAAGAGATCAAAGCAAAATAACAACTGATGGTCGGTGTGCAAAAGCGCTCCGACCTTTCAGCATTTTTAAGTCTGCCGACTAGCGAGCTGTCGGCCTCTGTGAGAACAGAGATAGCGAAACAAAAAGGAGAAACAAACACATGGAACTCAAAGATCTGAAGCCAGCTGAAGGCTCAAAGCGCAATCGCAAGCGCGTCGGTCGTGGCCCTGCATCCGGTAATGGTAAGACCGCTGGTCGCGGTATGAATGGCCAGAAGTCTCGTGCTGGTGGCGGCAAAGGTGCCGGCTTCGAAGGTGGTCAGACTCCTCTTGCACGTCGTCTTCCGAAACTTCCCGGTTTCCGCAACTTCAATCGCGTTGAATATGTTCCGGTGAACGTTTCCCGTCTTGATGCGAAGTTCAACGCTGGCGATCTTGTCGATGCTGATACGCTCTATGCTGCAGGCATCATCAAGAACACTACCGATCCCATCAAGGTTCTGGGTGATGGTGAGATCACGAAGGCACTTACTGTTCGTGTCGATAAGGTTTCTGCTTCTGCAAGAGCAAAGATCGAAGCAGTCGGAGGAAAGGTTGAGGCACCTTGCTAAATTCGCTGGTACAAGCGTTCAAGGTTCCCGAGCTGAGGAATAAGATCCTCTTCACGCTCGGTATTCTTGCGCTCTATCGACTTGGCGCCTACATTCCTGTTCCTGGCATTCCCTTCCATGCGTTCGCTGATGCCTTTTCTGAGCAGGGAGTCGGTATGGCGATGCTCGACCTCTTCACGGGCGGTGCATTGTCTAACTTCTCCGTGTTCGCACTCGGCATCATGCCCTACATCACCGCATCGATCATCATGCAGCTGATGCAGGGTGTTATCCCCGCAGTTGGGCGCTGGGCGCGTGAAGGCGAAACGGGAAGGCGCCGTATCACTCAGGTCACGCGTTATCTCACGCTTGGTCTTGGTCTTATCAATGCGGTCGGCTACCTGCTGCTGTTCAAGTCGGCATCGTACGGCATCGTATTCAGCCCTGAGGTGCCTGGCTTCTTGAGCGATTTCTTGGTCGTCTTCACGTTGGTTGTCGGCACGGCGATCATCATGTGGATGGGCGAGCTCATCACGCAGCGTGGTGTTGGTAATGGCATGTCGCTCATCATCTTCACCTCGATCGTCGTTTCGGTTCCTTCTGCGATCTTCTCGTCGATCAACCTTCAGTCCGATCTGGGCATGGGTATCGCGACCACCGTGTTCATCCTACTCATCGTGCTCGTCAGCATCCCGGCGATCATCTTCGTCGAGCGTGCACAGCGCCGCATCCCGGTCAGCTATGCTAAGCGCGTTCAGGGACGCAGGATGATGGGCGGTCAGAGCTCATATCTTCCGCTGAAGATCAATGCTGCCGGCGTTATTCCGATCATCTTCGCAAGTTGTTTGATCTATTTCCCGGCGCAGATCGCAGCACTGTTCAACATCGACTGGCTCAATGTGGTCGCTAATGCTATCTCGGCAGGTCCGGTCAACTGGATCATGACCGCGCTGCTGATCGTGTTCTTCGCGTACTTCTATACGTCTATCGTGTTCAATCCGAATGACACGGCAGAGAACCTCCAGAAGCAAGGCGGATTCATCCCCGGTATTCGCCCAGGTGCTAATACGGTGCAGTACATCAAGAATGTCTTGCGTCGCGTTACGCTGCCAGGCGCGATCTTCATCGCGATCATTGCAGTTGTGCCTTCGATCTTCTTCTATTTCACCAACAACACGCTCATTCAGGCGTTTGGTGGTACTTCGATCCTCATCATGATCGGCGTTGCGCTCGATACCATGAGCAAGATCGAATCGCAGTTGAAGATGTACAACTACGATGGCTTCTTCAAATAAACTGGTGTGATCTCCTAAGAGAGTTCATCACAGGTACAAACCCTTCTTCAGCCATTCTATGAAGCGCTGGAGAAGGGTGCTTTTATAAAGGGTTTGGGGATAAAACGATTGAAAGGATTAGATAATGAATATCGTTTTGTTAGGCGCTCCTGGTGCTGGTAAAGGTACGCAGGCCGCCAAGCTCGTGGAAAAGTATGGTTTTGCTCACATTTCCACCGGCGACATCCTCCGCGCAGCGGTGAAGAACCAAACGCCGCTCGGAATCGAAGCTAAGAAATACATGGACGCAGGCGACCTTGTTCCTGATGAGCTCGTGATCGGTCTCGTGAAAGAGCGCTTGAAGGATGATGACACCAAAGCTGGCTTCATCCTCGATGGCTTCCCGCGCACCTCTGCTCAGGCAGTTGCACTTTCAACTGAGCTTGCTGAACTCGAGCGTCCGCTCGATGCAGCGTTGCTCGTCGATGTTGATAAAGAAGTTATCATCGGCCGTTTGACCTCACGTCGCGTTTGCCGCGACTGTGGCTACATCGGCACGGAAGCTGATAAGGTCTGCCCGAAGTGCGGCGGCGAAATGTATCAGCGCGACGATGATAATGAAGCTACCGTACGCAATCGTCTTGATGTTTATGAGAGCTCCACGGCCCCACTTATCGATTATTATCGCGGTTGTGGCTTGCTCATCGAGATCAATGGCGATCAAGATCCTGAAGTTGTCTTTGCTGATGTCCAGAAGGCGCTCGATCTGTAAGCCTACGGTAAAGATATAAGGGTACGTCCCTAAAAGTAAAAGAGCCTTCGAAGCAGCGACTCATTCCGCACTCATGAGATCGGAATGACCTTTCACCTGCTTCGAGGGCTTGTATTGTTATGAAGCATTTTCTCTCTCAACATAAACAAATCGAAGATCGCTTGCAAACGCTGCGCAGCGTGCTGACGTTTTGTTTCGGCATCGGCTATATCGCCAATGTCTTTCTTGCGCAGCCTCTCCTTGCGCTGATCAATACCATCATGCTCGTTCTCGCGGTGATCTTGAGCTTCATCGCCACGAAGGGATCGACGCGCATGATCGCTGCGGTCCTTCTCTTCGTTGGTGCGTTCCTGCTCATTTACGCGCAAGCTCCGCTCGATGTTTGGGAAAAAGCGCTCTTGGAGAATGGCTACCTGCTGGCAATGTTCATCATGGTTCCGCTCATCAGCTTACCGGTGCGCTACGGCGGCTACAACGAATCGCTTGAGGCTCTATTCGAGCGCTTTGGGAATAGCGAGAGCCGCTTCTATGGTCTTGTGAGCGTGATGACCGCGTTTCTCGGGGTGCTCGTGAGCATCGCTTCTGTGCCGCTCACCTGCGAAGTTGCTCGTTCGAGCCGCTTCGCTGGTAATACCCGCGTGCTTGCGACCGCGCTCAGCCGCGGGTTCATCACGTGTCTTTTCTGGGCGCCCACCACCGCCACCATCGCGCTCTCGCTGCAGCTTACGGGCGTCGACTGGCTCTCAGTGCTGCCATTTGGCCTGCTCTTCGCGATCGTGGCTGGCTTCATCGGCTGGGTCATGACAACCCTTCGCGAGCGTTTCATCATCGGGCGTTCCCGCGCGCAGGATTCTTCAAATGAGCGCAAAGGTGCTTCCATCGATACCGATCTCGAAACTGGCTCCTCTCGTTCGTCAGATAAGGGGAAGGGCGCTGGATTATCTCGGCCAGGCGCAGGCGCGCTCGATCACAAGAAGATCGCCGAGTTGATCCTCTTCTCCGTGCTCTACATCGTTGCTGTCATGCTGGTCGGGCAGTGCCTCGGTATCTCGATCATCGTTGCGGTCGCCTTGATGTCGATCCTCATTCCGATCATCTGGATGGCGGCTATCAAGCGCACGGTGCTGTTCAAGCAAAAGGTGAAAGAGGAGTACGTTGCGGTCAAACTGCCCAATGTGAAAGGTCAGATGATCCTCTTCACAGCAGCTGGTGTACTGGCTTCGGGAATCAGCTATTCGGGTGTCGGAGAGATGGCGGTGACGGCTCTGCTGCAGGTTACGAACGAAGGGGTGCTTGCGGTGACCATCCTCGTCATGGCGCTCGCGTTGGTCTGCTCAGCTTTTGGTGTACACCCGCTTGTCTACACTACGGTTATCGGCGGTTCCCTGAGCGCTGCTCAGCTAGGGGTTAGCCCCGTGTACTTGGCGCTGCTCCTTGCTATGGGCTGGGCGCTCGGCAATGCGGTGTGCCCGACTTCGGCGAACACCATTGCTGTATCGCAACTGGTCGAACGTTCGCCCTTCAAATTAGCCTTGAACTGGAATGTGTCCTACGTGTTAGTGAGCACGGTGATCCTGATTGCGTTGCTGTGGTTGGGGCATTGCCTTGCGCTATGCTGATCTCTGAAGCGGCTCTTTCTTGTATTGATCACATCCATTGGTCAGGTGGTTGCGAAAAATCAGGCAAATGAAGGCCAGCGCACCGAGCGCACCTATCAAAGCGCTCGCGCTTTTGTTTCTGCAGGGGTTCTTTTACAATGAATCTCAATGGATTTTGAATACCACATAAACCGTCATCGCGAGCAGGTCAGCAAAGGCCTGAAGCTTGCGCGCAATGTGCTCGTTATCGTGCTGATCGCGCTGTTTCTTGAAGTATTCCTCTTCAACATCAATCATTATCGCTCAAGCGGATACGAGACGATCTCGCTCGACGATGAGCTCACTTTCACCGAGACAAAGGGCGAATCGTATCGCATAACGGCGGCGAATCACCTTTTCGAGATCCACGATCTCAATAAAGAGGTCAAGAACATCCACATCGAATTCGACCAAGCGCAACCCGCTCAAGTGGTTCCGATACAGATCAACTTCACGGATTCGGCGCATGAGTCGTATTTCTACGATACTGAATTCACGGCGGGCATCCCGCTCGTAGACGTGAGCACGAATAACTGGCAAAGTCAGTACATCTATCTTGAGACAACCGGCTACGTCGATGACCTGCGCATCGATTTCGGCGACAGCGAAACGCTCTATCCGCTGGTGCTCAAGTCACTCACGATCAACGCTCCTGAGCCGTTCTTCTTCAATAACCTGCGCTTCATGCTGGTGCTCGGCGTCCTCCTCCTTATCTATTGCTTCCGCCCGAAGTCTGCCATCTATCGCATCTTCATCGTCAAACACGAGCGCAAGGCGAAGGCGGGCATCATCGCTACGATGCTCGTGGAGATCGCGCTCGTTTCGAGCTTCATCCTCATGGGATCGAATTTGGTGGGTGTGGCAACTTCAAGCTACAACTCAGGATCGTGGGACGGTAAATCGCCCGTCACGTTCTTCGAGGTGGGCGGTGACAACGCGCAGCAATATGCAGAGCTTGCGAAATCCATGACACGGGGTGAGCTCTACTTGGAAGAAGAGCCGCCCGAATGGCTCGTCAAGATGGATAACCCCTACGACAAGAGCGCGCGCGATGAATTCCAGAAGGCTACCGGCGAAGAACCGCTCTTCGACGTGGCCTATTACGATGGCCACTACTACGTCTACTTCGGCGTGCTGCCCGTGCTCATCTTCTACCTGCCGTTCTACCTGGTAACGGGTGCGAACTTCCCGACCGCGATCGGGGTGCTCATATGCTGCATCCTCTTCATCGCCGGCTCTGCTCCATCGCTTTGCGCGCTTCCACTTCAAACGGGTGAGCCTTGGCCTGTTCCTGCTCTTGCAGATCCCGCTCATCTTCTGCTCGGGCATGCTCTATCTCGCGAAGTTCCCCACGTTCTATTCGCTGCCCATCATCATGGCGCTAGCGCTCGTGGTGTGGGGCCTTTACTTCTGGATGCGCGGAAGAACGAGCAAGCGGGCAGGGAAGTGGTATTTGGTAGGCTCGCTGTGCATGGCGCTCGTGGTCGCGTGCCGCCCGCAGTTCCTTGTCTTCTCGCTTCTGGCCTTCCCGCTGTTCTGGCGCAAGTTCATCACTTCGCGCTATATCACCACACGAAAGGGCATGCGCGAGTTCGCTTGTCTGGTCTTGCCCTACATGATGGTTGCGCTCGGTGTCATGGCATACAATTACGCACGCTTCGGCTCTCCTACGAATTTCGGCGCGAACTACAATCTCACGCTCAACGATATGACGCAGCGCGGCACGGTGTTCGGGCGCTTCTTCCCGGCGCTCTTCGCCTACTTCCTGCAAACCCCCTCCACCGATGCTACCTTCCCGTGGCTGCTGCCTACACCCTTCGATACCACCTATATCGGCCAGACGGTGAAAGAGGTCACGTTCGGCGGCATCTTTATGTGTTTGCCGGTCCTGTGGGTACTCTTCTTCTCGAAGCGCCTGTTGAGCTTCCGCATTCGTCAACACGAGACGCGAACCGTTGCGGGCGTGATCCTTCTCATGATCGTTGCTGGGTTCGTGGTCGCCTTGCTCGATGCGCAGATGGCGGGCATCCTGCAGCGCTACTATGCCGATTTCACGTTCCTGTTCCTGGCGGCGGTGGTACTGCTCTGCTTCATAGCAAATGAGGCGATCGACCATCGTTCTGCCACCTATAAGGTTTGCCAGCACGTGCTCATGGCGCTGGTGGCGATCAGCCTCTTCTACTCCATGCTCATGTGCTTCGTCCCTGAAACCGGGTGGCTTTCTGAGGCCTATCCGTGGGCCTACCAGAACCTCGTTGAGATGGTCGTCTTCTGGAACTAGTCTACGCGCGCCGCTTCGCCACCGAAGTGCGAACGTGCAGCAGGAAAGACCTTCCGCTCCCGTTCGTTCTTTTGTTCGTTTAGTGTCTGTTCAATGGATAGACCGTCAATTCATTTGTCTTGCACGCGCGCTCACCCCTTTTACCGAATTGATGCGGTTATGCCAAGAACGAACCCTTAGGTCTGGGGGTTCGTTGCTACAATGAAAAAGCGCATTTTTAGCGCAGCCTAAGTTGAGAGGAGAGGTATGTCACAGCTGACCGAAATTCGCTGGCATGCACGCGCTGGTCAAGGCGCGGTAACGGCAGCGAAGCTCGTTGCAGATACGGCAATGTTGCAGGGCAACTTCATCCAGGCAATGCCTGAGTATGGTCCTGAGCGTACGGGTGCACCCCTGAAGGCTTACACCCGCGTGTCGAGCGAGCCCATTGAAGTCCACAACAACATCTTGAACCCGGACATCGTCATCGTTTTGGACGATACGTTGCTCGCTTCGACCAATGTAACGGAAGGTATGCCTGAAGACGGCATCATCATCTTCAACACCACCATGACCCCCGCAGAAGCGCGCGCTGCAGTGAACGCTCCTGCTTCCATGCGTGTTGCTACCGTCGATGCAACCGGCATCGCACTGGCAACCATCAAGAAGGACATGCCGAACACTCCTATCGTTGGCGCGCTCGCTAAGGTTGCTGGCTTGTTCCCGATCGACCTCGTGAAAGAGCGTCTCGTCATCACGTTCGGCAAGAAATTCAGCCAAGAGATGATCGACGCGAACCTCGAGTCCGCCGATCGCGCATATGAGGAGGTGCAGGAATAATGGCAGAGCAGATCTCTTACAGCGGCACCGCTGGATTCGACTACGATGGCTTCGATAACTGGAAGCTCTCTGATTATCCCGAAGGCTATGTCTGCCCGAACCCTGGCACTTCGGTCAACTGCTACACCGGTGGCTGGCGCTCCATGCGTCCGATCTGGGATAGCGAGGCTTGCACCAACTGCATGCTCTGCTGGGTCTACTGCCCAGATTCATCCATCGAAGTCAAAGATGGCGAAATGACCGGCATCGACCTGTTCCACTGCAAGGGCTGCGGCGTTTGCGTGAACGAATGCAAGTTCGATGCGCTCACGCTCATCTCTGAGGCAGAAGCTCAGGCTCAAGAGAAGGAAGGGGAGTAAACCATGGCTGAAAAGAAACCATTCTCCGCTACCGGTAATCAGATGGTCGCTGAGGCTATCCGCCAGGCAAAGCCAGACGTTATGGCAGCCTATCCTATTACTCCTCAGACCACCATCGTCGAAACGTACGATAAATTCGTAGCAGATGGCCGCGTTCACACTGAATATGTTCCGGTCGAATCCGAGCATTCAGCACTCTCTGCTTGCATCGGCGCTTCTGCTGCAGGTGCACGTGTTGCAACCGCAACCAGCTCTCAGGGTCTGGCCTACATGTGGGAGGAACTCCACATCGCTTCCGGTATGCGTTGCCCTATCGTCATGGCTAACGCGAACCGCGCCATCTCTGCTCCTATCAACATCCATGGTGATCATTCCGACGTTATGGGTGCACGCGATACGGGCTGGATCATGTTCTTCGCCGAGACCGCTCAGGAAGCATACGACAACACGGTAATCGCATTCCGCGTTGCTGAAGATCCTAACGTGCTGCTTCCGGTCATCACCTCGCTCGATGGCTTCGTTACCACCCACGCCATGGACGTGTGCGTGATGGAAGACGACGAAACGGTCGAGAAGTTCGTGGGCGAATATAAGCCGCTCTATCCGCTGCTCGACACCGAGCATCCGGTCGGTCACGGCATGTTCGCTACGCTCGGTCCCGACTACATGAAGATGAAGTGTATCGAACGTAATGTCATCACCAATTCGATCGACATCATCGAAAAGCATGGCAAGGAGTGGGCGGAGATCACGGGTCGTCCGTTCGATCTCGTTGATGCTTGGGGTTGCGAAGATGCAGACTACATCGTGGTTTGCCTGGGCTCCAATGCGGGTAACGTTCGCTTTGAGGCACGCAAGCTCCGCGAAGAAGGCAAGAAGGTCGGCGTTGTTCGTCCTCGTGTCTTCCGTCCGTTCCCCGAGAAGCAGATCGCAGAGGCATGCAAGAACGCAAAGGGCATCGCGGTCATCGATCGTAGCGATTCCTTCGGTTCGCCGTCTGCTCCGCTGGCACTTGAGGTGCGCAACGCACTCTATCGTGCAGGCTTGAACATTCCGGTTTCTGATTACATCGCAGGTCTTGGCGGTGCTGATATTACGCTCGACCAGATCAAGCAGGTTTATACCGAGCTTGAGCAGGGCGGCAACAGCTCGCTTACCTACCTGGGTGTCGAAGAATAAGAAAGGGGCACAAAATGGCTAATATCAAAGAATTATCTGCTCGCCCCGATGAGTTGGCTCCAGGTCATCGTCTTTGCGGCGGTTGTGGCGCATCCATGGCGGTTCGCCAGGTGCTCATGGGTTCTAACGATTACGACGTAGTATGCGCAAGCGCTACGGGTTGTTTGGAAGTTTCCACCACCATCTTCCCTGATAACGCATGGAACGTTCCGTTCATTCACAATGCGTTCGCGAATGCTGGCGCTACCATCTCTGGTGTCGAGGCTGCTTACAAGGGCCTCCAGCGTGCGGGCAAGATCCCGGCTGATCGCAAGATCAAGTTCGTCGCGTTCGGCGGCGACGGCGGCACGTACGACATCGGTCTTCAGTCTCTGTCCGGCGCGATGGAGCGCGGCCAGGATGTCGTGTATGTCTGCTATGACAATGGTGCGTACATGAACACTGGTATCCAGCGTTCGTCTGCAACGCCGAAGGGCGCATGGGCAACCACCTCTGAGGTTGGCAAGGTTGAACAGGGTAAGACTCAGGTTCGCAAGGATCTCACCTCTATCATCGCTGCTCACGGTGTGCCTTACGTTGCTCAGGCAACGGTTGGCAACTGGCGCGACCTGGTCAACAAGGCTGAGAAGGCTATTGCGGTTGACGGTCCGGCATTCCTGAACATCCTCGCTCCGTGCCCACGCGGTTGGCGTATCGGCTCGGGCGACACGGCTGAGATCTGCCGTCTGGCAGTGAACTCCAAGTTCTGGCCGCTGTTCGAGGTTGAGAATGGCGTTTGGAAGCTTACCCCGGTTCGCGAGAAGAATCTCATTCCGGTCACGGACTTCCTGAAGCCCCAGGGTCGTTTCAAGCACCTCTTCAAGCCCGGCAACGAGCACATCCTCGAAGAGATCCAGAACGATGTTGATAACTACTGGAAGTATCTCGAGGGTCGCGTTGAGGGCTCGAAGGACCTCACCAGCCCGATCGAGTAAG
>OGQI01002483.1_pt1 | contig 11126 bp, 8 predicted proteins | sample 1553171 | NCBI WGS metagenome assembly OGQI01 (sample SAMEA2579988, study PRJEB22360) | human gut metagenome | biome: human gut; feature: human-associated habitat; material: faeces | place: Denmark | collected 2008/2010
TGCAACCTATACATTTGTATGGGATCTGGGAGATGTCGGAATCGGGCTGATGACCATTTTCAATATCGGAGCACTGTATCTGATGGGTGGACAGGCACTGGATGAATTGAAAGTGTATGAAGCGTCAAAAAAGAATAAGAAATCATGATAAAGATTAAAAAAGAGCAGCAAATATACCGTTGAAATAAAAATGCGGCATATCATAGTGCTCTTTTTTATTATCATTTATCTGTCATAATATTTGCCATATCTGCAGGCAGCGGAGCTGTAAATGACATCCATTCTCCGGTAATCGGATGGGCAAATTCCATATGATGAGAATGCAGTGCCTGTCTGCTTATGTGTTCCATATCCGGGTTATACAAGTAATCTCCAATCAGTGGGAAACCCAGATATTTCATATGGATGCGGATCTGATGTGTCCGGCCGGTCTCAAGCTTCAGAGAGACCAGACTGTGTCCGTTGGCTTCTTTTACAAGTCGGTAATGTGTGATGGCTTCTTCACCGTGTTTAAAATCAACCGTGCGCTCGATGATGGTGCCTTCTTTTCTGGCAAGCGGAGCACAGATGGTTCCGGCCGCAGGTGTGACACTGCCCTTTACTACGGCAAGATATTCCCGGTGCACTTCGCGGTTCTTGGTCATAGTAGAAAGAATACTTCCGCTGATCAGATGTTTGGATACAACAGTCAGACCGGAAGTGTCCCGGTCAAGACGGTTTGTACAGCGGAAAATAAAAGGTTTGTTTTGTTGTTCATAATACCACATCAGCGCGTTTGCAAGAGAGTTTCGATAGTTGTTAAGAGAAGGGTGGATCGGCATTCCGGCAGCTTTGTTTATCACTATGATATCTTCATCTTCATAGACAATATCGATCGGCAGATTGACAGCGGGAATATTCGGAGAGGAAGTTTCTTCCTGAATGCGGACAGTCAGAATATCTCCTGCCTGAAGTGTTGTTTGCATATAAGACCATTCTCCGTTTTTTAAAATGCTTTCGGGCATTTTTTTAAGAAGTGTCAGATTTTGCATGGAATATCCGTGCTTTCGGAGAAAACTGTCAATACGGATGTTTTGTCCGCTGTCGGTTATTTTATATGTGATCGTACGTTCCATAACTTCTCCATTTCGTTTCGGCGCGCAAAACGAGGCGGCAATTTTTATATGCCGGGTTTCGCATGTCTGTTTTTGTATTGCGTCAGTTCAGTCATATATTATAACAAAGACAGACAAGACCGGTCAATAATGTAAAGCAGTCGTGTAAAGTTCGCGGGAAAAGGTGGAATGGAATGTACGTGTGTGGTAAACTATGTATAATGCTGTTTGTGAATTAATTTAGAGAGAGGATTTTTATAAATGGATATCAATCAAAAACTGACAGAAGAACTTGATGTGAACCGCTGGCAGATTGACGCGGCGGTAACTTTGATCGATGAAGGGAATACGATCCCGTTTATATCGAGATATAGAAAAGAAGCGACCGGGTCACTCAACGACGAGCAGCTTAGGAAGCTTCATGAAAGACTTCTCTATCTGAGAAATCTGGAAGAGAAGAAAGAGCAGGTGATCTCGAGCATTGAAGAGCAGGGAAAGATGACAGAAGAACTCAAAGAGAAGATCCTTTTAGCTGAGACGCTCGTGACAGTGGAAGATCTGTATCGGCCATATCGTCCGAAGCGGCGGACGAGGGCGACGATCGCGAAAGAAAAAGGATTAGAGCCTTTGGCAGCGTATATGATGCTGCAGCAGGCAAAAGAACCTTTGGAAGAAACCGCAAAGCAATATATTTCGGAAGAAAAAGAAGTAAAGACAGAGGAAGAAGCAATCGCCGGAGCAAAAGACATTATTGCGGAAATCATTTCCGATAATGCGGATTATCGTACATGGATCAGAAAAACGACGATGAAAAAAGGAAAAGTCGTTTCTACAGCAAAAGATCCGGAGACAGAATCTGTTTACGAGATGTATTACGAATTTGAAGAATCGGTTGAAAAGCTTGCCGGACATCGGATTCTTGCGCTGAACCGTGGTGAGAAAGAAAAAATACTGACGGTCAAAGTAGAGGCTCCGAAGGAAGATATTCTGAGATATTTAGAGAAAAAGACGATCGTAAATGATAATCCGTATACGACTTCGGTCTTAAAAGAAGTTGTCGAGGACAGTTATAAACGTCTGATCGAGCCTGCGATCGAAAGGGAGATAAGAAATGAACTGACGGAGAAAGCGGAAGACGGAGCGATCGACGTATTCGGGAAAAATCTGCATCAGCTTCTCATGCAGCCGCCGATCGCGGGGAAAGTAGTGCTTGGATGGGATCCGGCGTTTCGTACGGGATGTAAACTGGCAGTTGTCGATCCGACGGGAAAGGTGATCGGAACTACGGTCATTTATCCGACGGCTCCGACGACTCCGCAGAAGATCAAGGCAAGTAAGGACTTGCTAAAGAAGATCATTCCGAAATATCATATTTCACTTATTTCGCTTGGAAACGGAACTGCTTCCCGTGAATCAGAACAGTTTATCGTGGAACTTTTGAAAGAGATACCTGAGCAGGTTCGGTATGTGATCGTCAATGAAGCGGGAGCTTCTGTCTACTCGGCAAGTAAGCTTGCAAGTGAGGAATTTCCGAAGTTTGATGTAGGTCAAAGAAGCGCGGCGTCCATCGCGAGAAGACTTCAAGATCCATTGGCCGAACTTGTGAAGATCGATCCGAAGTCGATAGGCGTCGGACAATATCAGCATGATATGAATCAGAAGAAACTGGGAGAAAAGCTTGGGGGAGTCGTAGAGGACTGCGTTAATAAAGTCGGCGTTGATTTGAATACGGCGTCTGCGCCGCTTTTATCGTACATTTCGGGAATCAGTTCGGCGATTTCTAAAAATATTGTAGCCTACAGAGAGGAGCACGGAAAGTTTACGAGCAGAAGAGAACTTCTGAAAGTGCCGAAACTTGGGCCGAAAGCGTTTGAACAATGTGCGGGATTTATGAGAATCCGCGACGGAGAGAATCCGCTTGACGGTACGGGCGTCCACCCTGAATCATATGAAGCGGCAAAAGGCCTTTTGCAAAAGCAGGGGTATTCACCGGAAGATGTGGCGGCTCATAATCTGGCGGGATTATCTCTTACGATAAAAGACTATAAAGCGACGGCAGAAGAATTAGGAATCGGCGAGATCACCCTGCGCGATATCGTAAAAGAGTTGGAAAAGCCTGCGCGCGACCCGCGTGACGAGATGCCAAAACCGATTCTTAGAACGGACGTACTGGAAATGAAAGATTTAAAAGAAGGAATGATATTGAAAGGAACGGTGCGAAACGTCATTGATTTCGGCGTGTTTGTGGATATCGGAGTTCATCAGGACGGTCTCGTACATATTTCCCAGATTACAGACCGTTATATCAAACATCCCCTTGAGGCAGTGAGCGTCGGAGACGTTGTGGATGTAAAGGTGATGAGCGTGGATATGAAAAAGAAGAGGATACAGCTTACGATGAGAGGAATTTCCTGAAAAACGAAAAAAGAAAGAAGAAAAAAGATTTGAGAAGACAGCGGGAGGTATAGGAATGGCAAAATACAGACATATTGTCTTTGACGTGGACGGAACACTGATCGATACGAGAGACTGCATATTATATTCATTGCAGGAGATGCTCATGACGGTAAAAGGAGAGCGGTACGAGATAGAAGATCTGAAGTTTGTGCTGGCTAATACATCTGTGAAAAATATGCATCTTCTCGGGGTGGAAGAAGAAAAAATCCCGGGCGCAGTCGAAATGTGGGTGGCAAATGAAGAGAAGAACATCGATATGATCCGCATTTTTGACGGAATAGAAGAACTTCTGGAAAAACTGGAGAAAAAAGGAAGTACGCTTGGTGTCGTAACATCAAGAACACGCGAGGAACTGGAGCTTGTTCTTGATCAGCTTCCGATACGAAAATATTTTTCGATATGCATATGTGCCGATGACACGAAAGAGCATAAACCGTCGGCACAGCCGCTGCTGAAATATATGGAACTGTCAGGAGCGCGGAAAGAAGAAACCGTCTATATCGGAGACAGCGCTTCAGATATGGCATGCGCCCTCAATGCGGGAGTGGATTGTGTTCATGCGGTATGGGGCGAACCGGAAACAGAAGCGGATGCGACTTATCGCGCCGGGAAACCGGAACAACTTGAGGAAATATTTTTATAAAAATTGTTTGACAGAACCGGCTTTCTAAAGAGCGTTTTGTAAATTAGGTTTATTGAATCACAGCGCCGGATTTGTTATGATGATAGAGAAATCAATTTTATTGTAAAGAAGCATGTAAATAAAATAAAGTGGAAAAGAAAAGGAGAAGAATATGAAGATCGGAATCGGAAATGACCATTCAGCATTAGAATTAAAGGCGGAAATCATTAGTTTCCTGAAAGAAAAAGGACATGAAGTAGTAGATTACGGAACAAATTCAAGCGAGAGCTGTGATTATCCGGTCTACGGGGAAATCGTGGCAAGAGCAGTGGCAGCAGGCGAGGTTGAACAGGGAATCCTGATCTGCGGAACAGGTCTTGGAATTTCTCTTGCGGCAAATAAAGTAAAAGGAATCCGCGCCGCGGTTTGCAGCGAGCCGTTTACGGCAAAGATGGCAAGAGTGCACAATAACTGTAATATCCTGGCGTTCGGAGCTCGTGTGGTAGGAGCGGAGCTTGCGAAAATGATCGTAGAGACATGGCTTGACGCTGAGTTTGAAGGAGGACGTCATCAAAGAAGAGTTGACCTGATTACAGCGATTGAGGAGAAATAAACATGCAGTCATATCATCTGACACAATGGGTATTGTTCTTTTTCATTTACAGTTTTATCGGCTGGGTATGGGAATGCTGTTTTGTTTCTGTGCGGAAACGCCGCTGGGTAAACCGCGGATTTATGTACGGGCCGATGCTGCCGATCTATGGATTCGGAGCGCTTGCGGTCTTGATCAGTACGATCAGAGTCAGAGACAGTATTCCGTTGATCTTTTTATTCGGCATGGTTGGAGCAACGCTGTTGGAATACGTTACAGGGGCGGTTATGGAGAGACTTTTCAATGTGAAATACTGGGATTACAGCAATCAGAAATTTAATCTGAACGGATATATTTGTCTTACCTCGTCTTTGGGGTGGGGATTGTTTTCCGTTTTACTTGTTAAGTTTGTTCATGTACCGATCGAGGGAGCGGTGCTGAAGATTCCGACGATTATTGCGGAGGGTATCGCATTTGTGCTGACTGTTGCGGCGGCGGTCGATGTGACGCAGTCGTTTAATGATGCGATGGATCTGAAGCGGATTCTTGCACAGCTTGAAGAAAGCAAAAAACAGATCAGGAAGATACAGGAGAAATTAAAAGTCGCTTCTGAAGAATTTGTGGAAGATTATCGACAGCGCGCAGGTGAGTTTGTAGAAGATTATCGCAGGCGTGTAGAAGAACATGTAGAGGATTACCGCGGACGTGCGGAAGAAATGGCGGAAGATTACAAAAAACTGGCAGAAGAGCATATGGACAGTTACCGTCAGCGCGCAGAAGAGATGGTAGAGGGATACAAAGAAGAGATCAAAGTTCAAAAGAAGAAACGCCGCGAACAAATCAATTCACGCAAAGAAGAATATCTGGCGCGTGTTCATGCAAGGCGCGAAGAGAGACAGCGTCTTCTTGCAAGATTGTCGGAGAGGGCGGAACTGTTGATGAAGGAAGAATTTACATCAAAGGTTGACGAATTGATCGGCGAAGATAAACGGGAAGAATACGCGAAGATCAAGAAAAATATTTCCCGGGAGATGACGAAGATGCACGACAGAACAGACAGAAGCTATATCCGTGCAGCAAGACATTTGAAAGGCAATCCGACGGCTGTGTCAAAAAGATTTTCGGAAGCTCTTGCCGAACTGAGAAAACATATGGATGAGAAATGATAGCGGAGGGATACCAAAGATGACAAAAAAGCAGCGTGCGTTACAGGTGATCGAGCGGCTGAAAAAAGAATATCCGTCCGCCGGCTGTACGCTTGATTATGATCAGGCATGGAAACTGCTTGTCAGTGTGCGGCTTGCGGCACAGTGTACAGATGCCCGTGTCAATGTAGTGGTGGAAGGGTTATATGAAAAATATCCGACAGTGGAAGCTTTGGCGGAAGCGGATGTAGATGAGATTGAGAAAATTGTGCGTCCGTGCGGTCTTGGCAGAAGCAAGGCGCGCGATATCAGCGGCTGTATGAAGATGATCCGGGATGAGTATGAAGGGAAAGTGCCGGATGATTTTGACGCGCTGATGAAACTTCCGGGAGTCGGAAGAAAAAGCGCAAACCTTATCATGGGCGATGTGTTCGGGAAACCTGCGATTGTGACAGATACGCATTGTATCCGGCTTGTAAACCGGATCGGACTCGTAGATGGGATAAAAGAACCGAAAAAGGTCGAGATGGCATTGTGGAAGATCATTCCTCCTCAGGAGGGAAGCGATTTCTGTCACAGGCTTGTCTTCCACGGGCGGGATGTGTGTACTGCAAGGACAAAGCCGTACTGCGAGAAGTGCTGTCTGGCGGATATTTGCAAGAAAAACGGAGTTTCATAAAAAAGAAAAAGAGGAGGCAGAAAATGAAAAGTTTGAAATTAAGAGATGATTTTTATTGGACAGGTATTATTGACGATCAACTCAGAGTATTTGATATTATCATGTATACGGAATTCGGTACAACTTATAATTCTTATGTGATGAAGGCGGGGGACAAAACAGTTCTTTTCGAGACTGCAAAAGCGAAGTTTTTTGACGAATATTTGGAACATCTTCAAGAAGTGATCGACATTCGGAAAATCGATTATCTTGTTGTAAGTCATACAGAGCCGGATCATGCCGGAAGCGTAGAACGCCTTCTCGATTATAGTCCGCAGATGAAGGTGATCGCTACGGGATGTGCACTCGGTTTCCTGAAAGAGATCGTAAACCGGGATTTTGTCGGCATTCCGGCAAGGGATAAAGAGAAGATGACGATCGGAAATAAGACGCTTGAGTTTTTGTTTGTTCCGAATCTTCATTGGCCGGATACGATGTACACTTTTATTGAGGAAGAACAGATTCTTGTAACATGTGATTCTTTCGGTGCACATTACTGCCTCCCGGAAGTCGTATCAAGTGAGATTAAAAATGAGGCGGATTATCAAAGTGCTTTGAAATATTATTATGACTGCATTATCGGACCGTTCAAACCTTTTATGCTTAAAGCTCTCGACCGTGTTGAAACAATGGATATTTCCATGATCTGTACGGGGCATGGACCGGTTCTCGTAGGAGATCGGATCAGACAGGTTATGAAGCAATACAGAGAATGGTCGACAGTGGTCAATCCGAATGAGAAAAAAACAGTTATTATCCCGTATGTGAGCGCATATGGCTACACGAAGATGCTTGCGGAAAAAATCGCGGAAGGAGTCAAAGACAGCGGCGATATCGACGTCAGGTCTTATGACATGGTTGAGGCAGACGCAGAGAAAGTGAACGAAGAACTTTTGTTTGCGGACGGAATATTGCTTGGAACTCCTACGATTGTCGGAGAAGCGCTCAAGCCGATATGGGATCTTACACTTGCAATGTTTCCGGCTACTCACGGAGGAAAATATGCCGGCGCATTCGGAAGCTACGGTTGGAGCGGAGAAGGAGTGCCGAATATTACGCAGCGTCTGAAACAACTGAAAATGAAAGTATCGGAAGGATTCCGCGTTCGGTTTAAACCATCGGAAGCGGATCTTGTGAGCGCTTATGAGTACGGATATCAGTTCGGGTGCATCGTGCAGAACAAAGAACCTGTAAAGCCGAAGAAAAAAGGCGCCAGAACGCTTGTGAAATGTCTTGTCTGCGGAGAAATTTTCGATTCTTCGATCGAGATATGTCCGGTGTGCGGAGTCGGAAAAGAGAATTTTATAGAAGTTGAAGCAGAAGAAAGCGCCGTTTTGAATAATACAGAAGAATATTATGTTATCCTCGGAAACGGAACGGCAGGATTTAACGCTGCCAAGGCGATAAGGGAACGTGATAAAACGGGAGCTGTTACGATCATTTCTGATGAAGAGTATCCGGCATACAACCGTCCGATGCTGACAAAGTCGATCGTGGCAGGATTGAGCGCGGATCAGATCGCGATCGTAGATCCGTCATGGTATGAAGAAAACAAAGTGTTCCAAATGTTAGGAAAGAAAGTGGCGTCTGTCGATGTAAATGAAAAAGAAGTGATTCTTGAAAGCGGAGAGAAAGTGCATTTCACGAGACTGATCTATGCACTTGGAAGCGAGTGCTTTATACCTCCGATCGAAGGAAGTTCTTTGCCGGAAGTAGTTGCGATCCGCCGCCTTGCAGATGTGGAAAAACTGGAAAAAATGATGGAACATGCGGCGAAAGCGGTTGTGATCGGAGGCGGTGTGCTTGGTCTGGAAGCTGCCTGGGAACTGAAAAAAGCGGGGATTGATGTACAAGTGTTAGAAGCTGCTCCGATTCTTATGGGACGTCAGCTTGACGAGAACGCTTCGGACATTTTGAGGATGTTCGCCGAAAAGAGCGGTGTGAAGATCAGTACGGGCGTTTCCGTGGAAGCAGTGGAAGGAGACGGACATGTATCGGGAGTCCGCTTGTCTGACGGTCAGGTGATTCCTGCGGAAGTTGTCGTTGTATCGGCGGGAGTGCGTGCAAATACAGCATTGGCTAAGGAGATCGGACTTGATGCGGACCGTGCCGTTAAAGTGAACGAACGGATGGAAACGAGTGTTCCGAACGTATATGCATGCGGTGACTGTGCGGAATTTAACGGGGCAAACTATGCTGTTTGGCCGGAGGCTTCCGAACAGGGACGTATCGCGGGCGCAAATGCGGCAGGGGATCAGATTGAGTATGCGGCGACAGCTCCGACATTGACATTCCATGGGATGAACACGGCTCTTTTCGCAGCCGGAGATAACGGGAAAAATCCGAATCTGCTTTATAAGACGGCAGAATTTAAAGATATGGGAAAAGGAAGATACAGTAAATATTACTTTTTAAACAACCGCCTTGCAGGCGTTATCATGATCGGAGATCTGTCCGATATGGTCAAAACCACGGAGGCATTGGAAAAACATGCCCTGTATAAAGATGTGCTCGGATAGAAAAGAACGCATCACATAAAGCGGCGCCTCCCGGGCAGGAGTGAGAGTCTCGTATAAAACCGTGTCCGGGGGGATTATTTTTATCGAAGGTGCATCTGAAACTGCGTCTTTGCAAAAAAGATGTGCGGGAAAGGAATTCAAAAGAGAAAATATGGTAAACACAATATATGAACTGGCATGGATCTTTTTTATTTATTCATTTATCGGATGGTGCGGCGAGGTCATCGTTGCGGCGGTTAACAGGCACAAGTTTGTCAACAGGGGATTTATCGCGGGACCGCTCTGCCCGATCTACGGAACGGGAGCGGTGGCGGTGGCGGTGTTTTTGCCGGAATTAAAAGAAAATCTGATCTTTCTTTTTATCGGCGGAATGATCGTTACTTCGTTCGTAGAATATATTACGGGAAGGCTGATGGAAAAGATACTGCATAAAAAGTGGTGGGATTATTCAGATCAGAAATTTCACCTGGACGGTTACATTTGTCTGCGGGTATCTGCTTTATGGGGCGTGTGCAGTGTACTGATGATCTACTTCCTGAATCCGTTTTTTTGCGGTCTTGTCAATATGATACCCCGTTTGATCGGAGAAGTGATCTTATGGGTGCTTTTAGGCCTGCTTATTGCGGATGGTCTCGGTTCGGGAATTGCGGTTCTTGAATTGAAAAGAAAGAAAGGTCGGATCGAGCAGATTACGGAAGAGCTGCAGAAAACGTCTAAATTTCTTGAAAACGCTCTGACAAAACGGATCCAGAAAAGACTGGTAAAGGCATTTCCGAATATTGAGACTGAAAAAGATGCTGAACAGGAAGAAAAATTTGCGGAAGGATGCGGATTTTTTAAACTGGCGAGTCTGTTTATCATCGGAGCATTTATCGGGGATATAGTAGAGACGATATTCTGCCTTATTACAACCGGGCGTCTTATGAGCCGCAGCAGTCTTGTGTTTGGTCAGTTCAGTATCGTGTGGGGAATTGCATGTGCGCTTCTGACATGGATTTTATATAGATACCGTGATAAGAGTAATTGGTTTATATTCCTTTTCGGAACAATACTCGGGGGCGCATATGAATACATATGCAGTGTTTTTACGGAGATTGCCTTTGGAACAGTGTTCTGGGATTATAGTAAGATCCCGTTTAATCTGGGAGGAAGAATTAACCTGTTGTATTGTTTCTTCTGGGGATTTGCCGCCGTTATCTGGATGAAAGCGGTTTACCCGTTTTTGTCAAGACAGATCGAACGATTGCCGAAAAAGGCGGGACGTATCATCTGCTCCTTGCTGCTTGTTGTTCTGACGGCGGATATGGCGCTGTCATTTGCCGCTTTGGCGCGTTACGGAGAACGTCAGGAAGGAAAAGAAGGAAACGGGATTATCGCTGAAAAGTTAGATGAGTATTTCCCGGATCAGTTTATCGAGAAACGGTATGAAAATCTGAAAATAGCGAAATAAATAAAACAGATAAAACAAAAAACCGGAATGTGCCTTTTGGCGCTTCCGGTTTTTGCTGATGTGCGGCCCTTCGCCGGGAAATTATGATTTGGAATTCAGAGACTGCAGTTCGCGAAGAAAGTCCAGATCATCTTGCCTCAATTTTATGTTTGTAACATAATTTTTATCGGAAGGCGATGTGACGCTGATTTCGATCACTGTGCCTTCTTCCAAAGCGTTATGAGACACCGCGTTCAAAAAAGAAGGAAATTTCGGGTGATTTTTACGAAAAGTTTCCAGATGTTTTTTTAAAGCTTGTAAACGTGCGATTTGTGATAAATTCAAGTAACACAACTCCTTTTTGGTTATTCGGAATATTTTCCTTTATATGATTTCGATTTGTGAAAATCTATTTAATCTTATAACAAAGATTCAATAAAAAAGCAAATAAAAAAATAAAATAAAAAAAGTAAAAAAGTTCTTGCAATTATCTTTATCATGTGGTAGTATACTACTTGTGTCAGAGATGACGCGGGTGTAGTTCAATGGT
>OGQI01002501.1_pt1 | contig 11063 bp, 9 predicted proteins | sample 1553171 | NCBI WGS metagenome assembly OGQI01 (sample SAMEA2579988, study PRJEB22360) | human gut metagenome | biome: human gut; feature: human-associated habitat; material: faeces | place: Denmark | collected 2008/2010
CGGCTACCGACATTACGAGCGACGACGAAGACGCCTACAATCCGAGATTGCTGCCGCTGTCCAAGTTTGCCAACGTGGTGAATTATACGACCGCCTCGGGGAACGTAACGTTCGAAGCGGGTAAGATCTACAATGTGAACATCGAGATCAAACCTCAGTTCATGCACACCGATCTCAATCCGGTCGCGTATAACATCACCCTTACCATTACTATCGCCGACTGGCAGGAAGAGAACATCGATCCCGAGTTCCAGCAGTTGTAGTAATCCTTTAATTGAATGCGGGGGGAGGACGGGCCTCCCCCCTTTTTACGAAAAAGATACAGCTAATCGACCGAGTGAAATGAAAGGATACAATTACATAATTGTCCTGTTTTGGGTTTTTGCACTATCGGGGTGTATCCGTGACGACGGCTCCGGATTGGACTGCGAGCGTACGCGGATATCGTTTTACTATTACGGCGACGTTCCGGGACAATGCCGCTTCCTCGAAAAATCGGACAACGTGACCCTGTTCGTCTACGACAGCGACGGAAACCTGGTCGCGAGGCGCACCAAAAGCGGCGCCGACTTACAGGCACACAAGGGTGTGAACCTGAATCTGCCCGATGGAAATTACTCCCTGGTGGCATGGACGAACCTGACCGACGGGACGGAAATACACGATGCCGAGCAACTGTCGAAGGCCGTGCTGGGATCGGCCGCGTACTATGCGGGAGATCCCATTATACACCATGAAAACGACCGGGTGTACTTCGCGACCAAAAAGATAACGGTCGTGCAAAGTCAGTTCAGGGACGAAGAATTGCTGTTCGATCAGGCACACATTCCGCTGCACGTGCATGTTACGGGGGCGGCGGCGCCCGCCACCCGCGCAACGGCGCCGATCGAGGTGGATATCGTGAACCTGCATCCGCAGATGGGTTTCGACGGAGCGAGCACCTCGGCTCTGAAAAGCGTTTACCGCGCTCAGCTCGCATACGATGCGGAAACGGGGGACTACGTTGCACGCGTAAACGCCTTCCGTTTTTTGAACGATAACGACATACAGCTAAAACTGTCGAACAGCGGCGGCGAGATTTGCTATAAAACCGTCGAACTGGCGGATTTTATGAACGAGCACGCTATCTCCGTCGAAGACAAGGACGAGGCGGAAATAGCCATACGCTTCCGGTTTAACAATACTTCGGTAGAAGTCGCTCCCTGGGAGGAAGAGGACATCGATCCGATACAAAAATAGGAATCCATGCAAAAGTATAAGATAGCCAGAATCATTCTGTTGTTCGCCGTCTCCGTGCAGATGCTGTCGTGCAGCAAGACCGCCGGGGACGATCCGGCGGGAATGGACGCCAGCCTGGCATTGTCCCTTCTTACCCGCAACGGGAACGGCGATCTCGCCCTCACCGGCGAAGACGAATTTACCAGTCTGGCCGTGTACATATTCAACCATGACAACGGCGATCTGGAATTTTCCGAGTTGGTAACGGGTTTTACGCCGGAATCGGCTGCGAACAGCTATGTCCGGTCGGTCAGGGTGACCAAAGACAAGAAAGCGATCTATGCCGTCGCCAACTATGCCGGAAAAAACTTTACGGCGAACGGACAGGCGGTGACCATCGACGAGAATACGCCCAAATCGACGCTCGATGCGTTGGAAATAGTTTCCTCGTCTTTCTCGGCGGATGACATCGCAATGATCGGCAAAACGGCGACGACGATGTCGGGAACTGCCGTCAACGCTTCGGTCGAAATGGAGAGACTCGTCGGACGCGTCGACATGCATGTTTTCAAGTCGGCGGAATTGACGGACGACCTCGTGGAACTGACCTCGATCGAATTCCGTAACCAGGTTGTTCGCAGCAACGTCCAGTATCAGAGCAAGGCGATGCCGGGAGGCGATATTCGCCGGACGGAGACCTATACGCCCGCTGCGGCGGGATACCTCGACGTGGTTCCGGACGATGCGGACTATGCGGCGCTGAAACCGTCCGACGCCGAAAAGTCGTTTTACAGTTATCAGAATATTTCCGGCGAAGAAGATCCGTCGGGAGCCGCGCCGGACGACGCGTCTACCCCGTACCTGTTGGTGAATGTGAAAGTCAACGGGGCCCCGGTAACTTATCGCGGCGATCTGAAGAATACCGCGGGATTTTACGACTTGGAACGCAACCGGATTTACCGGGTCAAAGCGGTTGTCGGAGCGCCGAACGACCTGTTGTTCCTGCGCGTGGACGTCCTGAAATGGGACACGGAGCTTTCTTCGATTACTTACGACGAACTCGCGTTCGCCTTTTCGGGAGTGGATTACGGAGCGAATTACGGACAGGTTTCGCAGTCCGCCCCGGCTACCTACGATTTTAAGCTCACGGCTCCCGACGGAGCGGTATGGGCGGCCAACCTGACCAACGGGCACGATTTCAAGCTGCTGTCCGAAGGCGGCTACGTTTCGCAGGGGATAACCCGGGCCGATTCCTACTCGGTACGGATCGTGCCGGCCAAGAGTTTTACCCCGAACGTCGAACGCGAGACGCAGTTCTATATCTCGATCGACGGTAAAAAAGCGAAGATCAATCCCGATAACGCGGGAGGCAGCTTCGCCGAAGGCCGGAAATACCCGGGAACCGAAACCGACATTCTGATCAAACAAATACAATAATAGAGTCATGATTTCAAAGCATATCATACGATCGATCTTTTCGCTGGCCGTCCTGCTCTTCGCCGCATCGTGCCAGAAAGATCCGGACGGCTCCGCCCCGGACGGCAATAACCTGACGCTTCAGGTCTTGCTGCCGGTAGAGGGGGGAACGAAGGCGACCGAAGACGGAGAGAAGGCGCTGAACGAAAATAAGATTTCGACCCTCGACGTATTTATCTACAAAGAGGGAGAAGACGCCTGCGCCCATTACCAACGCATCGTGCCGGTCGACGGAATGACCCGGTACGGCATTTCGAAGAACCGGAGCGCATTCGCGGAAAATACTGGGTATTCGGTTTATGTCGTGGCGAATGCGGGTACGGCCGCCGCAGGGGCGATGTCCCTCGCGGAGCTGAAAGCGGCGGTCGTTGCCCAGGCTTTGAATCCCGATGCGGTGCAGACCGATCTGCTGATGGACGGTAAGTCGATCGCGACGGTACTCAACGACGGTACGAAAGCCAATAAGAACATCGACGTGTCGCTCAAAAGGGGCGTTGCCAAGATCCGGGTGAACCTCAGTTACGGCGCCGATTACCAGCCGGCGGGACAGGTGACCAAAAAACTGGTCAACTACGCGTCCGACGCCAGGGTGCTGGAAACCGGGGACGTTCATACGCCCGCGCTGGCGACTACCGCATCCTATACGGGCGCCGACCTGGTGTCGGGCGAGCCGAACCAGATCATCCTTTATTCGTATGCCAACGACTGGAACGCCGCGGTGGCCGATGAGACTTTCATCTACCTGAACGTGCCTATAAAGAAGGCGTCCGCGACGGAAAGCAGCTATTACAAGATCCCCGTGAACTACCGCCTTTCGGCCGACGGGGGCGACCCGGCTCACCTTTACAAACTCCGCCGCAACTACATTTACAATATTAAGGCGCATATCGACGGCGACGGGGGAGCCAGCGCTCCGGAAGCCGTCCTGTTGGAAAACGTTGATTATCAGGTGGTGGACTGGACGACCAATAACATCGAAGTGTGGATCAAAAACATCATGTACCTCTACATCGACGAGCAGGACATCGTGATGAACAACATAGATACCTATGTTACGGGATTCCAATCCTCTTCGGACAATGTGGAGGTGCGGAACCTGAAAGTTTTCGTCGAAGGCGCCGAGGTTTCCTCGACGGGGGTGAGCGTTACGCGCGATCCGTTCGTGCACAACGGGGCGATTACGATTTACAGCCCGATTCCGGACAATTTCGTTCCGAGGGTGATTACGTTCGACGTGGAGAACGGCGACCACATCGTCCAGAGCGTCCGGGTTACGCAGTATCCGCCGATCTGGATCGGCCATATCTTGTCGCAGGACGTGGACGGGAACAAAAACCGAAACATGTATACGGTCAATATCAAACAGGCCGACCTGCGAACGATTCCGATGCCCGACGTTCCGACCAGGGGCAGTTGGGGAGACGCCCACATCCGCGGGTATTACCAGGAGCTGACCGGAAAACTGTATACCGGTCCCCATCCTTACAATCCGGTGAACGACGGCCGCCAGGAAATGGCGTACGGTTATTGCCAGGTAGGCTATCCCGCTCTGGATAAGAACGGTTATACCGATCCTTCCGCGAGTAACCGGTGGATGATCTCTCCGAACTTCATGTTCGCGTCGAGAGTGTCGTCTTCGACCGATCGGGTCGATTTCTGGGCCGCCGTGAGCCGATGCAAGAACTACTCCGAGACCGATACGGACGGAGTGACCTATAAAAACTGGCGCATGCCGACCTATGCCGAGATGCTGTTGCTCGATGTCCTGCAAAATGTGAGCAAATGCGAAATCAAGGACATTACCGACAGACACCGCTACTGGACGGCCGATCCGGCGAGCAATGCGGCGTTCCGTATCCTCAATCCGTCCGGGGGTACCGACGGGGAGAGTGCCAGCAGTGCGGAAGTGCGATGCGTAAGGGATATAGACCGTCCGTTGTAGCCTTTTTAACGACAAATGAAATAATTAAGGTAAAGTGATGAAAACAAGATTTTATAAATTGTCGCTGCCGTTTTTGCTGATCGCGGTTCTCGCTTCCTGCATGAAGTCCGAAACGGAACCGGTTTCCATGCCGGTAAGCGGGGAGGCCGATCTGGAATTTTCTTATTCGGTTCCCGATTATACGGTCGTTCGTACCAAATCGGCCGAGAGTACGGTAAACGATATCAGTCTACTGCAATTCGATGCCGACGGCCGGTTCCTCGGCCGCTCGGTCGCATCCGACCTGCAGGGCGGTACGTTCAAGGCGAAGGTGTCGGGCAGTACGCGTATCGTGCATTTCATAGCCAATTACGACTGGAGCGCGTTCGACGAGCGGGGCTCGCTCGGCAAAGACGAGAGAACCCTCGTGCCGGATCTCGAATCGGATACCTGGGTGCTGTGGGACCGCAAGACCGTCGATAATTTCAATGCTCCCCCGCAGGTGAGGCTGCTGCGCAACCAAGCCAAGGTGACCGTAGAGATCGACCAGAATCTGCTGGATCTGATGGCCCAGGGGCAACGCGAGCAGTTTACCGTCGAAGGGTTCGCGCTTTATAACTATGCGACCCGCGGAACGATCGCTCCGTTCAGTCCGGGCATTGCGGAACCGTTCGAGTGGTCGGCCGACCGGGCCACCGTTCCGGCCGATGCGGGCATGTGCGCCGATAAACCGACGACGCTGGATCTCGAGCCTAAATACATGTTCGAGAGCGACAACGGCTACAATGACGAGACTTTCGTGATACTTCACGCCGGCGGTGATTATAAAAAGTATTACAAAATCGAGTTGATCGACAGCGAACTCAATCTTTATCCGATCGTTCGCAATACCCATTTCAGGATAAGGATCATGGACTATATCCCGGGAAATATCGGTTCCGGAAGCGTTGAAAGCGCGATCGACGCGCCGCCGATCAACAACATTTACGCGGAGATCATCAAAGAATCTCCCGAGATATCGGACGGTTCCGACCGGCTGACGGTCAATCCGATCGTCAATATCCTTACCAATCCGGGGGACGGTTCCGCGACGCAGCGGCTCGAACTCGACGTCAAGTATGAGAAGAGCAACGTCGTGACCAACGGCGATATCCGCAACCCGCTGGTGCTGTCCGACGAGGAAGGGATACTGAGCAACCTGTACGTCGACCGGGGTTCGGGTAAGGTGTACGCCGACGTCCGGGTCGTCGACGAAGGTTTCAAAAAGGCGGAAATCCGTATTTCGGCCGGCGCCCTGTCGAGGATCGTGACCGTCATTTCATGCGAGAAGTTTACGTTCGACCCGGTGGGGATGCCTTCCGGCGTCAGCAGAGGCGATTCGAAAACGCTTACGTTCGACATTTCCGACGATATTCCGGCCGCCTATTTCCCGCTGCGATGCGTAATTACGGCCCGGAATTTGGAGCCGACCAATGCGAGCCGGAACAGCCTGCAGATCGAATCGAACCCGGACGGCAGCATCAGCTATATTTATATGGCGACCGGAGCGGGACAGCAGACCGTCGATTTCCAGAATTCGAGGGATCATGGCGGCGAATTGGTGACTATCGAGAACCCGATCTTCAAAACCGCGTATGTCGGGCCTGCGCTGACGCTCGTATCGATCAACGGACACCATTCCGCTTATCTGCAAAACTGCGTGGGATACGGCATCGGTCAGGAGGCGCTGATAACCTTCTATATGTCCGAAGACGCGTTCGCGCGGCAGGATCTCGTGTTGTTTTACACGCCGAGCCTGGCTCCGTCGGACATGACCGGGTTCAGCGACGACGGCGGCGGATACTACTATTACACTCCGGCCAAACCGGGATTGCAGACGGTGAGCTTCAAGGTGACCGCGATCGATCTCGAAGAGGCTACGACGACCCGTACGGTACAGTTGTACCATGACGATCCGAACGTGTACACTACGTTGACCTATGAGTATTACCTGGTAAGCACGGAGTTCCTGCGCAGGCAATTCAAGCGGGCGAACCATGCGACGAACCTGGGTAACGGCAAGGAATTGTACGTGGTGAGCGCTTTCGCGCTGAGGCACGACAACCACGATCCGAATAACCAGGGCAAGACGGGTAAGATCGAAGCGGAAGAGATCGGCAGCGGGCTCGCACACGGGTGGCGCCAGTGGTATATGATTCCCGGGACGCGTCTCGATCACCTGATAATGTTCGAGATCCATGAAAGCAGCGACCGCAGGGCTACGCGTACGTTGAAGAGGATCATGCGGGAACCGTCCAGCACGATTACGCTGCGCGCAGAGTAACGACGAACGCAACCTCTGTTTATCAGTATTCACAAAGCCGGCCGTCCGCGGGGCGGCCGGTCCATAAACGAAAGAAAAGTCATGATGAAAAAAGTTATTCTTCTGCTCGCCTTTGCCGCGATGACGGCTTCGACCGGCGCTCAGAAAGTCGCTGTGAAGAACAATGTCGTTTACGACGTACTGGCGACGCCGAACCTCGGCGTCGAGCTGGGGCTGGGACGGGCGACGACCCTCGATATATCGGGTAATTACAATCCGTTCGAGAAGAACGACGGCAAAATGTTCAAGCACTGGCTGGTGCAGCCCGAGTTCCGTTACTGGTTGTGCGAACGTTTCAACGGGCACTTTTTCGGCGTACACCTGCTCGGCGGAGAGTACAATATTTCGAAGGTGAAACTGCCGTTCGGCCTGGCCCGGGACGGTAAGGAACACCGTTACGACGGCTGGTACGTCGGAGGCGGATTCAGTTACGGTTACCAGTGGATGCTCGCGCGGAAGTGGAGCATCGAGGCCACCGTCGGCGTCGGATACGTCCGTTTCGACTACGACAAGTACGGGTGCCGCGACTGTAGTCCCCGGCTCGAATCCGGAACCAAAAACTATTTCGGCCCGACCAAGTTGGGCGTTAACCTGATATTCATAATTAACTGATATAATCCGAACGTCTGATGAAAAGATCGCTAATTATAATCTTGTCCCTGTTTTTCGCAGCCGACCTTTGGGCTGCGGCGCCGGGAACATGGACCGTAGAGAATACAAAGGTGCGTAAGGTAAACGAAGAGGTGGAGGTGTCGTTCGATGTGAATATCGAAAAGTTGCGTCCGAACTATCGGGTCGTGATGACGCCCGTGCTCTACAACGGGGCCGACAGGCTGGCGCTCGAGCAGATCGTCGTAACCGGCAACCGGCGCAGCCTGTACGATACCCGCAATAGAGCGACCGGCGGCAAAGGCTATGTCTTAAAAAGAAAGGATACTCCTGCGAAGGTCGGCTATAAAGCGCTCGTTCCGTATCAATCCTGGATGAATACGGTGTCGCTGTCGCTCGGCGAAACCGTGGTCGGGTGTTGCTCCGAAGATACGAAACCGGCCCGGACGCTCGCCGCGGACAAGCTGCTCTATTACGAGATCGTGCCGGCTTACAACAGCGAGCCGCTCGAATACCGGCTCACCGAACTCGAAAAATATTCCCTGGAGAATCCGTTTCTGCATCCTGTCGAGGATTATCCCAACCGTTACGACATCCTGTTCAACGAACGCGACAAAGGGACGGCCGTAATCCGGTTTACCGTAGGGTCGCACGTAATCGATATGGATATTCCCGGCAACAAGGAGTTGCTCGGCGCAGTGGGGAAAGCGTTCCAGCTTATCCACGAAGATCCGAATGCGTCGCTCAAACGGATCATGATAGCCGGATACGCTTCGCCGGAAGGTACGCTGGCCGGCAACACGGCGCTCGCGCAAAGGCGTGCGGAGTCGTTCCGGGATTACCTGCTGAAGAACCTCGACATGCCGCGCGACGAGAGCCTGTTCGAACTTTACAACGGGCGCGAGGATTGGGACGGTTTGCGTAAAATGGTCGCCGAGTCGGATATGGAGTACCGGCAGGAGGTGCTCGACATCATCGATGCCTACACCATCGAGCAGGAAGAGCGCAAGACCAAATTGAAACAGCTTGCCGACGGAAAGCCGTATGCCTACATGCTGAAGAATTTTTATCCTGCCCTGCGGAATGCCGGATATTTGCAGGTCTACTACGACATCGACCGGACGGCTTCCGTCGCTACGGCGGTTACGGACGAGCACGGCCGCACCACGTGGATTGACCCGGACAGTCCTGAAAACATCGGGGTTACGCGGATCAACAGGGCTATGCGGCACATGGTCGAAGGAGACTACGAAGCCGCTTTGAAAGAACTGGAGGGTCAGCAGGAGAATCCTGCAGCATTCAACTACATAGGCGTATGCTACATGATGAAAGGGGATTACGACACGGCCGAAAAATTTCTCCGGAAAGCCGAGGCCGCCGGCGATCCGTACGCATCGGTCAATCTCGAACACATCGGGCAGGCCAAAAGAATCGAATTTTAGAGTTTTACCGAAGGAGGTTTCTGGCATTGCCTGAAAACGGGGGATACCCGCTGCATTTGCGGCGGGTATCTTTTTTGTATTGGTCTTCCGTTGGTATAAATTTTTGGAATGACCGATCGGACAACCGGACGTTGAAAAAAATTGCAAATAATTTTCATCCCGATTAACCATGTCGGAATTTTTGTTTACATTTGTGTCTGACATTATAGTCAGACAGTGTTGGTGAAATATTGTTTTGTTATGAAACACAATAGAATAGGTCTTGATGTGGGTTCCACGACGCTCAAGGTCGTCGTATTGGACGACCACGACAACATTTGTTTTTCGACCTATGTTCGTCACAATGCCCGTATTCGGGAAACTCTTTCCGTCGTCTTTTCGGAGCTGGGCGAGCGGTTCGGGGACGAATTGTTCAGTTTGACGATTACCGGTTCGGTCGGGCTGGGCATCGCGGAGCGCACGCAGATCCCTTTCGTTCAGGAGGTCGTGGCTTCGCCGGCCTATGTCCGGCGTTACCATCCGCAGGCGACGACCCTCATCGACATCGGCGGCGAGGATGAAACGCGCATGGTGCGCGTGCTGGGCAAGGCCGTCGCCGTGCGGTTCATGCTGTAATTTTCTCTGTTTTTGAGTCTCGCCTGATGAAGGGCGGGATTCTTTTTTTATCCAGTTAGGAAAATATAGGAAAACTACGGAAAACCCGTCTTGTTTTTGCGCCTGTTTTCTCTCATAATACGCATAGATCGATCGAATCCGTTTCAAAAGGAGGTTCATTATGTCGCTCGAAAAACTCTATTCGGTGGAGGAAGTCGCCGAAATGACAGCTGTCACCACCCGCACGATTCGCAATTATCTGCGAAAAGGCGTTTTAACAGGCACAAAAATCGGAGGGCAATGGCGTTTTCGCCAGGAGGATATCATGCACATGTTCAATCAGGAAAAAACCGCTTCAGATTTCCGCGAAACCAGCAGCCGCATCGTTCGCGACTTTCTGGGCGGACAGTATAAGCCGTTTTCAGAACTCGTTTCCATCTGCACCGTCGCAGACGTCGCCTGTACGAAGGATCAGGCTAAGGCGATGAGCAAAACCCTCTGCGAACTTTGGAAACAAGCCGACATTCGGGGTATCACTTTCCGTTATGATTATCTGGAAGATTCCGAAGCCGCCCGCTTTACCTTCGTCGCGCCCCTGACGCTGACGGAGAATGCGCTTGCCGTGCTGCATCAGAACAAATAACTTCAAAAAGAGCTGTTCGGCTTCACCTGCCCAACAGCTCTTTTCCAAATTCCGTATGTTTTCGTTTTATGCCGCGTTCACAGCGTAACCAGCTCGGCCAGCCCCGCTTCGTCGGCGCAGCCAAGCGTTTTGAGCAGATGCGCACCATATCGGTCGAACGCGGTATGGTCGATAAAACGGAATGTCGCGGCCATCGCGTCCACAAACACGGTCTGTTCGCTCTGCCCCGCCATCGCGCAGACGCAGAGCACGCGCAGCACAACATATACCGCGCAAATCGCGACGAACTCATCGCAAAGCCCCTCGTCTCGATCCTGAAACGGGAACTGCTCAAAAAACATGTGATTGACGAGCGCATGTTCAAAGGCAACCGGCCAATCGGGCAATGCCTCATTCAGATGCCGTTCCGCCGCCGCATAGCGCGCCGCGCGCCCGTCCTCGACGCCCAGCAGGGCAAGCGCCGCTTCGCCGTGTTCCCGAATGCTGCCGCTCTGCCCGTCAATCCGTTCCAACATAGCGCATGCAATGTTCAGCGCGTGCGCCCGATTCGGCTTTTGCGGCAGGTCCTATGCCGCCAATTCCGCGCCGCCGAGCAGTTCACCAACGCGCTTCTCATCCTTCCGTTTCAGCGCGTTTTCCATCTGCCGAAGCGCTTCGCCAAGCTTCATCAGCCTTTGAGGCAGGGTTTTTCCCCTTTCCTGCATAATGCGGATGAAATACAGCCGGATCTCCTGCGCCCTGCCGACAGTTTCAAAGAAAAACTCGCGCTTTGCGGCTTTCTGCGGCTGAATATCCAGC
>OGQI01002509.1_pt1 | contig 11035 bp, 3 predicted proteins | sample 1553171 | NCBI WGS metagenome assembly OGQI01 (sample SAMEA2579988, study PRJEB22360) | human gut metagenome | biome: human gut; feature: human-associated habitat; material: faeces | place: Denmark | collected 2008/2010
CTTCAGGGCTGGGCAGCTTTGATGAAAACGGAAACTTTGTATTTGATGCTGATCCGCCTCGTGACGAAAACGGAGACGCAACCGTAACATTTACTTATAAAGAATACATTGATGATATAAATAAAGATTATCAAAGCGGTAATCTGACAAAAGAAAATGAAGCTAAACTTCTGAGTCCCGATTCCAGCACGGAAGTGGCTAAGGATAAAAAGCCGGTTACTCTTTCAAAACCTAATATATATAAAAGTGGTAAACCGGACTATGATGTTACCGGAGCACATGATAAGACAGTTTATTGGAATATAGATGTATCGAGTCCGTACGGAACTTCGCTTGGTAGTTATCAGGTTTCTGATGATAGATTTACCGATGCTCATAATATAAAAGTGACCTCCGGCGGAAAAGATGTAGCCTTTGAATTACAAGGAAACACAATTGTGTTCGGAGATGCGGCTCCTAGCTCGGTCGTTATTACATATGAACAGGACATTTCGGATATTATCAGCGGCGGCAATAATTATACAAATGTTGAGAATGCCGCAACGCTTCTTTATCCTAACGGAAATGAAGCTAATAAGGGTTCTACAAGTGTGAATTACAATTCTACTAATCCTTATAAACTTAATAAAAACGGTAGTCACAGTTATGATACAGGTTTAATTACTTGGACTGTAAACGCAACGCTTAATGACAGAAATAATAAAAAAATTACTTTGAACGGTTATGAACTGACAGACCCGTCTTTAGAGAATATTGATTTAAGTCAAATTAGTATTTCTTCAGCAAACTTTGGATATTCCGGTATGACGGCTGAGTATGACGCTCAAAATGATAAAATCATTTTATACGGTTATAACAGTAGTACTAATAAAAATGATATTAAACATGCTGAAATAACTAAGAATGGCAGTACTCTTACAATTACTGAAGCTGCTCCTTTCTCGGAAGTTCAAGATGAAAGTAAAGTACTCGGAATACATGATATTACATTCACTTATACTACTGAAGTAAAAAATGCCGGTGATGACGGTACTGAAGTATCAACTAATGGCAGCGGTGAAAAGGTTATTAAAAACAGTGTCAGTGATAATCATGACAACAATGAAAACGGAGAAGTAACTATATCAACCAGAGAACAGCTTGTAAAAACACTTAAAAGCAATGCCAATGATATGGAATACGTCAGTGACATGACCGAGAATGAAGCAAAAATTTTGAAATGGGAATTGAATCTCATTCAGGATACGGGCTTTTCTTCCATTGATAACGATAAGGTTCTGGTAGATGTAATGAACGCTACAAACGGCGGGGATCATTACCTTAATATTGAAACGCAGAAAAACAATATTAAACTTTACGTTAAAAAAAGTGAGTCAGGTGAAGAAAAACTACTTACAGAAGGTTCTGATTATACTATTGAGTTTTATGATTCCTCCGGACAAAATGCCGATGCGATCACTGAAGGTCATGCAAAGCAGTTTAGAATTGAATTCAACAGTAATATAGATGACGAAGGCTATAAGTACATGCGTGTTGAATATGAAACTACTGCTGATGTTTCCGGAGTAAATAAGCCTGCTGAGGGTGAGTCCACTGAAAGCAAGTTCTCTAACAATGCAAGCTTTGGTAACAGTTCATCGGGAGATACTAATTATACATTTGAACTTCGTGATGACAGTATGGTCGAAAATGTAAGCATTTCAGTTAAAAAGAACTGGGTTAATGACAATAACGATTCCGAAAGACCTCAAAGTATAAAATATATGCTTCAGCGTAAGCTTGGAACGAACGGAGAATGGGAAACTATTTATAAGAATTCTGACGGTAAGTGGGTAGTCATTGATGATTCAGTTGATGAAAGCTCTTATATTCAGACGTTAACTCATGATGGTTACGGAAATTGGCATAATGCTTATACATGGAATGATTTACCTAAGGAGACGGCAGAGCATAATGATCTTTACTATTATCGTGCTGTAGAAGTTGATGTTCCCGATGGATATAATGTATCATATTCTAATGAGAATGGTATCAATTCCGGTGAGTTTACAATTACGAATACTAAGAAAGCCTCCATTGAAAAAATTGCTTTAGATAAAAATGGAAATCCGTTGCAATCTAATGAGTTATTATATAAGGATCTGCAAAAAACTACATACAACGGTACAGAATATTATGTATTTGGCTGGCAGATTAATTTGCCGAAGCGAGATGCCACAATAACGGATACTATTTCTGAAGATTCTGTTTTGTTGGAGGGATATGATTTAGGTGAAACCACTACTTGGGGAGACTCATTAAAATACCCATGTATATATACTGACTACGGTTCCTCTTGGACTTTAGAAAATAATAATTATACATACTCGGGCAATACTATTGAATTCAAAGTGTATAATAATCAAACTAAACTTGTTTACTATACCGGTATTCCGGTAAGTACGTTTGATAATTCATATAATGAGTCTAAGAGTTATCGTGTTGATAATACCGTTATCTATGACGGCGACAGCCAGACAGTTAGTGTTAATGTTGTTGAAAAAACAATTGGTGGTCCGGATATTTCTGATGCAGGTCTTTTAGGTAAGTCTGTAAATGACGAAGCCGGCACTAATAAAGATAACAACATATACGTAAACGGCGGTGTAGTAAAATATGTTGTCTATGTAAATCCGGAGGGCAAAAAACTTTCAAATACTGATGAATACGATTTGACAGACTCATTTATGTTTGATAGTTATGCCGGTCTTTCGGCAGAGGAGATCATGGAAAAACTCTCCGCAAGACTTGATAATATTACTGTAGAAGAAGTAAATGCCGATTGGGATGAGAATGGAAATGTAACAGGCGCAACTGTCATACGTCCTCTTAACAATGGTGAATACAGATATACAGTAGATTATAATAATGCGTCAACAGAGTCAATTCCTCTAAACCTTACCAGTAATCGTTATGATAACACTATGTATATTTGGGATGCTAATAATAAACAGCAGACTATTAATGAAGAAGTCTCTATAGAACTATTAATCAGTGGTACAGCAAATAAAACGGGATACTATTTGATTGATGGAAATAAAGTAATCCTTGATTTTGATTCAAACGGTCATGCAACATATGTTTGGAAAGGAAAGTTGGAATCAAACTATGCTAAACAACTTTCAATAAAAGAACAGAAAATAAACGAGTCCGGCGAGTGGGTTGACTTGGTGTGGGAGGATGTTAAAACTTTCCAGGATGCTGCACTTCAGAGCGCAAGTTATGAGAAGATGACAAGTTTCTCTGCTGCACAAATTAATCTTACTGTTCCTGATGAAACGGCTCTTAAAATTACTTATTCATATAAGCTTTCAAAAGATGGTATAGACCTTGGCACCAGAATTAATGGTGTTGCATGGGGCGGAAACGATGTATTTACTGCTTCAAATTCAATTTCATTGAATACTGGTAATGCTCAGGCAACTGATTCGACTGATGATCAGTCATTTATTGTAAACAGTACTGCTGCAACAGTTACAACAGGTAATTTACCGCAGATTGTTAAATATGATGTAAATGATTATAGTTTACAGTTGAATGCCGGCTTCTTGATTGCAAAATATGAAGGAGATAATAATTGGAATTATGCTGTTAAAGATCAATGGCAGAAATATGACAGTGGAGAATGGAGCGATATTGACGAAAAGGATGCACAATCCACTGATAATATCAGGCATTCTCTTACATTTGATGCATTGGCTGAAGGAAACCAAGTTCCTGATGGAGCTGTAACAATCAACATTAAGGGAGAACCTTATAAGGTGGATTTAAATGACGGTGATTTTTATAAGATTATAGAAATAGTTCCGCCTGATGGATATGAGGGTTCTAATCTTACTTTTACTGATGAATATCCTGATTTGAAATCATTATTGATCGCGTATGCCAAAAATCCGGACAGTTTTAAGGACAGTGATTATTATAATTTCTTAAAGAACTTCGTTTCCACTCACTATATTGAATATGGAACGAAAAAACTTTCACAATATCCGGATGGTGTTACATCGGGAAATCTGATTAAAGTAAGTACGGGTGGTTCTGTTAATATTTACGATAATCAATTAATTAATGTTAAATCCGAGAAAACGTGGGATAGAGAAGATCACTATAGGTCTAAGGTAAAAGTAGAACTTTTATGGTCATACACAAAATCTCCTACGGGCATACCGATTGATGCAAAGCAAGCAAATGCTGAATCATTGGGACTTCTTGACAGCAGCTTTAGCTATGAAAAAGAAATATTATCCAATGAATCCGCTATATGGGAGGATTTGCCCAGTGGTATAAACGGCAGACCAATTTACTACTATGTGAAGGAAACCGGTTATACGCTTGATTATACTACAGGAAATGCAGGTTGGTATAATCTTCAGTCTGACGGTACTTATAAGAATGAATCCGGAGAGATCGGATCATATAAACCGATCTACATCGGAAATGCTTTGAATAAGGGCGATAAAGACAGTGATGACTCTACCGGAACAGTTTCTATTAACAATACAGAAGGTCTGACTGTTAAGAAACTATGGGTTTATTCAAACGGTACTCCAATGGAAGCGGAAAGTATTCCTTTAGACAAGATAACTTATAAGCTTTATGGAATAACCCAAAATTCACAGCAAGTTGAGTTATACACCGGTACTTTGACATCTGATGGAAATTGGAAAGAGGTTGTTCCATCTGAATATCTCAAGGATGAGTATGTTTCATATAGAGTGGAGGAATATCTTGAAGATCTGACAGCTGAAGAAAAATTACAACTGTATGGATATAAAATCAGTTGTACGGGTGTATCAAACGGAAACACTGGTGAGTTTACCATTACCAATAAAAACAATACGCCTTCAGAAATTGAAGTTAATGTTGAAAAGGAATGGGGAGACGGAAACGAACTGCATCAATTGGATAGTATTAAGATAAAGCTTTATAAATCGTCCAGAAGTTTGTCTGATAAGGAAATTGAAGCGTTATCGAAAGGTACATTGCCATCTGATAATACAGTTTCTGCTGTGGAAAATGGCGAAGTGACACTGTATGCAGGAAATCAGTGGAAACATACATGGAGCGATTTAGCTTACAAAGATGAAAATGTCAGCAGGTATTTTTACTATCCTGTTGAAATTGATATGACGGTTTCGGATACTTCAAAACAATATACACCGTCATATGCTAGGGCTGATAAAGCTGCAACGCAGAGTGTTAAAATCCGTAATACGGTTCCCGGCGGTCTTACTGTAAATAAGAGTTGGGTCAATGACAAAGGTGAAGAAATTACCAATGGACTGCCTGAAGAAATCGTTGTAGAGTTATATAAACGTCTGCAAGGCAGTGCAAGTTCCGGTGGTGACGATACATCTTCAAAGAATTTACCATCAAGTTTGAAAGTCATATCAGTAGGCGATTCAATTACCGATGGATTTTGGACATCGTCAGATGACTATCCTCATAGATTAGAAAGCTTATTGAAGAATGATGGTGTAATTCAAGAGGTAGGTAATTACGGTATTAGCGGTCAGGTTGTTTCGGAGATTTCATCTCGTATAAGCAAACAAGGCTCAGGTAAATGGAGCCAAGGCGTTGACTATATTGATACCAATGTAATGTGTATAATTGCAGGTACTAACGATATAAATAAAGGCAACTGGGAACTTTATGGAGAAGATAATACAGAAAGAAAAGCAAAAATGAAAGCGGCTGTAAAGCAAAGCATACATTGAAAAAGGGTTGTCTGTCATGGGTGAGGATTATTTAAAAATGATTCAGACTGCTTATCAAAACGCTAATACATCTGATTTTGTTGTACTCTTAGGTTGTGTTCCATATGAAGATTTTGTTAATTCTGACGGTTCGGTAGAAATAAATATCAACTATTGCAGTGCTCATACTGCATTGGCTAAATCAGTTGGCGTTAGTTGGGTAGATGCTTCTATGGGTGCAGAAAAAGCACAGGAATTTGAAAATGGAATCAACAAAATGATTGATTCTTATAATGACATGCTGAAAGAAGTCGTAAGTGAACTGCAACAAGACGAAGCTACAAAAACAATAAAATTTGTTGATGCTTATGCTAAAAAAATTAAGGATAATGAGTTATTATATGATGGAGTACATCCGGATTCTAATGGTTATGTTGAGATAGCAAACGCTTTTTATGATGCAATAAATGTTTATTATGGTGTTACAAGTTCTACAACGTCAACCAATGCTCCTGTAAACATCGACGATTGTCCGACTGATTTGACAGAATCAGAAAAGGTTGGAGAATATACAATTACTCCTGATGAAAATGGTAATTGGTCTCTGACTATCGGCGATCTGGAAAAATCAGACGGAAAAAATGATTACGTTTACTACATTAAGGAAAAGCCTGTCAACGGATGGGATACAAGCTATAAGGCGAATGGTCAGATAATCAGTGATGAGGATATGTCACCGATTACCTTGATCAATACAAAGGTTACAGAGTCCTTAGACATTACGGTTAAGAAAAAATGGAATGATGGAAACGGTAATGGTCGACCGGATAGTTTGACATTGAAGCTACAGCAAAAGCTTGGTGAGAATGGTGATTGGAACAATTATGATTATCCAACTCCGTCTCCTGATCCTGAATGGACATATTCTTACGTTGATCTACCTTCTGAAAATGATTCCGGAGAAAAATATTATTATAGAGTTGTGGAAGTCGTTCCTGATGGATATGTTCTGACTTCTGAAGTTAATAATGACGGAATTTCTATTGACAGTGAGGATAAGACCGTTGAATTAACTAATACCATTACTCTTAGTATGAAAATCAAAAAGGAATGGGCAGACGGTCAAAATCACGAAGCAGATTCAGTTACGGTTAATATTCATCGGTCAACGAATCCGAGTGATGCGCCAATAGTGACTACCATTTCTGCTGAAACTCAAACTACCAGCACTACTAAAAATACAACTACAACAACTACCATTAAAACTGTACCATCAACAACAACATCTACGTCAATGTCAACTACGACTTCTGTAATTACAACTACTATTACTACCACAACAACTAACGGCGGTGGAGGAGATGTAGTTACAGGCAGTTCTATTACTGTTGATGATAGTCAACAAGATGTAACTATAGACGTAGACAATAAAAACATAAGCAGCATAACGCTTGATTTTGATACTTCTGAAATGCCAAATGATTCACAGCTTCATATGTATTTGGGCGGATGGAATGCCCAGATAGATATTATTTTCCGAGATGGTGAGTTTACATCGTCGTCTCCAAATAAAATCAAAAATGTAACTATAGACGGAAATGTAGTTGTGGTTGAGTTTGAGGATGGTGTAAATGCTAATTGCGGTTGGGATAGCAATAAAAATAATAAGATAACACTTCATAAGAATAACGGAACAATATATATTGATAGTTATACAATTACTTACGCTTCTTCCAACACATATTCACTTCGCAGATCTGCTTCTTTCTATAGCAGCAGAGCAAATGACGCTTTAGTCGGCGAAGCTGAATGGACTGGAAATGCAACCTCAATTACGCTGAAATTCACTGATAATTGGGAAAAACTTATTGCAAACCTCCCTGCCTATGATGAAGAGGGAAATCCTTACTATTATTGGGTAGAGGAAGATGAAAAGAGTGCGGCTGGCTTTGAAGTCTCCTATAAATATGATGACGGCGATAATGATACAGATTTCTGCATCAACGCAATAAATCCGGGAGATAATCCAACTGCAACAATCAGAAACAAAGTTGTTAATACTTCTGTTACCATGCCTTCTACCGGCGGAAAAGGAACAACATGGTATTATATAACGGGCACAGTAATTTTGCTGAGTTCGTCCGCTGCTTACTATCTTATCAAACGGCGATGGAAACATGCCGCAAAATAAACAAACGCTAGTGGGATCTGCGGCATGAGTACATATCGTGCTCACCGCAGTACCACAAAAAAATAAAATTATATGATCGGAGATTTATTATGAAAAAATTCAAGAAACTCAATGCTGTTATCACAGCAACTTTAATGGCAGCCGCTCTTTCTGTTCCAATGGCTTCTTCACTTTCTGTATCAGCAGCTGACGGTGATAATTCAATCACAGTTAAGGCCGGTAATGACAAGATGACACATAGTGCTGTAGCAGCATATCAGGTATTTGCAGGTACATATAACGATACAGACTCAAACTTGACTATTACCGGTTGGGGTGATGGCATCAATGTAACTGCTTTCATTACAGCTATTAAAGCTGATGCAACAATCGGAAGTTCATTTGCTGGTGAGATAACAAATGATGCAGCAGGTGCACAGGCAGTAGCTGACATTGTTGGCAAATGGACTGACAATTCAGATGAAGCAAATGCATTTGCTAAATTGGCAGTTGCAAACGCTGCAACAAAGTCCGGTACATATAGTGAAGGTGTAATCAGCGGCATTGCTGACGGTTACTATGTAATGGCTGACGAGTCAGCAGCTACTGCTACAGATCCAACAGGCTCTGCTTTTACTCTTGGTCTTTTACAGGTAGTTGGCGGAGAGAATGTAGAAGTAACTACTAAAATTGATTATCCTACTGTTGTAAAGAAAGTTCAGGAAGATGATAAAACAGATGATGGCGGTTATGGTGCAGGCTTCAATGACGTAGCTGACTGGGACGCTAATACAGATGTTCCATTTAAAATCATTGCTACAATGCCTTCAAATATTGATGAGTATGATCACTATTACATGAACTTTACAGATACGCTGGATGATACATTTGGAAATCCTGAGAATATCGTAGTTACTGCCGGTACTAAAACTTTAGTTAAAGACACTGATTACACAATTGCAGCTAATGGTAACGATATGAATATTGTTATCATGGATCTCAAGGGTGTTGATGGTCTCACAGTTAATGATAAAACAACTGTAACTGTTACATATACAGCTAAGTTAAATGTTAGTGGAGCTAACTTAGCAATAATAGGCCGTAACGGTCAGGAAAATAAGGTAAAGCTTGAATATTCAAACAATCCTAACAAAACAGGTGACGGTTCAAGTGCACCTGATGATACAGGTGAAACTCCTGAAGATAAGGTAATTGTTTTTACTTACGAACTTGATATTACTAAGATTGATGGAGCTACAAAAGCAACAATTGAAAATGCACAATTTAAACTTGGTAATGATAAAAATCAATGGGCAACAGTTAATGAAGACGGTTACTTTACAGGCTGGGGTGATAATGAAGCATCTGCAACTGTACTGAAGTCTGATGCTAATGGTATTTTCAAGGTTATCGGTCTTGATGACGGCAGCTACAAATTAAAGGAGCTTAATTGGTCAGAAGAATATAACATTCCTGAGACAGCATTTGAGGCAGTGATTGATGCTAATACATTGTTTACACAGGATGATTATGCTAATGCTTCGGCTGCTTTAATAGAATTAACAGGTAGCGTTAATGGTAAGGACGATACTGGCGCAAATGCAGATGATGGTATAGTAGCAGGAACTATCGAAAATAACAAGGGAACAACGTTACCATCAACTGGCGGTATTGGTACAACTCTCTTCTATGTAGGCGGTGGATGCGTAGTTGCTCTTGCAGGTGTAGCTCTCATTACAAAGAAGCGTATGAACAATCGTGAAGATTAATTTTAAGAAGTAAAATTTTGTTATAGCCTTAAATTCCTGCCGGTGAAGTTTTTTGCCGGCAGGCATTAGGGAGGGTTCCATGAGAAGAAAAAAGGCAAATGTGATTTCTACAATTGTATTAATAATAATCTTACTGGTGGGGCTCTCCGTAATGCTTTATCCGATAATCAGTAATTGGTGGAATTCCAAGGTTCAGACTCGTGCAATCGCAAATTATAATCGAGTCGTTGCTGAATTGGATGACAATGAAACCGAACGTATAATTGCCGAGGCACGTGATTATAATAACCAACTGGCACAGTTACAAGCTCCATTTTCACAGTACAATAAAATTTCCGGTTATGAAAATATTCTTGATATTTCGGATTCCGGAATTATGGGGTATATTTCAATTCCGGCTATTAAGGCAGAGTTCCCGATATATCATGGTACAGATGAAGAGGTTCTTAACATCGCTGCCGGACATTTACAGGGTTCTTCATTTCCGGTAGGAGGAAGTGATACTCATGCTGTTATTTCGGCACATAGAGGGCTGCCTTCCGCTAAGCTTTTCAGTGATCTGGACAAAATGGTGGTTGGAGATACATTTACTGTTACTGTATTGGATGAAGTTCTGACTTATGAAGTGGAAGAGATTTTTATTGTTAAACCAAATGAAATGGAAAAACTTGCTATTATTCCAGGGGGAGATTATATAACGCTTATGACATGTACTCCCTATGGTATTAATACTCACAGATTACTGCTTCGTTCCCACAGAATAGATACAGTTTATGGTCAGAATTTTAAACTTACTTCCGATGCAGTTCAGGTAGATCCTATGCTTGTTGTTCCGGTTATTGCTGCACCATTGATTATCATTTTATTGATTTTCTGGATTTTCGGCGGAAAATTAAAAAAGAAAAAATCTATTATAAATAGAAATACATTATATAGGCTTCCAAGTCAAAAGGAGGAGGGTGATTAATATATGCATATGAAAATTTGCAGGAATTTTGGAGCTGCGTTATGTTTTGTTGGGGTAATATTATGGTTGATGGCAGGATTAATGCTGAGTGTTTCAGCAGATTCAGCCGCTAACAGTTTGACACTTATTTGTAAAACTGAAAAGGTAACCCTCACTGGTATGCATTGGGACTTATATCGAGTCGGTTCACGTAAGGGAGGCAATTTTGTTCTTGAGGGGGATTTTGCTAAGTATCCTGTTTCATTAGAGGATATGTCCTCGTCAGCTGTTACTGAGGCGGCGAAAACTTTGGAAAATTATGCAGTCCTTGATAAAATACCGGCTTTGGATCAGGGTGAAACCGGAAAAGACGGTTTATTAAGATTTGATAATCTGAATTCGGGATTGTATATGG
>OGQI01002525.1_pt1 | contig 10984 bp, 7 predicted proteins | sample 1553171 | NCBI WGS metagenome assembly OGQI01 (sample SAMEA2579988, study PRJEB22360) | human gut metagenome | biome: human gut; feature: human-associated habitat; material: faeces | place: Denmark | collected 2008/2010
ATCCATGTAAGTCTTCATTTATTGGTAATATTGTGTTCTTTGTTAAAATCAACAAAGTTCATTATCTTGCGGATGACAAATCCAATTTGATGGTTTCAGTAGCTTTCTCCTTTTTCTCATCTACAACTTTTGCGTACACTTGGGTAGTTCGTACATTTGTATGTCCCAACATTTTGCTAACTGTATAAATATCAGTCCCTCCAGCCAGTTGCAAGGTCGCATACGAGTGGCGGGCACAATGAAATGTGATGTGTTTGTCGATACCGGAATCCGATACCCACTTTTTCAATACTTTGCGAATTGTCGATTCCTTCGGTAGATCGAAAACCGAATCTGTCTCTGTATTCTCTCTCTTGGAAGGAAGAACCGATATTGCGTTTTCGGACAAAGGAACGTAATTCTCAATTTTTGTTTTTTTCTGCCGAAAGTTGATATAGGTTTCATTATTGGTCGTCACCACCTCTTTCCATATTAGTTTTTGAACATCCGAAATTCGTAATCCGGTAAAACAGCAAAACAAAAATGACCTCTTGACCATCTCTTTCGGACATGGGGTTTGAATCAATCTCTTCAACTCTTCTTCCGTCAGGTGTTCCTTGTGGGGTAGAACCATTCGGGGAGGATCGACCGATTTGGTCGGATCGGATGTCACCAGTTCATCCTTGATTGCCTGATGGATGATTATTTTGAGACTGGTGTAAATGTTGTGTTGGGATGATGATTTCAATACCTCACCACTTGTCCTTGCAATTGCTGTCGACAGGTATTGTACGAATCCTTTAACATAACGGATGTCAATATCTTGCAGTGCAATCTTATCCCCATGATATTTTGTCAAATGGTAAACCAGAGTGTCGAAAGTTCCCTTGATTCCGATTCTTCCCTGTTTCAGTTTGTTTGCGGCAACCAGTTGTATATACTCTATCAGATTGACATCCGGTTTTTCCGTTGCAAATCCGTATTTGTTGTTGAACAGTTCGATCGTTCTCCGGGATTTGATTGCAATTGCCAGTCGGAGTGTTTGTTCGTTTTTGAGTCGGTCTGCTTTTGTCCGTTCCGGAATGAGATACAGACGCAAAAATTCGTACCGACGTTTTCCTTTGAAATAAATGTCGAGGTAGAGGGATTCTCCTGATTGGGTTGCTTTCCTGCGTAATCTTATGACTTCTTTTTCTTTCATATGCCATTATTTTAAAATTCATAGATTATATTCGAGGAAAAACAAAACGATTCGATTCTGCCGCAACTTTTTTCGATTTTTCGAGTAACAAGCAAGTAACAAGCAAGTAACAAAACGAGGGAACCATTGAGTAACAAACGAGTAACAGAATGCAACCAAAGAAGAGCAAACAAAGACCGTCTTTCAGCAGGTTGTCTGTTGATTCATAAAATATTGACATTGAATTGTTGCCGGTTTCTGCCCATGTATGTTTGTGGATGTGCTGCCGGGATTCTTCGGAAAATAAGTATAAATGCGTATCCTTGTGGAATAAAAAACGGCTACTTTTGAATGCCGATTCCGTTTTATGTATACTTTTGTGCGTCCAAAACGGAAAAAAGAGACATAAACTCATAATTACAAGACAAATATGGTTGATATTTTTGCACGCCTCGAGAAAAATGCGGGCGGACCGATCGGTCAGTACATGTCGTACGCCCACGGTTATTATGCCTTTCCCAAACTCGAAGGCGACATCGGTCCCCACATGGTTTTCCGGGGCAAGAAGATGCTCAACTGGAGCCTGAACAATTACCTCGGACTGGCCAACCACCCCGAAGTGCGCAAGGCCGACGCCGAAGGCGCCGCGCAGTTCGGCATGGCGGCCCCGATGGGCGCCCGCATGATGAGCGGACAGACCGTTTACCACGAGCGTCTGGAGCGTGAGCTGGCCGCGTTTGTCGGCAAGGAGGATGCCTTCCTGCTCAATTTCGGTTACCAGGGCATGATCTCGATCATCGACTGCCTGCTGACCCCCCGCGACGTGGTCGTCTACGATGCCGAGGCGCACGCCTGCATCATCGACGGACTGCGCCTGCACAAGGGCAAACGCTTCGTTTTCGGACATAACGACATGGAGTCGCTGCGTCTGCAGTTGCAGCATGCCACGGATCTGGCCGAGGAGCAGAACGGCGGCGTGCTGGTGATCACCGAGGGCGTGTTCGGCATGAAGGGCGACCTGGGCAAGCTCGACGAGATCGTGGCGCTGAAGAAGGATTTCCAGTTCCGTCTGCTGGTGGACGACGCCCACGGCTTCGGTACGATGGGTCCGGGCGGTCGCGGCACGGCGGCGCATTTCGGCGTTGTCGACGGCGTGGACGTGCTCTTCAACACCTTCGCCAAGTCGATGGCCGGGATCGGCGCTTTCGTGAGCGGTCCCCGCTGGCTGATTAACCTGCTGCGCTACAACATGCGTTCGCAGCTTTACGCCAAGTCGCTCCCGATGCCGATGGTGATCGGCGCGCTGAAGCGTCTGGAGCTGATCCGCAACCACCCCGAATTCCAGGAGAAACTCTGGGAGAACGTCCGTGCGCTCCAAAGCAGCCTGAAAGAGAACGGGTTCGAGATCGGTGTGACCAACTCGCCGGTGACGCCCGTCTTCCTGAAGGGCGGCATTCCCGAGGCCACGAATCTGGTCGTGGACCTGCGCGAGAACCACGGTATTTTCTGCTCGATGGTGGTTTATCCCGTGATTCCGAAGGGTGAGATCATCCTGCGCATCATCCCGACGGCGGTGCATACGCTGGAGGATGTGAAGGTTACGATTGAGGCTTTCAAGGCCGTTCGCGAGAAACTCGAAACCGGCGTATACGCTTCGATGCCCATTCCGGCACGTGCCGACGAAGGGTTTATGGTCCGCTAAAGGCGGTTTCCGATATGGATGTCCCCGGCTTTGCGGCCGGGGACATTTTGTTTTTGACAAAAGTAGCCGAAAAATTTTGCAGAATAAATTTTTCATTTTATATTTGCAGTCTCGAAACGCAGGAAACGATGTTTTCCCGGGGCGGGGAAGATAGATTTTGCGGAAATAGCTCAGTTGGTAGAGCGCAACCTTGCCAAGGTTGGGGTCGCGAGTTCGAGTCTCGTTTTCCGCTCGGAAACAGACGATTAAATCCTTGCAATAAGCTAATCAGCGAGTTGTGAGGATTTTTCGTTTGTGGCGGTTAACGATCTGTTAACCGATCTTCTGCGCTGCATTGCGCGCTATTTCATCTTGAAAAAGAACCCGATACAAAGATAAGTATTTTTATCTTATTTGCATATTGTATTCTTTTATGAGATTTTTATTTGAAGTATATCGTTATATATTCCTAAAACAAAATAACCAAGCGATATTTAGAACCGTTATAATAACTATCTTTGTAAGACAAACGGTTTTTGAAAATAATGGGAATAGTAACCTTTTTGAGAAATATTGGACAACTTCAAAAGAGCAACAATCCGGCTCCGATAAACTCGAATCCGGGAAATTATCCCGTGGAATATGTCAGAACCATGTCTTTTAATAAGGCATTCAAGGATTTGCTATCCCAAGATCAATTCATAGCCCGAAGCGACTATAAAGACCTCGTCGAACAATACCGTGATTTATCGCAATTCTATGCTACGCTTGTTCAGTCGAACATATTGAACGAGTATGCTGCCAAACATAATCTCGATATTGAAGCCATAAACTATTTCCGGGCGAAATTCGATGAAATGGTTGACCTTGCAACGGAATCTCCGACTATCCGAAAACACAACGACGCCTATATCTCGCACCACATCGAATCGGAGAAACCCTATCTCGATAACATCCTCAAAGCATGCGATCCGGCCATATCGCTCGACCGGGAACAGCGCGAAGTGGTGCTTTCAGAGGAAGATCATACGCTGGTAATTGCCGGAGCCGGAGCCGGCAAAACCACAACGGTAGCAGCCAAAGTGCGTTATCTCGTAGAAAAGCGAGGCATTGATCCATCTCAAATTTTGGTGATCTCCTTTACAAACAAGGCCGTAGAGGAGCTCCGAGGACGCATAAATGGCAATTTGGGAATACCTTGCCCCATCAGTACGTTTCACTCCATCGGCTATACGATTTTGCGTCGAGGTGAAGAGGAACGCAAAAAGATTGTGGAGGGCGGATATATGTACACGGTGATCAATAATTATCTGAAATCGTCCGTGCTGCGTAATCCGGAGGTCGTAGACAAATTGATTCTATTCTTCGGTTCCTATTTTACCGCACCCTATGAAGGTGAAAAACTCAACGAATATTTTCAGTTCGTCGCCAAAGCGGACTGTTCGACCCTGAAAGGCAATCTGCACGAATACGTTCAACGAATCGTCGATCGCAAGACCTTGAAAACGCAGACATTGAACAATGAAATACTGCGGTCGATGGAAGAGGTGCGTATCGCCAACTTCCTATATATGTATCAGATAGAATACGAATACGAGCCGATATACCAGTATCCTATTCTCGATGCGAATAAACCCTATACGCCCGACTTCCGCATAAAACAAGGCGATAAGGTTTCGTATATCGAACATTTCGGGATAACCGAAGATCACAGAAGTGATCGTTATACGCAAGAGGAGTTGGAGAAGTATGTTTCTCGAATCGACGACAAAAAGCAGGTGCACGCGAAGCACAAGACCGATTTGATATATACCTACTCGCAATATGCCGACGGTCGGGATTATCTGCTCCATCTGCGCGAACAGCTTATTGCGCGCGGTTATGAACTGAACAAACGCTCGACGGCGGAAGTCTATAAAAAGCTGATCGAAACGGAGGAGAACAAATACATTACACGGCTGACCTTTTTGATCTGCACCTTTATCAACAACTTCAAGACGCAGGGCTACGGATTGGAGAAATTCGCAGAGTTCAAGGCTGCGAATAAGAATGTCCGCACCAAATTGTTTCTCGACATCTGTAAGGTATGCTTTTATGAATACCAAAAGGTATTGGAGGAGCAACATTGCATCGACTTCCAAGACATGATAAACGAGTCTGCCGAGTTGATACGCCAAAAACGTGTCGGCAAGGAGCAGCTCGATTACAGATATATCATCGTAGACGAGTATCAGGATATTTCACGTCAGCGTTACAATCTTATCAAAGAATTGTCGCAGTTGTGCAATGCCAAAATCATGGCAGTAGGTGACGACTGGCAGTCGATCTATGCTTTCAGCGGCTCAATTCTACCGCTGTTCACCCGATTTTGCGAAGCCGTCGGTTATGGGCAGGAGTTGAAAATCACACGCACCTACCGCAATGCACAGGAGATAATCGACATTGCCGGAACATTCGTACAGAAAAATTCGGCGCAAATCAAAAAGGAGCTTGTCTCTCCGAAGCGAATCATCAATCCGGTTATCATTTACCCGTATGTCGAAACTTTCGATAAAGGAAAAGAGCGGCCGGAAGGCGGCAAATACCATTATCTGGGAATCGCTGTAAACAAAGCTATCGAAGAAATATTGGAGTATAATACGGCCGAAAGAAAATCCCGAATCGCATCCATCCTGTTGATTGGTCGCTATGGGTTCGACGCGAGGAATCTCTGCTATTCCAAACAATTCAACTACGACGAGAAAACGGGGAAGGTTTATTCGGTAAAATACGGGAACAAAATCAAGCTCCAATTTCTGACGGCCCATAGTTCGAAAGGGTTGAGTGCCGATAACGTGATTATCATTAATGCAAAGGATGAAATCTACGGCTTTCCGTCGAAAGTAGACGACGATCCGGTGCTGCACTTGGTCGTATCGAACGATACTTCATATAACTATGCCGAAGAGAGGCGGTTGTTCTATGTGGCACTTACCCGAACCAAAAACCGAGTATTTATCGTTACTCCCGAAAAACGCCCCTCGGAGTTTATCAAGGAGCTGTTGAGCGATCCGAAAAGCTATCCCAACGTTACGCTGCAAGGAGAGTTGAAAACCGACCTCTCCATCTCGAACATCGTGAAAGATCGTTGCCCAATCTGCGGCTATCCGATGCAACTGCGATGGAATAAGAATTATGGGTTGAGACTATGGATTTGCACCAACGATCAAGAAATATGCGGATTTATGACTAATGACAAGCGCGGTGGCGAACTTTCCATTCAGAAATGCGATTGGTGCAAAGACGGATATTTGATTGTCAAGGGTGGTCGCAGCGGGCCGATTTTAGGTTGTACAAATTATAAATCGGACAAATCGGGATGCGGCCGACTGCTCAGTCAGGAACATTATCGTGTATGGAGAAAGGACAACTTCGGCATGGAAGATCCATCCAAGGATAAGCCGGCCTATTTTCATGCACCCGAATCTTCCGCAGGGAACCCGCAAGCTCCTGAGATGATTTCGGCAAAGGCAAATCCTGCGACGAAGAAAAAGGCTGAAATTTACACGATCGGCTATTCGGAACGGATGATTGAGAAAGACGGATTCAAAGTGATTGTAGATGCGAATGGCGATATACTTACCGACATGCAACTGCTCGCCAAGTTGCGAACTCTAAGGCAAACAATCGCACAAGAAAACGGAGTGGTAGCTTCTCGCATCCTGTACGATTCAGTATTGGTATTATTGGCGACGGACAGACCGCTATCCCGCGAAGAGTTTATCGATATAAAAGGAATTACCATAAGTACCTACATGAGGATCGGAGAACGGTTCATTGCCGAAATCAAAAAACATGTCGAATCCTAATTACAGAAAAAGCGATGCGTGTAACGCATCGCTTTTTCTGCATGAATAAAATGCTACAAATCATCCATTGCCGCAGAACGAACCGTATCCGTATTTATTTTATCGTAATATTTGAGTAAAACGAAATACTGCCCGAAGTCTCCTTTCTGCAAAGATAATTGGATGTCGCCTTTCGTCGTCTCAAAGGTTGTGTACCAAGTGCAGCGATCCATCATCAGTTCATGCAATTTTTCATTGTTCGTATTCGGGTTGGTTCTCCCTTGAAACTGCTCCACAACCTCAGTCGGTTCGCCGTATTTTTGAGTTAACATGGATTTAAGATGGTCATAATCTCTTTCCAGCGAGCTCCAATCATCGTGCGAGGAAAAAATTACACCGATTGTGCTGACTACATTTACAGCTTTCAGTGTGGAAACGCCTACCGTACAACTCTTGAAGCCCGCGAAATCGCCTTGCAAGATAGCCGTACCATTCTGTGTCCCAAGATACGAGAATCCGGCGGCTTTCATTTTCGATACATATTCATTGAGAGTTCCGTCGATAGGTACTCCTTTGAAAGATAGATGCTCCGATTTGTCTTGCGCCAATGAAATAAGAATTGTGTTTACAAAAAGCAATGAAAAGATTAACCGTTTCATAATAAGATTGTTTGAGTTGTTTTTATTTTGCGAATAAACCATCCAAGGCGCGCTTTATCGCTTGACGAATATCGTCCGCTTCGGTCGAACCCTGCCCCTCTGCGGTGCAGGAGCAGAACATTTCGTGCGTATACGCCGATATGAATTGGATCGTTACCTCTATTGTGTAGCCTAATCCACGGTTTCGCCTGCCACTTTCGCCATAGTTTACAATTAACGTCTCTTTTGCTAATTCGGGATTCAGTTCAGGCAGTATTACATATCCTTTTTGAATCAGTATTCCTGCAATGACATCGCTGGGGTTGACGCTTTTGGTCGTCGATGATCCGTAGATTCCATACTGTCCTCCGTAGGTGCTTCCCGTACTGGACGTTAATTCCTTAGTTGGTGAAATGTAGGCATATTTGAACTTTTCAATCGGAGAATTTTTTACAACTACCGGAGCTCTTAGTGGGGCACAAGCATTCATCAGTAGGATGATGCAAATCGCCAAAGTCAATCTTTTAAGAGTATTCATATACAATCTGTTTTTGTTCTCCAGCTGCCACAAGAACCTTTATAAAACACGGAAGCGTGGAACTGCAATGCCACGTTCTAAGTCGGAGGTCGTAGGAATAACCTTTATTCAGAGATATGGTAATAGCAGCCCACGCTATACGCGTGAGAACCATTACGCCTTTCTCTCTGAATAGTCTTGAATTTCCTACGTTCCCGACTTCGAGATAAGCATAACGCTTCTTTTCACATGTCTGGAAAGAGTTGCCTCTATCCAAATACAAAAGTAATTAAAAAACAGAATAATTCATTATTCCATTTGCGATTTTCTGAAACAAGGTTTCAAAATCTCGGCCCTTTGTATTTTTGTTGCCTCTGTACGGATTGGCAAAAGGCGTTTCGCATTTTCTCGAACTTCTCCCTACACCACTCCTTAAAGGGTACTTTGTCGATATTGAGTTGTAGTTTCCTTTTGTCAGTGGGGTCGGGAGTGATTCGCACTGCCACCCGTTCGACCGTAAACTTGCAGTTGTGTCCTTCGGAGTCGAGTTCTCCGCTGTATTCAAGCAGTTTGCCTTTGAGAAGCGTCGCAGTTTGCTCGTCATCGAAACCAGCGGTTCGGCAAACGTTCTCCATGCGGATCATTTCACGGAAATAGGGAAACCATTTGACAGCTTTTGAGAGAGCTGTTTTCATCAGCGACATTTCTTTTTCGTGCTGCTTCGTTAGATTCACCACCTCGACAGCGTGCCGTGCCTGCATTGTCATCAGTTCTCGGCTGTGGTCGCTCTGCATGACCTGTATTCGGGTTTGTAGGACTTCGATGGTTTCTTCATACGAGGCTGCCTCCCGATGCAGAGCGATATTATCCCTTTCCAACGCCTTGACCCTGTTGCTGCCGAACATCGCACCGATACTTTCGGCGATATTGGTTGCGGCGGAGGTTGCAGCTCCTTTCAGCCGTTCGGTCTGTACTTCCTTTTTCACACGGTTCAGTTCCTCCCGTGTCGTCGCTTTCTGTTTCTGCAATTCCTTTATGTCGGCTTTCAGAATATCCGTCATTACTTTCACTTCGCGGTAAAACTGCTGGGTGGAAATATGTTTTGCTTCCGATCCGTCGATGCCGCGTCGCAGTCCGTATTTAGCCATCGCTTCGGCATAGGTAGTCTGGTAGGCTTTGAGTTTGTCCCGTGCCATCATATCGTCGGCGCATAAGCGCGGACGATCCTTTTTGGTGCGGTATGTCCGCTTCCCGCCCGCCGTGTTCCTCTCCCGTTCCAGCTTTGCTTTCCGGCGTTCGCCCCGGACAATGGGCACGACGGTCGCGTGAATATGTGGCGTCTTCTCGTCCAGATGCAGAACGGCCGACACGACGTTTTCCTTTCCGAAGGTCTTTTGTAGCCAGCCGCAGGAATCCTTCGCCCAAGCATCCAGCTGCCCGGCCAGCCGAATACGCTTCATATCTTCGGGGCTTCCGGAGAGCATGACGCGCAACGCCCTCACTTGGTTCTTTCCGATCTTGCGCTCCAGTCCTGCATTGTCCAGTCGGTGCTGGATCGCTTCCGTACGGTTGGTAACGCCTTTGGGGAACTCTACTAATTCTTCGTTCAGGTAGGTAAGTGTCGTTATGACGTTGGCGGGTGTTATTCTCCGCTCGACGTGTCCCGACATGGCGGCGTCCGTTCCGGCCGCCTTTTCGATGTGCAATACGACATAGCCCATAGTGGTAGTAGTTTTTGGTGGTTGATAGTTTGGTAGTAGTTGCCGCCGCCGGGGTGTGCAGAGGGGCGACAGCCCCTTTGCCTTATTGGGGCATTTTCAGCGTTGCGAAGCAAGGCGGAAAGAAAATGCCCTAATAAGCTATGCCTTTTGTAAAAAGGCGCGGGCGCGGAGCGGCCGATCTGTGGGCGACGGTACCGGCGACTTATCCGTCCGCAAACTCCGGGAGCATTACGACCGACCGATATTCGGCGGCAGGATGAACGGTGAAAAGAGCGATGACGCCCGGCTGCCCGCTGCCCCTTTGCGCCCGGAGAGATCCCGTCTAATCTCGCAGGGCGCATCGGGGCGGTAGGGCAGTTCTACTCCCCGTTTCATTGGGCAAGGCTGTATTTGTCGGCGTAGATGCCGGCCATTTCGTCGAAACCTTTGGCCAGCATATCGTCCGTTACCTTGGCGTAAATCTGGGTGGTCTTGATATTCGTGTGTCCCAGCATCCGACTGACAACCTCAATGCGGATACCTTGCGCCAGCGCATTGGTCGTGGCGAACGTATGCCGCGCCATATGGAACGTGATTACTTTGTCGATCCCGACCTCTGCTGCTATTTTCTTCAATACTCGGTTGCAATAGGCGATGTCGGGAATGGGCAATACGAGATTCGTCCCTGCAACTTCGCGCTTGTAGCGGGCGATGATGCGCTTCGTAATGCCGCACAATTTGATTTTGAACGGCGTGCTCGTCTTTTGCCGCTTCTTAACAATCCATAAATCCCCGTCGAATGAGCGTTGAATCATCTCCTGCGTTAACCCCTTGACGTCGGCATGAGCCATTCCCGTAAAACAGGAAAAGACGAACATATCGCGCACCTTGCCATAACCGTCGAACGTGAATTTGTGGTTCATCAACGCCTGCAACTCGGATTCGATCAGATAACCTCGCTCTTTGGTCGTTTTCTTCGGATGATAGTCGGCAAAGGGATTCCGGGCGATAACGCCGGCGTTGTGGGCTTTCGTCACGATCATTTTCAGCGGCTTTGTGTAGATGCAGACGCACGACGGGGTAAGCCCTTTCTCACTCCGCAGATAAAGGTCATAGTCGGTAATGAAAGTTTCGGTCAACTCTTTCAGCGGAATATCCTCCCGATGCAGTTTCTCGGAAAGGAACTCGGCTAACCGTTTACGCACGTTGTCGTATTTGCGGTAAGTGGACTGTGCCCGGTCTACGCCGACGTGCTGTTTGAAATCGCGGTTGAACTTGTCGAGAGCTTCCAATAGAGTTTCGTACTCCTCGCCCATACCGAGGTAAGCGGACTTCACCCGTTCGGCCGTGACATAGGCATCGCGATCGGAGATACGCTGGTAGTAGTGGAGCAACTTGGCCTTTATGCGGTCTAACTCAACATTGATCCGCTTGGCCTCGATACTCTTCCCGGCAGCCTTGT
>OGQI01002526.1_pt1 | contig 10978 bp, 8 predicted proteins | sample 1553171 | NCBI WGS metagenome assembly OGQI01 (sample SAMEA2579988, study PRJEB22360) | human gut metagenome | biome: human gut; feature: human-associated habitat; material: faeces | place: Denmark | collected 2008/2010
TACAACTAAATACGGGCTTCTCCCAGATACTCTGTCGAGCCATTCAATTCATAAAAACGGAAGGTTACTCCGATCACTTCATAACCGGCTTCCAGCAATCGCATAGCAGCAACAGAACTATCTGTACCGCCACTCATTCCAAGCAATACTCGTTTGTTTTCCTCCATCATGCTGCAAAATTAAGTATTTTCCCGTATCTTTGTTTGTTAAAGTCTAAAAGAGAATGAAAGAGAGACCAACTAACGGACAAGTTATAATCGTTTTCACAGAGCATCCGATACTCGGCATATTGCTGACTCCCTATATTGCGGAAAAGCTGGACGATGGTACCTTGCAATTGGTAGAACAAGCATTTCACGCCTCTCCCGAAGCTATGAGCAAGATGAGTGAGGCAGAAAGACAAGCTATTCATATCGCCTCTTATTATACGGAGAAGCATCTAATGAGTGTCTACTCCCGCGAAAAAACAGTATCGCGTTTTCTACATAAGTTATCCGAAGATCCGGAACGAATTAAAAATGATATCCGTCCGTCTATCGAAAAGAAACTGTTGGAGATGCTGGCACTGATACGCGACAATGGACTGCCTTTTTATCAGAAACAAGCCGGCAGTAAAATACTATACGCCCATCATGCCTATCACATAAATCCTCATAATGCAGAAATTCGTGTAACGTTTCATGTTGACAATAAAACGTTTCGTTATCAGTTGCAGTGCTATTATGAAGGACAGCCATTCTCTTTGAGCGAGTTGAAACCTGTGGTTGTACTGACTTCCGCACCAGCCACGCTATTATTGGGAATGGAACTATACTTCTTTCCGCACATTGAAAGCGCACGCATCTTACCTTTTACAAAGAAAAGATCGATCAGCGTAGACGCTTCCCAAATTGAAAAATACATAGATAACATTGTTATCCCGATTGCTCGTTATCATGAAATCGAGACTCACGGTTTGAGTATAATGGAAGAGAAATGCCCCTGTGAAGCAATTCTCTCATTCGAAGATACCACGTACAACGGACAAGCATTGCAGCTTGGTTTCCGTTATGGAGATCAGACATTTACATCGGATAGTGCCCTTGAAATGAAAAAAATCATTTATCGGAAAACATCCGGTGAAATCTTCTTTTTTCGCCGGAACATTACTGCTGAAGAACAAGTCGTTCAGCTCTTAACGGATGCAGGCCTGCAACAACTCAATAATACACATTTCAGCCTATCCCCTGAAGCTCCGGAGAAAACGATCGTCGAATGGATCAACAGCCATCGGGAGATGTTGCAGCAGTCCTTCCATCTCACCAGCAATATGGGAAACACACCTTATTGCCTGGACGAGATACGCATCGAGCAAAGTTGTGACGATGAGGTCGACTGGTTTGAATTGCACATCACCGTTGTTATCGGCAATCTACGTATTCCTTTTTCACGCTTCCGCAAACATATCCTGGAGGAAAAGAGAGAATATCTGTTACCTGATGGCCGCATGATTCTCCTGCCAGAGGAATGGTTCAGCAAATATGCGAATTTACTAGAGATGGGAATTCAAACGGAAAAAGGAATCCGCTTGAAACATACATTTGTAGGTGCCGCACAGACCGCCTTAGGTGAAGAGGAATTAAAGAAATTTCCGGTGAAGCAACAGATACAAAATATTGCCGTACCCAAAAACCTCAAAGCAACGTTACGTCCCTATCAGCAGAAAGGATTCTCATGGATGGTACATTTGCATAAACAAGGATTTGGCGGATGCCTGGCAGATGACATGGGGCTTGGGAAGACACTCCAAACTCTTACTCTATTACAGTATATATATAAACCATCTACCCCCAGACAACCGGCTACCCTGATCGTTGTCCCCACATCGCTACTTCATAACTGGCGACGGGAAGCCAAACGCTTTACAGCACTCTCGATGGCGGAATACAACAACACCATGGCTATAGACAAGGAACAACCGGAAAAATTCTTCGGTCATTTTCACTTGATCTTTACGACGTATGGCATGATGAGGAATAACATTGATATACTCTGTTCATACCGTTTCGAATACATCGTGCTCGATGAAAGCCAGAATATCAAAAATAGCGAATCGCTCACCTTCCGGTCAGCCATTCGACTACAAAGTAAACACCGGCTTGTACTTACTGGCACTCCCATCGAAAACTCATTAAAGGACCTGTGGGCTCAATTTCACTTTATACAACCAGACTTACTGGGTACGGAAAATGCTTTCCAAAAGCAGTTTATAATGCCGATTCGTCAGGGGAATGCCCGTGCAAAAGTATTATTGCAACAACTGACAGCCCCATTTATCCTCCGTAGAAGCAAGAAAGAGGTAGCTCCGGAACTTCCGGCACTTACCGAAGAGACCATCTACTGCGACATGACTGAAGAGCAGAATACTTGTTACGAACAGGAGAAAAACAGCCTGCGCAACATCCTTCTTCAGCATCCTCAAAGTACCGACAGGCTTCATTCGTTTAGTGTATTAAATGGCATCTTACGTTTACGACAACTATCTTGCCACCCGCAACTTATCCTTCCCGACTATACCGGAACATCCGGAAAAACGGCACAGATAATCGAAACATTCGATACGCTACAGAGTGAAGGCCACAAAGTTTTAATTTTCTCCTCATTCGTCAGACATCTGGAGGTGCTCGCCGAAGCTTTCCACGAACGGGGTTGGAAATATGCCTTATTAACAGGATCGACCAACAACCGTCCTTCCGAAATCGCCCATTTCACCGATCAAAAAGACGTCCAGGCATTCCTGATTTCACTAAAAGCAGGAGGCGTGGGACTTAATCTGACTCAAGCCGACTATGTATTTATCATAGACCCCTGGTGGAATCCTGCCGCCGAATCGCAGGCGATCGCCCGCGCCCATCGTATCGGGCAGGACAAGCAAGTAATTGCTTACCGCTTCATTACCCAAAACAGTATCGAAGAAAAGATTCTTCACCTACAAGATGAGAAACGGAAACTGGCAGAAACATTTGTTACTGATAGTGAGCCATTACCTATATTAAGCAACGAGCAATGGGTAGACCTGCTCTAATAATACATAAAGTCGCAATCTATCACAGAGACGTGTAAAATGTATTATTTCATCGTATTCCTGAATTTTTTTATCCATATACTCTTATTTTATCCGGTTATCTTTGCCATTGTGAAAATTATAAATAACCCGAAATAATAAACGTATGAAAAACAGGAGCATTACCTACCTATTACTATTTGGTATTTGCAGCATGTTGGCAATCATGCAATCGTGCCAGAAAACAGATGACCTGGAAGCAGACATCAATTCTCTGAAAGACCGTGTCGCTGCTTTGGAAAAAGCAACGGAAGGACTGAATACTTCATTTGCCAGTCTGCAAGCCCTTATGCAAAAAAACAAAGTCATTATCGGAATTACTCCGACTAAAGATGGTCTGGGATATTTGCTGGAACTTAGTGACGGAACAAGCATTAAAGTCATGGAAAGTGAAGCAGTACAGGCGTCTGTCCCTGAATTTTCCGTAGACGAAGAAGGCTACTGGATATATAAAACAAGTAATGATACCGATTTCAAATATCTGCCAGGAGCCGATGGAGAGAAAGTATCAGCATGGCCCCGTGATGAAGAAGGCAATGTGGTGGCAACTCCATTAATCAGCGTATCTTCCAGTGGATATTGGCAAGTGAGCTACGATAATGGACAAACGTATACAAGCTTAGGAACTAAGGCCGAAGGTGGAAGTCAGGGAGGAACCAGTATATTCAGTAAGGTAGAATATAATGAAGCAAACCATACTTTCTCATTCACATTATCCGATGGAGGAAAAACATATACCTTTCCGGTAGATGACACCTTTGGACTGATAATTTATGGTCTCAATGATGCCAACAGCGAACAAGCTGTGCAGGTTTTCGTCCCCAATGAGAATCATAAGGAATATAAAGTAGAACAGAATGACGTACAACAAGCCGTAGTACAAGCTCCCAAAGGATGGAATGTTCTTTTATCCGAGAACTTGTTAACTATCACACCACAAGCAACTGCGACAAAGGATGTGGAAGAAACTATTAAAATTGTACTGACTTCATCAAAGAATTATATCCGTATTGTATCTATTGAAGTTAAACAACTTTCCAGCGAAGCTGGAGCAGAAGCCTGGCAGCAGTTTGTTAACGCTGACCAACAGAATGTGTTATTAGACTTTTCATACGCCGGCTATAAGTATGGTGAAATGGCTCCTCCCGAAATAGAAACGCTAACAGCGCAAGGATATAAAGTATACGATGTTACAGATCCCAAATATGGAGCTATCCCCAACGACGGCAAATCTGACAGAGTAGCTTTCATGAAGGTTTTGGAAGAAATAGCGAGTCAAACAAAGCAAGAAGACAACAATATGACCGACCGATATATCAAAGAAAATGCTAAAGCTATTATCTACTTCCCCGAAGGAAATTATATCCTGCAAGATGAGGGTTCTAAAGATCGCAGGATTCGTATATCGATGAGTGATATTGTTTTAAAAGGAGCCGGAAAAAACAAAACGACACTCGAAATGACCGCTGCTAATAATTCTCCCAAACCAACCGAAGAGATGTGGAATGCTCCTGTCATGATGGAGTTCAAACACAATACAGGATTAAAAGAATCAATAGGTGTTATCACTGAAGATGCTCCCATAGGCAGCAGAACCATAACGGCCAGTTTAACCGGAGTAAGCGCAGGCAGTTGGGTATGCCTTGTACTGGGAACCCCAGAGTTGGGAAACACGAATGATGATGTTATTAATTCCGAACTATCTCCCTATCGATGGCAAGATATTAAAGTACAGCAAGGCACTACTCCCAATATCAAAACAAATGGTATTCAAATATTCGAATACCATCAGATTGAAAAAATCAGCGGCAATAGTGTCACCTTCAAAGAACCGATCATGCACGCCATCAATAAAGATTGGGGATGGAATGTACATAAATTCGCCAATTATGCCAATGTTGGTGTAGAAGATCTTACATTCAAAGGACATGCCAAAGAGAAGTTCATTCACCACGGCTCTGACATTGATGATGGTGGTTTTAAGCTCATCGATTTTGTGCGTCTGACCAATTCGTGGATGCGCCGGGTTAATTTTGAGAGTGTTAGTGAAGCCATGTCAATCACCAGTTCTGCCAACTGTTCTGCTTATGACATCACTATTGGCGGTAATCGTGGACATGCCTCTATCCGTTCACAGGCTTCTTCCCGCATTTTTATTGGAAAAGTAACTGAAAACAGCAATGGCTACACACTTAGAAAAGGAGAAGGTGAAAGCACATTGATGGAATATAAAACGAACGTTGGCCAATATCACGCTTGCGGTGTTTCAAAGCAAAGTATGGGTGCTGTAATATGGAATGTTAGATGGGGAGATGATTCTTGCTTTGAATCACATGCCACACAGCCACGTGCAACACTAATCGACTGCTGTTCCGGTGGTTTCATGCATTGGAGACAAGGAGGAGACTCTGCTCAAATGCCTAATCATATGGAGAATCTGACAATATGGAATTTCTACGCAACAAATGCACAAACAGACCAGGACATCGATACAGAAGGTAAATTTACCTGGTGGGATGGTAACGGCTTTTGGTGGAAATTTATGCCTCCTATCATTGTCGGTTTCCACGGAAGTCCTTTAGATTTTGATGATACTCAAATGAAGCGACTCGAAAGCAACGGAACTGCTGTGGAACCATATTCACTCTATGAGGCTCAATTACGTAAACGTTTGGGATATGTTCCTTCCTGGCTATCCTCTTTAAAATAATAACTTTAAAACAATATAATCATGAAAAAAGTATGGAGTATGTTCATGTTATTGGCTGTATGCCTGGTAGCATGTACCAACATTGACGATTTGGAAGATGATGTAGACGCACTGAAAAAGCGCGTTACCGCACTCGAAACACAAGTACGTGATATAAATAGTAATACTGAAGCTCTTCGCGAACTTTATAATGAAGGAACATTTATTACTAATATAGAGGAAAAGTCTGATTCTTACACACTCACTTTGAGCAATGGAAAGACAGTAAATCTATATATGAAAAACGATAATAACCTGTTATGCCCTATTATCGGTATTGATTCAGAAGGCTACTGGACTGTTCTTTACAACAAAAATGAAACTCCGGAGCGTCTGACTGTAAACGGACAACCTGTGAAAGCTAATGGAGAGAGTGGCAAGACTCCTACATTCAATGTAGATAGTGAAGGTTACTGGCAGGTTAGCTATGACGGAGGAAAGAATTATAGTTATATATACAAAGAAGGAACTAATGACAAAGTCAGCGCAACCGGTGACGGTTCTGCTCCGACAGAAGACAAAAACTTCAAGAGTGTAACAGTAGAAAACAACGAACTGGTCTTAGTACTTGCAGGTGAGGATGCTCCAACCATACGTATCCCTATCGTTCGTGATTTCGAATGTAGTTTTGCAGCCGAAGATTTAAAACAAGTACAGGAGTTTTCGGCAGGGGAAGTGAAAGAGGTTACCATGGCCTACTCTGTGTACCATGACCGTGAGAGGAGTAGAAAATACAATGATTACTGCTCCCGAAGGATGGAGTGCTAAATTCTCTAAGGAAGCTGGAAAAGAAAATGTATTGGTTGTTACTGCCCCTGCATCAAGCGCAAAGATGATGACTCGTGCAACAGCTGATAACAGTACTGATATTGCGGTATTGGCAACAAGCGGAAAGTATGCTATGATTGCAAAGATTCAGGTTAAAGTTATAGATACCCCACAATCCAAAGACTTCTACACAGAGTATAATACAAATGGGAATATTACTATTGGAAATGTTTCTATAACAAAAGGAGCAAATGAAGCTATATTATTAGATGGCTCTGATGAGAGTGCTTCTAATATCAGAAACCTAATCCATCAAAAGACAGAACAAACTGTTATTTTCTTGGAAAAGGGAGCTTATGATTTTAACACACCATCCATTGCTGAAATCACAGGAACAGTTGTTATAATCGGAAGATATAGTGACAGTAAACCTATACTGAAACCAGAGCTTTTGTGGAAACTCAAATCTGGTAAATTGATATTCAAAAATATACAATTAGACCTAACTAAAATTGATGCTAGTGGAGGTAATAATAAGTATATGTTCTGTAATGCAGATGCTACTGCAGATTTTGAAGACTTTGTGTTCGAAGACTGTGAAATAACTAATATTCAAAAGAACTTTTATTATAACAATGTAGCAACTTATACAATCAAGAATATTTATGCAAAGAATTCACGTTTCCAATTAAATACTACAGTAGATGGTATTCTAATATTCAATATCTACAAAACAACACACTTAGACGCAATGCAAATGTTTACTTTTGAAAATAACATTGTATACAATAAAACATCTGTTGCCGGACAGATTCTTTCATGGGATAACAAGATTGTACAAACCCCCGACCAGCAACAAATAAAAGTATCCTTCTGTAATAATAGCATTGTAAACTATGTAGGGAAGAACTATCATCTAAAATTCTACGATGCTACAAAGATGACGATCTCGAAAAATATTTTCTATGCAGATCCCAACATGAATAGTGACGCTACAATGTGTGGTATTTATAAAACAGAAAGTACTCCAGAATTCGATGTGAAAGATAATATAGCATATGGACTTACCGAAACAAATAAATGGAATAGTTTTGGCGCAACAGTTAAGCCTACCAACCCAATCGAAGAACAATTACTTCGCCTGACAAATAGTCCGTTCACTTCAATGGATTTGGATAAAGGCATCTTTATACCAGACAATGCATATACAGGATTCGGGTCTACTATTAACCAATAAACTATAAACTCACGTTTCTCAATACAAAAAAGGATGCCCTACAGGTATCCTTTTTTTGTATATTGCACTATCACAGTGCAATTTCAGCTAAAACCACATCTTTTCCCCCACCACCTTGCAGAAAAACTTTTTTAATTTATCTTTGCATCCAAAACAACCCTACATGAAATACAAACTTATCGTGCTCGATCTTGACGGCACACTCACCAACTCTAAAAAGGAAATCACTCCCCGCAACAGGGAAACTCTGATACGTATGCAAGAGCAAGGAATACGACTGGTATTAGCTTCCGGTCGACCTACTTATGGCATTGTGCCATTAGCTAATGAGTTACGTATGAATGAATTCGGTGGATTCATCCTGTCCTATAACGGAGGAGAAATCATTAATTGGGAAACACAAGAGATGGTATATGAAAATGTGTTGCCTAATGAAGTTGTTCCAGTGCTCTACGAATGTGCCCGTACCCATCAACTAAGTATATTAACCTATGACGGAGCAGAGATAATAACCGAAAACTCTCAAGATCCATACGTATTAAAAGAAGCCTTTCTCAATAAAATGGCAGTTCGGGAGACAAATGACTTCCTGACAGACATCACGCTTCCCGTAGCCAAATGCCTCATCGTAGGAGATGCCGATAAACTGATTCCACTTGAAGCCGAACTTTGTCTCCGGTTACAAGGTCGCATTAATGTTTTCCGTTCAGAACCCTATTTTCTCGAATTAGTCCCGCAAGGTATTGACAAGGCCCTTTCTTTGGCCGTCCTGTTAAAAGAAATAGGAGTAGCGCGTGAAGAAGTTATAGCCATAGGTGATGGATATAATGACCTATCCATGATTAGGTTTGCAGGACTGGGGATTGCCATGGGAAATGCTCAAGAACCTGTAAAGAAAGCAGCAGATTACATCACTCTAAGTAACGAAGAAGACGGTGTAGCAGAAGCAATCAAGAAGTTTTGCAATCAACAATAGCCAAACATTTACAGACATGCCGGCAGAGTTTTAGTTTCTCGGTGAGAAACCTTTGGTTTCAAGGAATGAAACTATTGGTTCCTCGGTGTGAAACTGTTAGTTTCATACCGGGAAACAAATCACATTACTGGTAAAAACGACCCGACACTTAAAATCAACCGATTAAAGATAGGGCGCATATTCAGATTTTATACTAACTTTGCGGTTCCAATAAAACAAATATAAAATGTTATGGAACATCAACTTACCATTTACAACACCTTAGATAGAAAGAAAGAGTTGTTTGTACCGCTTCATGCACCTCATGTAGGCATGTATGTATGCGGACCGACTGTTTACGGAGATGCCCATTTAGGACACGCCCGTCCGGCTATAACCTTCGATGTGTTATTCCGCTATCTCACCCACCTAGGATATAAAGTACGCTACGTACGAAATATTACCGACGTAGGTCATCTGGAACACGATGCCGATGACGGAGAAGACAAGATTGCCAAGAAAGCACGTCTGGAAGAGTTGGAACCAATGGAGGTTGTTCAATATTTCCTGAACCGCTATCATAAAGCAATGGAAGCGTTGAATGTACTTTCTCCAAGCATTGAGCCACATGCTTCAGGACACATCATTGAACAAATCCAACTGGTACAGAAGATTTTGGATGCCGGATATGCCTATGAAAGCGAAGGCTCCGTCTACTTCGATGTAGCCAAATACAATAAAGATTACCACTACGGAAAACTTTCCGGACGTAATCTGGACGACGTCTTGAATACCACCCGTGACCTCGACGGACAAAGCGAGAAACGCAATCCCGCCGACTTTGCCCTTTGGAAAAAGGCACAACCTGAACATATCATGCGCTGGCCGTCTCCATGGAGCGATGGTTTCCCCGGATGGCACGCCGAATGTACCGCTATGGGACGCAAATACCTGGGTGAACACTTCGATATTCACGGAGGAGGAATGGACTTGATTTTCCCTCACCACGAATGTGAAATCGCACAATCGGTAGCCTCACAAGGTGATGACATGGTTCACTACTGGATGCACAACAACATGATTACCATCAACGGAACCAAGATGGGTAAATCACTTGGCAACTTCATCACGCTGGCCGAATTCTTCCCCGGTACTCATAAGCTGCTGGCACAAGCCTACACACCAATGACAATCCGTTTCTTCATCCTGCAAGCTCATTACCGCAGCACGGTAGATTTCAGCAATGAAGCACTGCAAGCATCCGAAAAAGGCCTGCAGCGTCTGATGGAAGCCATTGACGCATTGGATAAGATTACTCCCGCATCGGCAACTTCAGAGGGAATCAACGTGAAAGAACTGCGCGCTAAATGCTACGAAGCAATGAATGACGATTTGAATACACCGATTGTCATCGCACAGCTTTTCGAAGGCGCCCGCATTATAAACAATATCATTGCCGGTAATGCCACCATCTCCGCCGAAGACCTGAAAGACCTGAAAGAAACATTCCATCTGTTCAGTTTCGACATCATGGGATTGAAAGAAGAAAAAGGCTCTTCAGATGGTCGTGAAGCAGCTTACGGCAAGGTAGTAGATATGTTACTGGAACAACGTATGAAAGCGAAAGCCAACAAAGACTGGGCTACTTCCGACAAAATCCGCAACGCACTGACAGCACTCGGATTTGAAATCAAAGATACTAAAGACGGTTTCGAATGGAGACTGAATAAGTAACAAGAAAAGAAAGTGCTCAACGCACCGTGTAAATACAAAGAAGACCGGCTCCCCATGAACCGGTCTTCTCTTTTTTCATAGAAACATGATGACTAATACCTCTCTTTAAATTCTTGTTTTCTCTTATCTTATTCACTAATTATTTATTTTCCATGAGCATTTCGACCGGCTGTCCATGCTGACAGGTTACTGTCAGTACGGTCTGGTCTGCCTGCTGTTCCAACCGGACATTTTCCATCGGGCTTGTCAATCTCCAATGTCCTTTAAGCCGTATCTCCTTAGTAATAGGACGACTGGGCTCTTTCGTTGTATACGTCTTCTCTTCTATATTCAGATTCGGATCACAGACGCTTAAACGGATACCCTTATCAGATTCTTTTGCATACATCACCATTGTTTCCGCAGGAATAGCGACGACCACTTTATCAGCGG
>OGQI01002530.1_pt1 | contig 10966 bp, 10 predicted proteins | sample 1553171 | NCBI WGS metagenome assembly OGQI01 (sample SAMEA2579988, study PRJEB22360) | human gut metagenome | biome: human gut; feature: human-associated habitat; material: faeces | place: Denmark | collected 2008/2010
TCATCATTTATTCTTCTCTTATCAACAATCAACAGAGTATGAAATTGTTCTGGGAAGAAAAAATGTTGCGGTTAAACTTATAATAACGTTTGATAAGAAGGACTGTTTTCATTTGATGGGATTACAATATCTTACGGATAGACCAGAGTTAAGACGTGATAGAGGAAAAATATTTGATGAAATTCAGAAAGTAAAAAACTGGGAAGTTTCTCTAAATTCTTATAGAGTTGATTTGGAATGTGATATTTATATTACTGGATCTAATTCACAATTATTATCCGGAGAACTAGCTACTTTAATTTCTGGAAGATATATTTCAATAAATATGCTTCCATTTTCATTTAAAGAGTTAATTCAATATTATGATGAAATGCATGAAAACATTGATGAAATTAAATTATTTGAACAGTATTTAAGTTATGGTGGATTTCCAGGTTTATTAAATTATGAAAATGAAGAAAAAGAGAAATATTTATATGATTTATATTCTACTATTGTTTTAAATGATATTTTATATAAAAATAAAGTAAAAGATTTAGATTTGCTTGAAAGATTAATGGAATTCATGATTTCTAATATTGGTCAATTATTTTCAGCTAATTCTATTTCTAAATATATTAAAAATGAAAATCGTAAAACAACTCCCCATACAATAATTAATTATATGGATTATGCAAGAAATGCTTTTATTTTTTATCAAATTAAACGTGAAAATATTAAACAAAAAAGGAAGCTATTAATATCTGATAAATATTATCTTGTTGATTCCGGATTTTATTTTATTTTTAATGGGTCCACTCAAAGGAATTGGGGTCAGTTATTAGAAAATATTGTGTTTTTAGAATTAATAAGACAAGGATATTCCATAACAATAGGAAAAATCCAAGATTTGGAAGTAGATTTTGTTTGCAGGAAGGCTAATCAGATAAAATACATTCAGGTATCTCAATCTATTTTAGATGAAAATACTAGAAAAAGAGAGTTTAAATCATTAGAAAAAATATCTGACAGCTATCCGAAGTATGTTATATCAATGGATTCATTTGACTTTTCAGCTAATGGGATAATTCATCTTAATATAATTGATTTTTTAAAATCAGAGAATTTTTAATTAGTATTACATTATCTCTAAATTTTTAGTTTTAAGTATTAAAAAAAATACTTTTTTATATTATTGTGTAGATAGTATACTGTAATAAAAAATTTTTTTAAAATTATGGAGGATTTGTATGTCAGATACTGTTAGAACATGGCGTCATATACAACAAAGATATAATCTTATAGGTTCCAAATGTAACACTTGTGGAGAATTATTCTTCCCATCTCGTGTAGTTTGTCCTAATTGTAGGAGGAAAGGAGATCTTGAACCTTTCCAATTCAGTGGTAAAGGAAAAATATTCACCTATTCTGTAATTAGGTCAGCTCCAGATGACTTTAAAAAAGTAGCACCTTATGCTGTTGCTGTAATTGAGTTAGAAGAAGGAGCTAAATTAACTGCACAACTTGTTGACTGTGATGTTGACAATCTTGAAATTGGAGACCCTGTTGAAATGGTCTTTAGAAAAATTAGAGAAGATGGCGAGGATGGAGTAATATCCTATGGTTTCAAATTTAGAGTTACAAAATAAGATTGCAATTCTATTAGTAAGCCATGGAAGTAGTCTCCCTTTTGCAGAAGTTACCTTTAACGAGATTAAAGATAAATTTAACAAGGCTACTGGATTTGCTACAGAAGTAGGTTATATGAAAGTAGCCGAACCTTCTATTGCTGGAGCTGTTGAAAATTTAAAAGAAGAAGTTCCAGAACTTGAAAAAATAATAGCTATTCCTGTATTTTTAGCTCCTGGAATTCATACTAATATTGATATTCCAACTCTTTTAGGATTAAGTCCGCTGGAAACTGATCCTAGATGTCCTGACGGTAATTATCCTGATGACCATTATTTATCTATTGCTGAGGATGTTGATTTTGATGGAGATATTGAGTTATTGCCGGCTATTGGACCAGATGATAATCTTTTAGAAGTTATTGATAAAAGGATTAATGAATCATTATCTGATTCTAAGTTAAATGGTGATGCTAAAACAGGAATTTTATTAGTTTCTCATGGAAGTAGATTAAAATATAATAAAGAGTTTATAAGTGAAGTTTATAGGAAGTTTAGTGAAACTACTGATTATCCATCTAATTTTGGATTCATGGAACTTGTAGAACCTAACATTCCAACTTCTATTAACAAGCTTATTAATGAGAATGAAATTGACAGATTAGTTGTTGTACCTGTGTTTATAGCTCCGGGAGTTCATACAACTTCTGATATTCCAACTATTTTGGGTTTAAAAGAGGCTGATTCCCATTCACACTCACATTCACACAGTCATGAACATGGTCATGAGCATCATCATCACCATCATCATGATTTGGAAGCGATTGATTTTGAAGGGGAAATTTTATATCCAGAACCTATTGGTTCAGATGATATTTTAATTGATATCTTAGTAAAAAATATGGAAAAAGCTTTATAGATTTTCCGTATTTTTTAATTAATTTTTTTATGTGATTATAATGACTAGTGATTTATCTAAAACCGGAATTTTACTTTTAAGTCATGGTAGTAGATTAGACCAAGGTAAAAAAGTAATTGAAGCATATACACAAATGTATAAAGAAGAATTCCCTGAAGCTATTGTTGAATATGGATTTATGGAAATGAGGGAACCTAATATTCCTCAAAGTATTAATAAATTAACTAATGGAAATGATTTGGAAAAAATTATTGTTGTTCCTGTATTTGTAGCTCATGGACTTCATACAAGAAGGGATATTCCAAAATTATTAGGAATTGAAAATGATTTTGATGAATCTGAAATATCCGGCGGACATCATGAGCATCATCATGACCACGGACATCATCATCACCATCATCACCATCATCACCATCATGATCATGATCATGATGATGAAGAAACATTTGATTTTGATGGTGAAATAGTTTTAGCTGACCCTTTAGGCATTGATACTCGTTTATATGAGATTATAAAAGATAGAGTATCTCAAAATTTATAATTCCTTAATCATCACCACTTTTGTGGTGGTGGTTAACTACTTTTGATATTAACATTTATATATAATAAGATGTATAATTTATATTACATTATTGAAAGAAATAATGATATTTTTTTGTGATATTATGAAGTTTAATAAAATATTTTTATTTACTTTAATATTATTAGCAGCATTATCTTTTTCAGCTGTAAGCGCTGAATCTTTTGATGGTAATGTTGCTGTTGCTGTAAATGATGCTAATAATGTTATTGTATCCGAACAAAGTTTTACAGATGTAATTAGTGGATCTGAACCTACCATTTCAGATGATGCTAATCAAAATTCAAGTACTGGAGGGGATGTACCTACTCCTTCCACTAATGCTTCTACTGGTGATAATGGAACTAATTCCACACCTGAAGATAAAAATAGTACTATAATTTCTGAAGATATTTCATTATTCTATAAAAATGGTACTAAATTTTCTGCTATTTTCTTAGATGAAAACGGAAAAGCATTAGCTAACCAGACTATTGTATTTGTCATTAACGGTGTAGCTTATAATAGGACTACTGATGCAAATGGTATTGCCACTATCAGTATTAATCTTTCACCGGGTAATTATGTTATGGAATCTAAAAATGTAGCTACTAATGAAACTGTTAAAAATAATGTAACTGTTATTTCAACAATTAGTTCATCTAATGTTGTAAAATTATATAAAAACGGTACTCAGTATTATGCTACTTTTGTAGATGGTCAAGGTAAGGTTTTAGCTAATAAACCTGTTAAATTTAATATTAATGGTGTTTTCTATACTAGAAATACTAATGAAAATGGTGCTGCTAGATTAAATATTAATCTGAATTCAGGTACATACATATTAACTGCTTATAATCCAATTAATAATGAAGCAAAAGCAAGTAATGTAACTGTTTTATCTACTATTAATGGATCAGATATTACAAAATACTACAAGAATGGTACTCAATATTCTGCAGTTGTTGTATATAGTAATGGTACTCCTATAGTTAATAAAACAGTTAAATTAAACATAAATGGTGTTTTCTATAATAGGGTTACTGATGAAAATGGTACTGTTAGATTAAATATTAACCTGGACCCAGCTACTTATATTATAACTGTTTACAATCCAAGTAATGGAGAAGAAAACTCAAACAAAATAGTTGTTTTATCTAAACTTATTGCAGAAGACATGAAAACAGATTATCAAGCTGGTAAAAGTTACAAAGTTAAAGTAGTAAATGGGCAAGGAAAAGCTTTAGCTAATCAAACTGTTAAAATCAATATTAACGGCGTAATTTATAATAGGGTTACTGATGAAAATGGTACTGCTTATTTAGCTATTAGGTTAAACCCAGGTACTTATATATGTACTTCTTCCTGGAACGATTCTTTTGTTTCAACTAAAGTTGTTGTAAATAAATTAACAGCTTCAATATCTGTTTTAACTCCTACAGTTAAAAAAGGAGATTACTACAAAGTTAAAATTACAGATAAAAAATCCAGCAAACCTATTGTAAATCAGTTAGTTTTATTTATCTACAATGGAACTGCATATGGTGCATATTCTGATAATGCTGGAATAGCTAAGATTAAAATAGGTTTACCTGTAGGATCCTATCAGTTAATCACAGCTATCCAAAGCAGTTATTGGTATCAGAATATTGGGGTGTATAACACCCTTAAGGTTACAGCTTAATTAAGTGGGATTTTTCCCACAATTTTTACTTTTTTTAATTCTTCAGATAATTTTAAGCACTTTTTTTTAAAAACTTATTTAATCTATAAAACTTATAGTATTATTCATGACTTTAAAGGTCTCAGATATTGGTGAAAAGGAATTAATTAAGTATATTCTGGCTAATTGTAAAACTATAACTCCAGATGATACTGCAGTTACTCCAATAGCTAATACTAACTTAATTTCCACCTGTGACATGCTTATTCAATCAAAGCATTTTCCTGAAAACATGTCTTATTTTCAAATGGGTTTTAAAAGCGTAACTGTTAATGTCAGTGATTTGGCGGCTATGGGTGCTACTCCTTTAGGATTTCTATTGTCAATAGCTCTTCCGAAAGATTTTGAAGTTGATGATTTTAAACAAATCATTAAAGGAGTTCTAAAAGCCTGTGAGTATTATGGTATTTGTTTAATTGGTGGAGATACTAATGAAGCCAGTGAAATTATAATATCTGGAACTGCATTAGGTCTTTGTGATAATCCGTTAATGAAAAACACTTCTGAAAAAGGGGATTTGGTAGTTTTAACTGGTAAAATCGGATTAGCAGCATTAGGTTTTAATTTAGAAAATGACAATCTCTACACTAAAAAGGCTTTGGAACCAATAGCTAAAATTAAAGAAGGAATCAATATTAAAAATTCTGGCGGAACTTCAGCTACTGATATTACTGATGGTTTAGCTAGTGAACTTTATGAAATGAAAAGGGAAGATATTGGATTCATGATTTATGAAGATAAGTTAGATATTTCTAGTGAATTTAAATCATTAGCTGCTGAATTGAATCTTAATTATCTTGATTTGCTTTTGCATGTTGGTGAAGATTTTGAACTTGTTTTCACGATAAATAAAAAAAATTTACACAATTTAAATTTCAAATATTTGGTTATTGGTGAAGTAACGGATTCCAAAAAGGTTGAAATTATGTTAAGTGATTCTACAGTTAGACAAATTAGTTCCAGGGGATATGATCATTATGTTAGTTAGCAGCAATCTTTTTAAGAAAAGTTCCAAGTCACGAAAGGTAAGGTGTGAGATTTGTGCAAATTATTGTAAAATAGCAGATGGAGCTTATGGGATTTGTAAACAGCATAAAAATATTAATGGAGAGTTATTTGATGAAAGTTTTGGCATAGTCTCTTCTTTAAATGCTGATCCTATTGAAAAAAAGCCATTGTATCATTTTTTACCGGGAACTTTAACATATTCTGTAGGCGGTTTTGGGTGTAATATGGGCTGTCTGCACTGTCAGAACTATATGATCTCAAAGGAATTTGATAAAATTTCTGATAGGTTAAATATACTTCCAGAAACGATTGTGGAAAATGCAATTAGTCAAGGTTGTAAGTCAATTGCATGGACATATAATGAACCTACTATACATTTACCATTTAACAAAAAAACTTCTTTACTTGGCAGGAGGAAAAATCTTAAAATTATCTATGTAAGTAACGGGTATATGTCTAGTCAGGCACTGAGTGAAATTTTAGAGTTTGTTGATGCGTTCAATATAGACTTGAAATCCATGTCTCAAAATTTTTATAAAAAAATATGCGGAGCAGATTTAAACATCGTTTTGGACAATTTAAAACGAATTTATGAGGCAGATAAACATTTAGAAATTACAAATTTAATTATAAATGATTACAATGATTCAGCAGAAGAAATTACAAAATTAGCTAATTTCATTGTTGATAATTTGGGTTGTAATGTTCCATTGCATTTTTCAAGAGCATTCCCATACTATAAATTAAATGATATTGCACCGACATCTGAAGACAAATTATTTGAAGCTAAAAAAATAGCTAATGAATGTGGACTTGAGTATGTTTATATTGGAAATTTGGAGTGCGATACAAATACTTACTGTCCAAATTGTGGTGAAACTCTTTTAAAAAGAAATAGCTATTCTACAGAAGTTTTAAATAAAAATAAAAAATGTATGAAATGTGGAAAAGAATTAAATATCAGGTTTTGATTCTTTTTTCTATAATTTGTTTAATAAATATAAGAATAGCTAACATATTTCCATAATAAAAAAATATGTATATTCTCTCCATTGACGGGGTTGACGGAGTAAAACCAAACATTATTGTGGAAGCAAATCCAACAAACATTATGCTGTATATAGGCCATAAAACACTTTTTTGATTTTTATATATTGAATATAGGCTGTATAGAAATGCTATAATGAAAATTGCATAAATTGTTAAGCTTAAAATCATTCTTTTAATGCTTATTGGAACATAGCCATAGCGAACAATATTTGCATTCATTATCTGAATAAGTGTTAGATTATCTGTTAAGGTAAGAATCCAAAATCCACTAGCTATTATAAATGGGATTAAACTGATTATGGTTTGTTTTTTATTTTTAGTAAGTAAATAAACACATATTGCAATAATTCCAAGTAAAATTAAAGTAGTAAGATCACACCAGGTAACACATCTATTTATAATGTGTGAAAATCCGATATTAAGTTTATTTAATATATTCAGCTGCAAATAATCCGGAAACCATCTTAGTTCTAGAATATATCGTTTATGAATTCCCGGACAAATAACAGTATTAATAATTCCTATAACTGATGTAATTCCTATTAGATAACATTTTTTATTGATTTTTGTTTTGTAGTTAAGCAGATAATACAGCACAAACAATCCGAGTAAAATAACAGCTAGCTGCTCGTTATTTACTGCAAACATAAGACAAAGTACTGAAATTATATAAGCCAATATTCTTTTTGTTTTGTTTATATCTTTTGCAGTATGATTTTTTAAAATATATATGGCTAACAAGCCACTGAACAATGGCCAAGTATAATTAATGGTTGTTGTAATAAATCCTGCTGAGCCTAAAGCATAATGACTTGAAAATATGAAGGATAAACATAATATGCAAGATAATATAGAATAAAAAAGCTTATTTTCACCGTTAATGAGTTTATAAGTCAATATAGCAATAAATGTGAAAATTAAGCTATCTAAATACCACCAAAGTATAAGAGGGGATTGTAAAATATGGCATAAAATATATTCAATCAGTATTCTGGAGCTCCAAATATCATATCTTTCTATAACAAAGCTCATAATATTTGTTTCTTGGGGAATGGTGTAAAAAAATAAGTCATCTATCGATAATCCAATCGAATGGTGCCAATTCAATAAAATTAAAAATAAAAATATAAAAGGTAATAAGAATAAATAATTCTTATACTTTTTAATATTCATAATTACTCTCCGAAACTAACTCTTTCAAATTTATCTAGGGTTTTTAAGGATTTGGTGGCATCCAAACCTATTTTTGTTGTTGTACCGTCACTTTCAGCTACCGGGTCAAGGGAAGATCCACGTACATTAGGAACAATCATTAAATCTCTGTCTCCTTTTACACGGGTAGCTATTGCATATTCAATATCCTGCGGGTCAAATACATCCACATCAGTGTCTACAACAACAGCATGTTTAAGTGAAGGATGTGCAGACAGTGCAGCCATAATTGCATTTTTTCCATCTCCTTCTGTTTGTTTGTTAATGGAAATAGCTGCATGTAACCAGCAACAGCCCCCTTCTGTTAAAACAACATTTTCAACAGTTGGAACTGCATTTTTAACAGATTTAAAAATTCTAGGTTCTTGAGGAAGGCCCTGTAATAATTTATGTTCAAATCCGGCAGGGAGAATTCCGTGATAATGGGGATTGTCCTTTTTAATATGCATTTTGCTTAAGTTAATAATTGGCTGGTCACGAATAATGTCATAAGTATCGGTTAAGTCTACAAACGGACCTTCAGCTGTAGTTTCACTTACAGATATTTTGCCTTCCAAAATAATGTCTGCTTGAGGAACTTCCAGGTCTCCGCATTTAATCAGGGTCAATTCTCCGTTTTTAAATGCATTGGCCACATCCATTTCATTGTAGTCAATTGGGATTGAAGTAGTGCTTGCAAGTAAAATTGCAGGATCCATTCCAATAGCTATTGCAATTTCCAAATCTTTGCCTAATTTTTGAGCTTTTTGGAAATATGTGTAGAGATTTCTTGGAACAATCCTAATAACCAGTCTTTTATCATCTAAAACAAGCATTCTGTGAATTGATGCATTTTGAATACCTGTTTCAGGGTCACGTGCAAATACTACACCTGCAGTAATATACTTTCCACAGTCTCTTTTATAATGTGTTAAAATAGGTATTTTATCTAAATTAGCTTCTGTAGTGTTATAATCTGAAAAATCAGTAAATTTATCTACTTTAATTGGATTATCACTGGCTTCTATGATTTTTTGAGTAATTTCACTTACTTCACAATTAATAGATTTAGCTATTTTTTCTCTTGTATTGCAGATTCCGGAAATAATCGGCAAATCATATCCTTTTACATTTTTTATAATAACAGTGTCTTTAGGATATTTCCTTAGCTCTTTAGCTACTTCAAACTCGCTTGAAAGCTCAGTTGTTATTTCAATAATGTTTTCATCTTTGATATCCATAATTATCCCTTATATGTTGATTTTTTTATTTTTTAATTTTTCTAAAAGCTCTAAAAGAACAGGATTGTTAATAGAAAGTATTTCACCACTTAAAACAGCAGCATTACGACCATTATTAACACCAACAGTAGCTACAGGCACTCCTGGTGGCATATTTACAGTTGAAAGCAGGTAATTATTTCCAAGTTCATTTTCACATGGAACTCCAATAACAGGCTTTTCAGTAAGACCTACAAGACCTCCACTTACCTGGGAAGAGTTGGAATTGATTCCAATAAATATTTTAGCATTTTTCATAGTGTTTACATATGCTCTGAATTTTTTTCCTGATCTAATTGGGCAAATTACTTGCATATCATGAGGTATTTTAAGTCTGTCTAGTGTAACACTTACTTTTTTTCCAGTAATTAAATCAGTATGTCTTCCAACAATAAGGACTACCTCAGCATTTTTATTAATGCAGCTTCCATTAAATTCTTCTGTAGTTTCATTTAATTCGAGGTTTTTAATCCTTAAAAAGTCATTGGTAATATGTGGATTGTCTATTTTTTGAACAATTTCTTCATTACTTTTAATGACTTTCTGTTTATATTCTTCTTTTAATTCCAATACTTTTTTGCGTATTTCCTCGTCATAAAGCCCTAGGATTTGTGCAGCTAAAATAGCTCCATTATCTCCCCTATCAATTCCAACAGTAGCTACAGGAGAGGGATAAGGCATTTGAACTGAAGAATATAGCGCATCTAATCCGTCAACATTAACATTTACAGGAACTCCAATAACTGGCTTATGGGTATATGCAGCTATTGCTCCTGGAAGATGAGCTGCTAATCCAGCAATTCCGATAAATACTTTTATTCCCGCATTAGTTCCCTGTACAACAAGTTCTCTTACAAGATCAGGTGTTCTATGTGCTGAAGCTATTTTCAAACTATAGGGTATTTCAAGTTTTTCCAAAATCTTCATACTTTTTTCAGCAATAGCAATATCTGACCCACTTCCCAGAATTATCATTACTTTTGGTGTCATTTTAAAATACCTTCTAAAAAAATATTAATAATTGATATTTGTTTAATTTTATATTAAAAGTTATTTAATTTCAACTTCATAAGCTTTAAATTTATCAATTCTATGGGGAGCTTTTTAAGATTAAATGTATCATTTGGAGTTATTTTCATCTTATATTTTTTTACCGTAAAACATAATTCTACGTGCTGTAAAGTTCCAAAACATTACTATAACTGAAGCTATAATCTTGGACCAGATGTAATTTATATTTCCATAGTCTACAAATAAGTATAATAATATTTCAGTAAAAATAAGCCCGATAAAACTGATTAAAATAAATAAATTGAAATCTAGAACTTTATTGTTTCTGTCTGCTTGATTAAAAACCCAGGAAGTGGACATGTAATAATTAGCCAACACGGATATAAAAAAAGCAACAGCTGCGGATATTAAATAATTCTGTCCTAAAAAGTTAATCAGTGATAAATAAATAATAAAATCTATTAAAAAAGAGGCAGTTCCAACAAATAAGTATCTGAACATTTGCAGGAAAATATTGTCTGTATTTTTTCTAAATAACTTATTAATTAATTCATCCATAATTATAATCTTAATTTTAATTATTTAATAAGTTTTAGTTTTATTAAAATTTTGAAATTG
>OGQI01002536.1_pt1 | contig 10948 bp, 9 predicted proteins | sample 1553171 | NCBI WGS metagenome assembly OGQI01 (sample SAMEA2579988, study PRJEB22360) | human gut metagenome | biome: human gut; feature: human-associated habitat; material: faeces | place: Denmark | collected 2008/2010
GACACAGCGGGTGAGGCTTCTCCCCGCTGTTTTTTCATGGAAAGCGGCGGTCAGACAATTTTGAGGAGGTGCATGGACATCGCAACCGATCTGATGATCAATGAGGAGATTCGCGACCGTGAGGTTCGACTGATCGACGAAAACGGCGAGCAGCTGGGCATCATGTCCTCCGCTGCGGCGCTGAACATCGCGGTCGAGAAGGACCTCGACCTCGTGAAGATCGCACCGGGCTCCAACCCGCCGGTCTGCAAGATAATGGATTACGGCAAGTACCGTTTCGAGCAGTCCAAGCGCGAGAAGGAAGCGCGGAAGAATCAGCGCGTCATTGAGATCAAGGAGATCCGCATGTCGCCCGGCATCGGCGAGAACGACTGGTCGATCCGTAAGGCCTTCTGCGACTGCTTTGAGTGGCTGGGCGTACGCATCGACAACAACAAGAACCGCGAGGCCGTGGGCAACGGCCCGCAGGTCATCAGTGCCGCCGGTTCCGCCGTCACGGTCATGGTCATCCCCACCGACGAGGAATACATGATCGCCCACGACGTCGAGCGCCTGACCAAGAACAACTAACGCGCGCATTTGCAAGTAAACGAAAGGCCTCCAGAGCAACAGCTCCGGAGGCCTTTTTGCTAGCAGGTGGACGGCGGAAACCCCATCCCATTTCGAGCGCAAATACTGGGACACGCTTTCCGGTTGAGGCACGTTGCGGAAAGTGCGACCCACAATAAAGCAAAATTCCGTCCCAAAGTTTCCCAAACAGGCCCCAAGCGGAAGCCACATCCCACAATCCGCCTCCAAACTGGGATGTAGTTTCCGGCACAACAACCGCCGAAGCCCACCGGCCTTTCAATCTCCAAAGTGATCATCATCAGCAACGCCTGTGCTTTCAGCAACGGCACCCATCCATTCAGATTTTCAGCCCCAGCTCGTAGCCAAGCCGCCGTCCACCCCGGATTCCCTGATTGCTACGTGGCGGCAGGGACCCCACAGGGTAAAGCTCTGAAAATATTCCGCAGGACGCATGAAACCCCCGCCGCACGAAGTGCGCAGCGGGGGTTTCTTGCATGTCCGAGGACGTTCTGAAAAGTAACAACAGGGCGGGCCCGGACGAGAACAAACAACTACAGGTCGATGTGCGATTCCTTGATCGGGAACGGCTCCGCGAAGTGACAGGCGCAGCAGTGGCCCGGGGCAACTTCCTTAAACTCAGGAAGCTTCTCGGAACAGATGCCCTGCGCGATCGGGCAGCGCGTGTGGAAACGGCAACCGGTCGGCGGATCCAGCGGTGACGGCGGATCACCGGCAAGGATGATGCGCTTACGGGTCTTCTGGATATCCGGATCGGGAACCGGCACGGCAGACAGCAGCGACTGCGTGTACGGATGGTGAGGCTCGCTATAGAGCGTCTTCCAGTCCGAAACCTCGACCATCTTACCCAGATACATAACGGCAACGCGATCGGAGATGTGCTGTACGACGGACAGGTCGTGTGCGATAAACAGATACGCGGTACCGAACTTGTCCTGCAGTTCCTTGAGCAGGTTCAGAACCTGGGCCTGAATGGACACATCCAGAGCGGATACCGGCTCGTCACAGATAATCAGCTTGGGCTTCAGCGCAAAAGCGCGGGCAATACCGACACGCTGACGCTGGCCGCCCGAGAACTCATGCGGATAGCGGTTGATGTGCTCGGGGTTCAGTCCAACGACGTCGAGAAGCTCACGGACGCGCTCAATGCGCTCCTCCTTGGTGCCCACGCCGTGAATGGTCATGGGCTCGGAGACAATCTCACCGATGGTCATACGAGGGTTGAGCGAAGCATAAGGATCCTGGAAGATAAACTGCATCTCACGACGCATGTCCTTGATCTCATGCTTGCTCATCTCGGCAACATCTTTGCCCTGGAAGAACACCTTGCCGGCGGTCGGCTTGGTCAGACGCATGATAGTGCGGCCCGTGGTGGATTTACCGCAACCAGACTCGCCAACCAGACCAAAGGTCTCGCCAGGATAAATCTCAAAAGAGATGTCGTTTACAGCAGAGACGACGCGCTTGGAAAAACGCTTGGCGAACATGCCGGACTCTGCGGGAAACTCCTTGGAGAGGTGCTCGACCTTCAGCAGTGGAGTGCGCTCGTTATTGTCTGCCATTTACGCCTCGCCTCCCTTCTTGGAATCCTTGCGCGTACGGGACGTCTCAGGAGCGTTCTTGAGGAACTCGGGGTCACTGGAATAGTGGCACGCAGAATAGTGACCGGACTCGGTGACAACGCGCTCAGGGCGCTGCTTGCGGCACTTGTCCGTCGCGTAGGGGCAACGAGGAGAGAAGACGCAGCCCTCAGGCAGGTTCATGAGCGAAGGCGGGTTGCCGTGAATCGGCGTCAGCGGCTTCTTCTCTTCGATTGCCTGCTCCGGGATGGAGCGGATAAGACCCCAGGTGTAGGGGTGGCGGCTCTCGTAGAAGATTTCCTCGGCAGTACCGAACTCGACGGGGCGGCCGGCGTACATAACCATGATCTTATCGGCCATATCGGCGACAACACCCAGGTCATGGGTAATCATGATGATGGCGTTGCCGTTCTTCTCCTGCATCTCCTGCATGAGCTCGATAATCTGAGCCTGGATGGTAACGTCCAGGGCAGTCGTGGGCTCGTCGGCAATCAGAATATCGGGATCGCAGGCAAGGGCCATGGCAATCATGACTCGCTGACGCATACCGCCAGAGGACTGGTGCGGATACTCATTGACGCGCTTCTCGGGCTCGGGGATACCCACGAGGTCCAAAAGCTCGGTGGCACGCTTGAGCGCCTCCTGCTTGGAGTAGCCACGGTGCAGACGAAGACCCTCGCCCACCTGCCTGCCGATCTTATAGACCGGGTTCAAGGAGGTCATAGGATCCTGGAAGATCATCGCGATATCGTTGCCGCGAATGTGCTGCATCTCTTCCTCGGTCATTTCGAGGATGGAGCGGCCGCGATAGCGAACGTCACCGCCCTCGATCTTTCCCGGAGGCATCGAGATGAGGCCCATGATGGTCATGGCGGTCACGGACTTACCGGAGCCGGACTCACCGACGACGCCCAGGGTTTCGCCGCGATCGAGCGTGTAGGAGACACCGTCGACAGCGCGAACAACGCCATCCTCGGTGTGGAAATACATCTTAAGGTCATCGACCTCGAGCAGATGCTGGCCCTCAGGAACCGGCTGGTCCTTCAGGTCCACATAGTTCTTGTTCTTCTTCATCCTTATGCGTCCTTCATCTTGACGTCGAGGGCGTCGCGCAGACCGTCACCCAGCAGGGTGAAGGCGAGCACCGTCGAGAGAATTGCCAGACCGGGCATGATCATCATCCAGGGAGCGGTCAGAAGATACTGCTGACCGTCCTGAATCATGGAGCCCCACGAAGGCGTAGGCGGAATAACGCCCATGCCGAGGAAGGACAGAGCGGACTCGGTCAGAATGGCGCCACCAATGTTCATGGTCGCGTAGACCACGATGGAGGCGACGGAGTTCGGGAAGATGTGACGCACGACGATACGAGCATCAGATGCACCCATCGCGCGCGCTGCATCAACATAGTCGTTTTCCTTGACCGTCAAGATTGCAGAGCGGAAGACGCGCGCAATCGAAGGCCAGCCAAGAATGCCGATGGCGATAAAGACGTTCTGAAGACCACGGCCGATAACGGCGATCATGGCGACAACGAACAGCACGTACGGGAACGCCAGGAAGATGTCCGCACAGCGCATGATGATCGTATCCCAAATGCCGCCGTAGAAACCGGCCAGGGCGCCCATGACCAGGCCGATCAATGTGGAGATCGCGGTGGCCATAATTCCGACGGACAGCGAAACGCGCGCACCATAGATAACGCGGACGAGAATGTCACGACCAAGGGCGTCGGTGCCAAACGGGTGCTCTGCACACGGAGCCAGCAGCGACGTCTCGGCCATGGTAGTCGAATCGGAAGCCGTCGGCGAACCGAGCCAGGGCTTAGCCCACAGATCTGCGGTCAGGGCAACCACAACGACGATGATGATCCAGCAGACACCGATAACGGCGAGCTTGTTCTTACGAAGACGCTTAAAAGCGTCGCCCCACAGCGTGCGGGACTTGGCGGGAGCAGATGCGGCCTTAGTGGCGGTAGCCTGCTCCTGAGACTGAGAATCAGTTTCCTGCATGAGACGTACCTCCCTTAGGCCTTATCCGACGGACCGCCAAGGCGGATGCGCGGGTCGAGGAATGCATAGCTAATGTCGACGAGCAGGTTAATCACCATGACGACGACAACGATGAGCGTAACGCCGCCCATAACGATGGGCCAGTCACGCATGCTAATGGCGCGATAGACCTCATAGCCGATACCGGGCCAGTTAAAGACCGTCTCGGTCAGGATGGCGCCCGAAAGCATGCCGCCAAAGTCGACACCAATATAGGTAACGACGGGGATGAGTGCATTCTTAAGCGCATGCTTGACGATGATCGCGCGATTGGAGAGACCCTTGGCCTTTGCCGTGCGGATGTAATCCTGGTTCATGACGTCAAGCAGCTGCGAGCGCATAATGCGGGCGGCATAAGCGGTCGAAACCGAAGCCAGCGTAATGGTCGGAAGCACATAGTGCATCCAATCCTGATACTGAGAGCTGGAACCGCCGGCACCCGAGATCGGCATGGAGAATGCACCGCCCGTGGCGTCCTTGAGGATGACGCCAAAGAACAGCTGCAGCAACATACCGAGCCAGAAGGCCGGGACCGCAACGAGGATCGACGTGGTGAGCGTTACCAAAATATCCCAGAAGGAATAACGCTTTACCGCCGAAATGATACCCGCACCGATACCCATGATTGCCTCGAGCACGATGGCGCACGCGGCAAGTTTGACCGTATACGGATACTTCTGGGCAAAGATTTCCGTAACCGGCAGCTTGCGCTGGTACGAATTGCCCAGATCGCCATGAAGCAGGCCGTTCATGTAATACAAGTAACGGTCCACGAGCGACGTTTGAACGGGGTCGCCGTTCTCGTCAAGGATCGCGTTGCCGTCCTCGTCCGTCTGGACCAGGTGATAGCGAACGCGAAGCTGAAGCTCCACCTCGGGGGACAGAGCCTTGTCTCCACCGATCAGCTTGATCGGATCTCCCGGCACGATATTCTGGAGGGCGAACAGAATCAGCGTAACGCCCAAAAACACCGGGATGAACTGAAGCACACGTTTAACGATGTACTTACCCATACCACTCCCCTATCTAGGGATTAACCTAAATGGGATGCCGATCGCCAGACCGGCATCCCAAAATTACCATCAGCCAGTTTACCCCAGGTTAGGGAGAACTGTATGTTTCCCATGAGGTCTACGTAAATACTTGACCCTCACGGAAGCTGCAAACTCTTAAGCGAGCTCAGCGGTACCCAGATCGGCGTGCTTCTGCGGATCGACATAGAGGTGCTTGATGCGATCGGAGCCGGCGATGGTGTGCGTGTAGAACATCACCGGGATGACCGGGCAGTCGGCAGCGACCATTGCGTCGGCCTCCTGCATCTTAGCGACGCGCTCCTTGTCGTCAACCGTAGTGCGAGCCTCGTCGACCTTGGCGTCGAACTCGGGGTTGTTGTAACCAGAGCGGTTGTCGCCACCGAGGGAGTCGGAGTGGAACAGCGGATACAGGAAGTTGTCCATGATCGGGTAGTCGGCAATCCAGCCCAGACGACCGAACTGATAGTTAAAGTTCTGATACTGCTCGAGCAGGGCAGACCACTCGGGGGTATCGGAGACAGCGGTAACGCCAACCTTGGCGAGGTCGCCGATGATGGACTCCATGATCTCCTTGTGGCCACCGTCCTGGTTGTAGGAAAGGGTCACACTAATGCCACGGTCACCGTTGGCACCGGCAGGAGCAACCTTGTCGAGGTACTCGTTAGCCTTGTCGACGTCGTAGGCGCAGAACTCCCATGCGCCCTCCTTGTAGCCATCGATGCCCGGAGGAACAATGCCGTCGGCGGGGGTACGGGTACCCTTGAAGATGGTCTTGCAGATGGCCTCACGGTTAATGGCCAGGGAGATACCCCTACGCAGGTCAGCGTTGTTGAACGGCTCGGCCGTGTTGTTGCAGGTCAGGTAGTAGGTGGAAGGCTCGGCGCCGAGCAGCATGCGCTCGCCGTCACCCATGGTGTAGCCGTCCTTGGACACGCCGCGATCCTTCTTGGCGGCATCGATCTGAGCGACGGGAACGTCGCAGACATCGAGGTTACCGGCCTGGAACTCCTTGTAAGCGGTCTCCATGTCCTTGATGACCTGGAAGTGGATGCCATCGATCTTGGCCTTGTCGCCATAGTAATCGTCGAACTTCTTGACGTTGATCTCCTGGCCATCCTCCCACTTGCCGTCCATCATGAACGGGCCGTTACCGACCGGGGCAAGGTAGAAGCTCTTGACATCGGACTCGGCGCACTCGGGAACCGGGGCCAGAGCCGGGTGAGAGGCGACGAAGGGGAAGTCGGCGTAAGCGGAAGACAGCTTGACGACGAGGGTCTCATCGTCAGGGCACGTAACACCGCTGAGCTCGGTGGCGTTACCGGCAAGCAGATCGTCATAGCCCTCGACCATGGAAAGGTGATAGGAGACCTCGGAAGGGCCATACTCGGTAGCGATGGCCGACTTGGTGTTGACCAGACGCTCCCAACCGAGCTTGAAGGACTTAGAGGTAACGTCGTCACCGTTGTGGAACTTGGCCTTCTTGATCTTGAAGGTAAACTCGGTGGCGTCGTCGTTGGACTCAAAGGACTCGCAAGCCAGCGGAACGATCTCGCCCTTCTCGGCGTCGTAAGAGGTCAGAGCGTCAAAGAGCTGATACTCGACCTGAGTACCCTGGTCCTCCTGGACGTTGTAGGGGTCGATGCAGACCGGGTTGTTGATGTAGAAGTTCAGCGTCGAACCGGACTCAGAACCGGAAGCGTCGCCGCCCTTCTTGCCACATGCGGCAAGAAAAGCCATGGAGCTCGCAGCAAGGGTGCCGCCAACAAAGGCGCGACGACCCATAACGGGCTGGTGGAACATAGAATCAGCCATGCCATCCTCCTTATGAGATAGGACAAAGAAATGTTCAGTCGGACACATGTCGAGACAATCCGATCCGAACCATCAAAACGCTGCCCGCTGCTATGGCTGGTTATGCACAACAGGCCAACGTTTTACAATACAGTAGCGCATTTTATGCACGATTTGGGGCTAATTCCGGTTAACGGTCAAGAATTTCTTTAGTTGGGCGCAGTATGTGGTGATATTTTTGACTCTGTTACGAATATGTAAACAAAAAAGGGTCCCGCACTTGCGGAACCCTTTACAAGTACTTATGCGGCTCGTGATTAGTAGCCCACGATGCCCTGCGGGAAGAAGAACATGCACAGCACGACGCACACGGCAAACACGACAGCCATGATGACGGTCAGGCGGTCGAGGTTCTGCTCCATAACACCTGTGGCAGAGCTGGAGTTATACAGCGAGCTAGCGATCATATCCGAAACGCCGGTACCCTTACCGGAATGCATCAGGACGAGAATCGTCAGCGCCACGGCAGAAACAGCCCAAACGACAAACAGAAGAATCTGGAACGGACCCATAGATAAGCTCCTTAATAGAACAATTCAAACTCCAGTACTGTACCACAATCCCCCGCTCTCCCCTACCTGCCACTCGGGGACGGTGCGGAAATGGCAGAAATACCAAAAAGGGGGTTGCCCGAATATGGGCAACCCCCTGCAAGAAAACGCTTGGAGTTTTCTCTTAGGCCTCGGTGGCGAGCACGCGACCCGTCATCTCGGCGGAAGGCTCAATACCAGCCATGGTGAGCATGGTCGGAGCGATATCGGAGAGACGACCGTCCTCGATACCGGTGAGCTGTGCCTTCTCATCAACGATGATAAACGGCACGCGGTTAGTGGTGTGAGCCGTAAACGGATGCTTGGAACCGTCGGAAGCAACGTCAAACATGTGATCGGCGTTGCCGTGGTCGGCGGTGATCAGCGCAAAGCCGCCCTTGGCGAGAATCGCCGGGACGACCTTGGACAGGGCATCGTCAACAGCCTCGACGGCCTTAACGGCGGCGTCGAAGACACCGGTGTGACCAACCATGTCGCAGTTCGCGAAGTTCACAATGTAGAAATCAGCGCGATCCTCGTTGATGGCGGCAACAAGCTTCTCGGTAACCTCGGGAGCGCTCATCTCGGGCTGCAGATCGTAGGTAGCGACCTTGGGGGAAGCGACGAGCACGCGCTCCTCGCCCTCCTTGGGCTCCTCGATGCCGCCGTTGAGGAAGAACGTCACGTGGGCGTACTTCTCGGTCTCGGCGGTGTGCAGCTGCTTCAGGCCATTGGCGGCGATAACGTCGGCCAGGACGTTCTCGGGGAACGTCTTGGGGAAGGCGACCTCGACGTCAAACGTCGGATCGTACTCGGTCATCGTCACAAAGTGAGAAAGCTTAATCTGCTCGCGCTCAAAGCCGTCGAACTCCTTGTCCGTGAACACGCGGGTCATCTGACGGGCGCGGTCGGGACGGAAGTTGAAGAAGATGGCCGCATCGCCCTCGTGGATGCCCTCGTTGTGGGCAGCGAAGGGCTCGACGAACTCGTCGCCGCGCGGATCCTTCTCGTAGTAGGCCTTGATACCGGCAACGGGGTCGACATCGGCATCGAACGCATTGACCATGACGTCGTAGGCGCGCTGGATGCGCTCCCAACGGTTATCGCGGTCCATGGCCCAATAACGGCCCGACACGGTGGCAACGCGAGCGTCGCAACCGGTCTCCTCGGAGATCTTCGCCAGGAAGGCGCAGAACTCGCTCATGTAGCCGGCACCGGACTGCGGGTCAACGTCGCGGCCATCCATGAAGGCGTGGACGCGAACGGTCTTGACACCGTGCTCGGCAGCCATCTTGACCAGAGCCTCGACGTGGTTCATGTGAGAATGAACGCCGCCAGGGCTCATAAGGCCCATGAGGTGGAGAGTCTTGCCGTCAGCCTTAACGTCGTCCATAGCCTTGACGAAGACCTCGTTCTTGGCGATGGAGCCGTCCTTGATGGCGTTGTTGATGCGCGAAAGCTCCTGGAACACGATGCGGCCGGCACCGATGTTGAGGTGGCCCACCTCGGAGTTGCCCATCTGACCGTCGGGAAGGCCCACGTCCTCGCCCGAAGCACCGAGCGTGGTGTGAGGATACTTCTCGTACAGGCTATCAAGGAAGGGCGTCTTGGCAGCGGCGACGGCGTTCTCACCATCGGCCGGAGCAAGGCCGCAGCCATCCATGATGATCAGGAGTGCAGGAAGATGACGCTGTGCCATATGTCCTACTCGCCTGCCTTGACGACCATAGAGGCAAAGTCGGCAGCCTTAAGCGAAGCGCCACCCACGAGGGCGCCGTCAACGTCGGGCTTGGCGACGAGCTCGGCAATGTTGCCGGGCTTAGCGGAACCACCGTACAGGACGCGGATGCCGTTAGCGAGCTCCTCGCCGAACATCTCCTTGAGGGTCTCACGGATAGCGCCGCATACCTCCTGAGCGTCCTCGGCGGTAGCGGTCTTGCCGGTGCCGATGGCCCAGATGGGCTCGTAGGCGACGACGACCTGCTTGGGGCAGGTGATCTCAAGACCAGCAAGGCCAGCCTTGACCTGGTTCACGACGTGCTCGACATAGGTGCCGGCCTCGCGGACCTCGAGGGACTCGCCGCAGCAGAAGACGGGAACAAGACCAGCAGCAACGAGGGCCTTGGCCTTCTTGTTCTGGTCCTCGTCGGTCTCGTGGAAGTAATCACGACGCTCGGAGTGACCGATGATGCAGTAGGTGCAGCCAGCGGACTTGAGCATGTCGCAAGAGGACTCACCTGTGAAGGCACCCTTGGCCTCCCAGTACACGTTCTGTGCACCGAGGGCGATGGGGGCAGCCTGAATGCGGTCATGAACCGTGGTGATGTCGATGGTCGGAGGGCAGACGAGCACCTCGACGCCAGCCGGAACCTCGGGCAGAGCCTGAGCCAGCTCGTCGGCGAGTTTGGCGGCCTCGGCGACGTCGTTGTTCATCTTCCAGTTACCAGCGATGAGAAGGGTGCGATTAGGCATCGAGAAGCACCTCCACTCCGGGCAGGGCCTTACCCTCGACGAGCTCCATGGAAGCGCCACCACCGGTGGAGATCCAGCTCATCTTGTCGGCCAGGTTGAACTTGTTGACAGCCGCGACAGAGTCGCCACCGCCGATGATCGAGGTGCAGTCGGCCTCGGCGACAGCCTCGGCGATAGCCTGGGTGCCGTGAGCGAAGTTGTCGAACTCGAAGACGCCCATGGGGCCATTCCAGAACACGGTCTTAGCGCCCTTGACGGCCTCGGCGTAGAGCTCCTCGGTCTTGGGGCCGATGTCCATACCCTCACGGTCGTCGGGGATAGCATCAGAAGCGACAACCTCGGGGACAGCGTCCTCGCCAAAGTGATCGGCAACGCGGTTGTCGATGGGGAGCAGGATCTTGACACCCTTCTCCTCGGCCTTCTTGAGCATCTCGCCAGCGCGCTCGACCCAGTCCTCTTCCTTGAGGGACTGGCCAACGGACAGGCCCTGAGCCAGGAAGAAGGTGTAGGCCATACCGCCACCGATAATCAGGGTGTCAGCGGAGTCGATGAGGTGATCGAGAACACCGATCTTGGAGGAAACCTTGGAACCGCCGACGATAGCGACGAAGGGGCGCTCGGGCTCGGCGAAGATGCCGGTCAGCGTGTCGACCTCCTTCTCGAGCAGGAAGCCGGCGACGGCAGGCAGGTAAGCGGCGGGGCCCACGACGGAACCCTGGGCGCGGTGAGCGGTGCCGAAGGCATCGAGAACGAAGACGTCACCATAGGAAGCGAGCTTCTTGGCGATCTCGGGGTCGTTCTTCTTCTCCCGTTTATCGAAGCGGATGTTCTCCAGCAGCAGC
>OGQI01002543.1_pt1 | contig 10939 bp, 8 predicted proteins | sample 1553171 | NCBI WGS metagenome assembly OGQI01 (sample SAMEA2579988, study PRJEB22360) | human gut metagenome | biome: human gut; feature: human-associated habitat; material: faeces | place: Denmark | collected 2008/2010
TAATAGTGTTTTTACTATCGTAAGTGTATTTATTGCAATGCTTACATTAAGCGTTCCACTTACTATAGTGACTATTTTAATAAAATAGTTTATTATGGAAAGTTATCCTTTTTTGGACTATATTAATGAAATTGACAAAGAAAAGAAATATAAAAAGGCTTCAGAATGTGGCTTTTATGATCCTTATGATTATTTTCTTGTTGGCGATAGCGGTGGGTTTTTAATGAATATTGATCCTACTGCTAAATTTGTTAATACAGAATTACTTCAAGAAGTAGGAATTTATTTTGATAATAATAGAAGATATACAGCTTATAAAGAAGATTCTATTCCGCATAGACAATTTAGACGTAGAGAGCAATATAGACGTAAATATGGTTTTGACGCTCCTTGTCTTAAATTAGCTAATGGTGAAATTAAGAATATTCATATTACTGGTAGTCATTATAATTTTCTTAATTATTGTAGAATTGAACAGCTTGATGAATCTACTGTTGTTAACGGTATGAAATCAACTGCTAAAAAGAAATATGCAAGACCTTTATTTATTGATAGTCAATGGTGGATTTTTAATATACTTGAATTTGCTGAAAAAAATGGTTTTCATTTATTGATTGATAAAACTCGTCGTGGTGGATTTTCTTATATCATGGCCGCAGATAGTGCTAATGCTGTTAATTGCGAATCTCGTAAAGTAGTTATTCATGTTGCTGTTGATAAAAAATATCTTACTCAAACAGGCGGTCTTACAGATTTTGCTGTTAATGATTTAAAGTTTTATGAAGAAAATACTCCTTTTGTTCGTGGAATACTTAGTACTGTTAAGTCTGATTTTCGTTTAGGTTATAAACTTCCAAATGGCGTTGAAGCTGATAAATCTTGGCGTTCTGCGCTTATTAGCGTAAGTGCTGCTAATAATCCAGATTGTGCTATTGGTAAAGATGCTATTAAAGTTAAAGTAGAGGAAGTTTCTACAATGGAAAATTTTGATGATTTTATGAATGTTACTGAACCTGCAATGAGAACGGGTGCTTATACTACAGGTATGTTATGTGCTTGGGGAACTGCTACTTCTGGTAATATGCAAATGTTTGAACAAAATTTTTATAATGTTAAAGGTTTTAATTTTATGCCTTTTGAAAATGTTTGGGATAAAGATTGTCGTAATGAAACTTGTGGTTTCTTTAAAGCATATTGTTGGGGTTTGCAGGGAGAAATAGACGGTGTTAAAGGTATAGATAAAGACGGTAATAGTAATATACTTGTTGGTCTTGAAATATCTCGTCGAGAAAGAATTGAAAAGAAAAATAGTGTAAAGAAATATTCTGATTATATTAATTATCTTGGTCAATATGCTAATTTTCCAGCTGAATCGTTCAGTAGTGCTTCTGAAAATATATTTAGTTCAGAAGAATTAACTGCTTGGGAAGATAGACTTAGAATAGATACTGATTTACATTTTTATGTAGACGGTAATCTTGAAATTGACGAAAAAGGTAAAGTTATATTTAAAAGTAATGCTAAATTACATTCTGAAAATAAGAAAACTTACGATTATATTGTAGGCGTTCCAAGACGAGGACATGAGGATCCTCATGGTTGTGTTAGACGTTGGTTTACTCCAGAATATGTTGAAACTAAAAGAGCTGATGGAGCAGTAATAAAAGAAATACCTGTTGGTTTATATAGTATTAATTATGACCCTGTAGGTGTTAATAAAAATAAAGATGAGGTTACTATGAAACATTCTCACAATAGTATTATGGTTTGGCAAAATCCTCATTATCTTAACGGTTTTAAACAAAAACTTGTTTGTACTTATTATGGTCGTCCTGATACTCTTGAAGAAGCTGATAGAATTTGTTATCTTTTAGCTAAATATTATAATTGTATTGGAACAACTAATGTCGAAGTAAACCGAGGTGAAACTGTTTCTAATTTTCGTAAATGGAATGCTTTAAAATATTTATCTTGTGAACCATTAGAAGTTTTTGATCCTACTTTTAAAGGAAAAATTAATACTACTTATGGTTATAATATTTCTGGTGAACAACATAAGTTAGATTGTATTCGTCTTACTAAAGAATTTCTTTATGAAGAAATTGGTAAAGATGAATTTGGAAATACTTTAAGAAATTTTCATAGAATATATGATTATCAAACTATTCTTGAATTAAAGAAATGGAGTGTTAAAGGTAATTATGACCGTGTTTCTTCTATGCTTCTTAGAGGAATTGAATGGAAAGCTATGAATCTTAAAGCGCAAGATGAACTTAGTAATCGAAAGCAACTTAATAGTGAAAATATTGATGATTATGATAGTAATATATTATCAAGACCGTGGTTTTAATTAATAGTATAATTATATGAGAAGTAACGTACAAGAATTTGATTTTCCTTTACAACGTATTCCAAGTGATAAAAAAGATGCTGCTTGGGCAGCTAATTGTTGTGATTGGATTATAGCTCAAGGTATTGCTAATAGAGGTGATAATTCAGAAATAGAAATAAAATATGCTATTCTTAATGGTAATATTCCTGATGAATTTTATAAAAAGATATTAAATCCTTATAATGCTACTCAAGAAAAATTTAAACGTTTTCCTGCTACTATGCGCAATTATGATTTAATGAAAGGTATTATAAGAAGATATGTTAGTGAATATATTAAAAATCCTCATGATTTTATTGTAGGAGCTAATAATCCAGAAGTAATGCTTGCTCGTAATCGTAAACTTAGACAAGAATTATCTTTACTTGTTCAACAACGTATTGCTGCTCGTATTCAACAAAGTTATCAAGAATGGATTAACGGTGGTAATGATCCTCAACAATTTAATCCTCAAGATTCTATTGATGTTGAAGCTTTTACAAAAGAATTTAATGAGAATTATGTAGATGATATATCTGCACAAGGTCAAGAGATTCTTAATGTAATTCGGGATATTACTGATGATGAAATATTTTATGCAAGAGCATATTTTGATTTTGTGAGTTTTGGTGAGTGTTATACTTATGCTGATGTTGTTGGTACAAAATTAGTTAAACGAAATATTTCTCCAAGAGATGCTTATCCTATTAACACAGATAGTTCTTTTAGAGAAAATGACGATATGTTTGCTTGTAGACGTAAAATGTCTTATCAACAAATTATTGATGAATTTGATGATTATCTTGACGATAAACAACGAGATTTTCTTAATACTTATTATGCTAAACATTCTCCAGCTAATACTAAAGATTTAGTTTTTTCCACTTATGAAAGTTATTTTCCAGATGTTTGCCAAAAATATAGTATAGCTGATAGAGAATTATTTAGACGTTCTCCTAATATGCAAAGAGACTATAATATGGATTTGTATGATGTTTGGCATGTAGTTTGGAGAGGTGAAGTAAGAAGAGCTATTGTAACGTTTGTTAATGAAGCTGGTTTAATAGATAGTAGAGTTGAGAATGATGATTATGTACTTAATGTCTCTACGGGGGATATTTCATTAGAATATGTGTATGAACCACAAGTTTATGAAAGTGTTCGTATTGGTGGAAGACATGATGCTATTTATCCTTATGGAGCGAGAGCTATAGCTTATAATCGTAATGGAAAATTACCTTATAACGGCATTAATGAAGTTCTTCCGGGTTTTGGAAAGTTTAGTATTGTAGATATAGTTACTCCTTTTCAAGTATTTTATAATATTGTAGCTTATCATAGAGAAATGGTTATTGCTAAAAACAAACTTAATATTCTTATGATAGCTAAATCTTTATTAGGTAAATATCCTGAAGAAACTATTTATAGAATGCTTGCTGATGGTATTTTGTATATTGATGATGAAAATGATCAAGGAATGCTTAGAGCACAGCAAGTTCGTATGCTTACTGCTTCTTTTGGAGATTATATTGCTCAATTAAGTTCTTTACTTAATGAAATTCAACAAACTGCTAATATGCAAGTTGATATGACTCCTCAACGTTATGGTGAAATTGGTAATTATGCTGGAAAAGCGTCTACCGAAGAAGCTATTATTAGAGGTAGTATGGGTAGTGTTATTATAGAATTTATGATGGATAATCTTCGTGGTTATGATTATAATCGAGATATGGATTATTCTAAACTTGCATGGATTGACGGTCTTGATACTGCATATAGAGATTCAGCAGACGGTAAATTAAAGTATATTAGTCTTGATGTAGATAAGCATATATATGCTGATTATGTTATTAAAGCTAAAAATTCTACTAAAGAACAAGAAAAACTTAATCAACTTAAACAATTTGCATTTAATGCTTCTCAAAATGGTGATAGTATGATGGCTATTGCTGCTATTACTGGAGATAATGTTGCTGCTATTAGTAAACTTATTAAAAAGTTTCAAGAAGAAAAAGATGCTCATGAACAACAACTTAAACAAATGGAACAACAAACTGAACAAATGCGTCAAGAATTTGAACTTAAAAAGATTGCAGCTAAAGGAGAAGAAGATAGAAAGACTAAGCAACTTGAAGGTTATATTGACCAACAAATCGAACTAATTCGTGCTGATGCTAATATGATAAGTTATAATGCTGAAGTAAGTGATGCTAACAAAGAAGCTGGTATTGATAGACTTAATGAAGCTCGTTCAAGAGTTGAACAAGATAAAGTAGCTTTAGATAGACAAAAGACTTTATTAGATATGGTCAATAAAGAACGAGATAGACAAGTTAAAATGCACGATATTGATACTAAATATAAGATTGCTAAAGAGAATAAAAATAGATATGATTTTAAAGGTAAATCTAAGAGTAAAAAGTAAGTTATTGATATAGTTAGTTATGTTGTTGCCCTATTTTGATGTATCAAAAGCGATATGTTGGAATAGGGCAAATTATATTCATAAATAGCTATTTTTAGCTGTAATTTAGACTTTCTTTTTCAACGTTATCAAATGTTCAACGTAAATAAAAATCAAGCTAAAAATAGCTTCAAAAACAGCTTATATAACATAAACAGTATAGATAATATTATAGTTGTTGACGATTATACTGTTTATGTTTTTGAAATAAATATTGTTTGTGATATAGTTTGTGCTTATATTCGTGATAGTAAACTATAACAAAATAATAACGATTATGGATTTTAGTTTTGGTGATGGCCAAATGCAAACCGATAATAATAACGGTGCTGGCGATGTGAATAACACAAAGAATAATGTTACTAATATTACTAATCAAACTGTAGCTCCTGATGATGATACTACTAATCTTGATGATATTAATGATGGAGATAATAGTAACAATAATGATGACAAAGGAAACAATAACAATGATGACAAAGGTAATGACAAAGGAAATAATGATGGTAATGATAAAAGTACCGACAATGATGATTCCGAATTATCGCAAGGAGATGTTGTAGAAATTGGAAATAATTCTTATACTGTAGATGATAAAGGTAATCTTATAGATGCTTCTGGAAATATATTTAAAGAAGCTAAAGATGTTAAGTCTTTTCTTGAAGGACTTGATAAAATTGACGATAATACTGAAGAATTAAATATTCAAAGTATTCAAAATGCTATAGGAATTACTGTTACAGATGAAAACGATAAACCTGTTGAATTTGAAAATACAGTAGAGGGAATTAAATCTTATATGAACGCAGTTATAGAAGCTGCTAAAGAAGAGCATTATGAAACTGCTATCAACACATTATATCAACGTTATCCTATTTTAAATGATGTACTAAATTATTATATTGCTAATGGTAATTCTCTTGAAGGATTTGGAGAAGTTCCTGATAGAAGTGGAATTACAATTGATGATGCTAATGAAGCGCAACAAGAATATATTATTAGAACTGCTTGGAGTGAACAAGGAAGAAAAGGTAATGTAGATAACTATATTGCTTATCTTAAATCTAATGGTACTTTAGCTGCTATTGCAAAAGAAGAACTTGAAGGTTTGCAAGAATCCGATAGAGCTTATAAAGAAGAAATGGAAAAGCAAGCTAAAGAAATTGAAGATAAACGGATTGCTGATACTGAAAAATATTGGAACGGTGTACATGATGTAATTAAGAATCGTAATATTGCTGGTTATCAAATTCCAGAAAATATTATTATTAGTCGTAATGGTGAGAAAATATCTGCTTCTCCAGAAGACTTTTTTAATTATATTTATAGAGTTGACGAAAATGGACAATCTGCTTATGTAAAAGATTTGTTACAAGAAACTCCTGAAAGTCGTAGAGATGATGAAATTCTTCGTGCTTATCTTAAATTTGTTGGTGGAAATTATTCTAATCTTGTAGATATGGCTATTAATAAAGCTACTGTAAATAAACTTCGTTTTAAAGCTAAAGAAAAGTCTACTTCTTATAGAGTAACTAAACCTACTAATAATAATCAAAAGAAAGATATTAATTTTAGTTATTAATAGTATTTTAAAAAGAATTTAGTTATGTTTTACAAAATGCATGTACTTTCGCAGGGAAAGTATGATGATAGAGGATATTCTAATGAAGATAGTATCTCTTATCTTCAGCTACAAAAACCTGCTGAAATAAATGGATTTATTACTTATAACTACGGTATGGACGATGACCGTTTTCCTTTGACATTTATGACAGAAGGTCAAGGGCAAGCAGGTACTGTTGATGTTCATACTGTTCAATGGGTTTGGAATACTATGGGTCGTATGAAGTTTACTGATTTCATTACTCATTGCGATATTCCTGCTGGTGGAAAAGCTGGTCTTGGTGGTGCTGAAATTGAAATTCATACCAGTACTCATTGGTTTATTGAACAATATGGTTTGATTGGACCTGATGGTCGTACTCAAGTTCGTATTCAGAAAGATCTTGGCGAGTCTCCTTATGGATATGCTTATCTTATTAAATTGACTAATCCTGATCCCAATGCTTATATTTCTGATGAATTGCTTGCTGTAGGTAAATATTGGAGTTTGGCTGCCCCTACTGTTTCTGAATCATATTCTAAAGGTAATAGAAGTAATTCTATGGGACCGGGTAAAATGACTTCTCAACTTGAGTTCCATCGTTATTCTAAAGAAATTGCTGGTAATCTTGCAAATACTGTTACTGAATATGAATTTAAAGACAATAATGGAACAACTAATCGTCTTTGGATTAATGAAGAGATGCGACAATTTCATATTCATATGCGTATTATGAATGAAGAACGTCTTTGGCTTGCCGAATATAACCGTAATATGAATGGAGAGATTACTCTTAAAGATCGTGATAATGGTAAACCTATTCCTCATACTTCTGGTATGCTTGAGATTTGTCGTGAATCTAATTACGATACTTATGGAGAGTTTTTGACTCTTAATAAGATTAAGCGTATAGTTGGTGATGTACTCGATAGAGATACCGATAGTGGAACAATGGATATTGTTCTTATGGGCGGTAAAGGTTTTATTGAAGATTTTGATGATGCCATGAAAATGGACGCTAAACAGAATGGTTTCTTGACTCCTCTCGGAGATAAAGAAATTGGTACTATGAGTGGTGGTCTTGAATATGGCGCATATTTCCGTAAATATAAAACTGTTGAAGGTCATACTATTACAGTTAAACATTGTTCTTTCTTTGATAAAGGAACTATTGCAGAAGCTGCTAAACAGAATGGTGAAATTCATCCTCGTACAGGTCTTCCTATTACTTCTCACCAAGCATGTTTTATTGATTTTAGTTCTTATGATGGAGAACGTAATGTTCGCATTGTTCGTCGTAAAGGACAAATCTATAAAGCTAAAGTGTTTAAAGGTATGAGTGATATTCCTGCTTCTTGGGGAGTTCCTGATAGTAATTATATTTCTACTGAAATAGATATGAGTAGATATGAAATTATGTCTTCTCTTGGTCTTCAAGTTAATAATTCTACCAAGATGTTCCTTATTAAGTGTGAACTGTAATTTTAACTTATAAATTTAATTCATATGCAAAATAGTTCTGACAGTGGTATGACATTTGGATTTAATAAACCAAATACCGAAATAAATAAACAGACAGTTAATGATTTTGTTAAATCCCCTGTAGAGGGAGTTGATACTGTTCAACAACCCACTACTTCTAAGATTGATATAGAAAAAAGTGCTGACAGAGAAGATTTAAGTGAAAATCAACCTTATACTGATGTTCGTTCTATAACGATTATGCTTGTTAAGAATACTTCGTTGTATCGTAAAGCAAACGATAAAGTACTTCCTAAACGTATTGATTATATTGGAAGTTGTTTTAATTCGTCTAAGGTTATTTCAGCTAATCAAGAAGAAGTCAACGCATATTTTCCTAATCTTGTCGGTCTTTCTCCTAATGATCCTTCTTTTATGTTAAGAGTAAAACAATATCTTAATAATATTCGTATTCCTGTTGATGAATTAGGAAAAACGTTTGATATTAGTTTTTATTATTATCATAAAAAAGATTATTATAAATTTAAAGCTAAAGAAGAGGCTATTGAAGAGACTTATCAAAAAGCTCCACGTAGAGGAGATGTTGAAATTAAAGCAGCTATTAAAGCTAAAGTTAATGCTCTTAATCTTCTTGAATCTCAAAAACATAAAGTTGGTTATCCTATTAATGTAGAAGATTATCTTATGTATAGACACTGCTTGTTGTATCATAGTGTAGCAAAAGATATGTCTATTATTAATTCTGATACTTCTATACGTTTTTATTTTAAAGATGATAAGAAAGAAGCTGATAAACTTCGCAAATATAGACTTGAAGTTAATAAAGCAAAATCTAATTATGTTGCTTGTATAGCTGATAGTGTTTTATTTGAAGCTGTTTATGTTCAATATTGCGTTCTTAATTCTTTGCCTGTTCTTACTTATTTGAATAGACCACAACTTGATAAGGAAATTGATTTGGATAAATTTAGTTCTAATGAACCTGTTAAATTCAATAAAATAGTATATAATAAGGATATTAAACTTATGGCTGTTATTGAAAAACTTATTGCTCGTGGAGAGTTAGTTCGTTCTCAATATAGTCAAAATATTACTACTACTGATGGAGAATTAATAGGTGCTAATACTGGAGAAGCTATTGCTTGGTTTAAAGATCCAAAGAATGCTTCTATGGTAGCTGCTTATAATCATAAATTAAATCTTATTTGATATGACTATACAGGAAATGCACAATGAGTTTAGAACGTTTGGGCAAGTAATGGGTTTACAACTTGTTAGAGGTATTCTTCCAGAGTCTATAGACGTATATCTGAATGCAGCAATTAATGAAACTGTTAGAAATATAATTAGTAAAAATGTTGCTAATTCACTTCAAGTTGGAATATTACCGCAAGCTGCTTCTATTACTCCAATTAATGCTTTGAGAACTCTTTATAGAGTTCATCATACTGATATTACAGAAAGTGATTATTTTAATGATAATCCTTTTGAGCTTATTGTTGATTTCCATAATGTTTTATTATATACTGATTTTTATATTGATTACAAAAACGGCAAAAAAGATGTACATTGTAGACTAATAGAGCCCGATAGACTTTCTGACGCTTTGACTGATTATTGTACTCGACCGACAATTAATGAACCTATTGTAACAATGTTTACAGAAGTAGCTGAAAATTATCTTACTGTTCTCAAAGTTATGACAGGTCAGACTGAGAGTGATGACAAAAAGGTTATTGATGGAATAAAGATTTGCTATATTAACAATCCTAAGATTGTTAAATATAATGTTGAAGGTCAAAATGAAGGTGTTGATTGTGATTTACCTGAATATCTTCATGAGGAAATAGTTCAGTTAGCTGTTAAAAAGTATATTGCTTCTATTAGTCCAACGATGTCTCAACAAAAAAATTAAACGATTTTCTTAATTTATTAAAATAGTTATAGAGTTATGCGACAATTTCTTTTAGGTAAAAACGTTGCTTATCCTACTACTGCTTTGAGCAATGATAGTGTAGTTGATGGTGCAATTGGTTTTTATTTTAGAAAATCTGATAAGACTATTTCTCCTACTGCTACTGGTACAGAGATTACTAAAGATTGCATGTTGATTGTTAATCGTCCTGTTGATAAAGGAGGTAATGTTGTAATTCCTATTCATAAAAATAAATTTTCTTATGTAAAAGGAGTTTATCAAGCTGGTAAAGTATTTAAACAAGTATTTACTATTCCTGCTCCTACTACGATTGGTGAGTATTCAATGATTGTTGCCCTAAAGGGTGTCGGATTTAATCAACGTAATAAATGGACTGCTTCTGTTTATATTAAAGATGTAAATAAGACTGCTGATGAGCTTGCAGAGGCTTTGGCTAAAGCTATTAACAATAATACTGTTGGTTCTAAAGTTGTAGCTACTGCTTCTGAAGCAACTTTGACTATTAATGGACAGGTTGTAGGTATGGATTATGAAGTAGTTCCTGCTGATTTACTCACTGGTCTTGTTGCTACTTCTACTCAGAAAGGAGAAGCTGCTTATGGAGATGCTCAATATATTATTGATTTAGCAAATAAAGCTGCAGCTGATGCCGGATTTGAATATACATATCAAGAAGCTGGAGAATTAATGAGACCTCATTATCCTCTTAATCCTCTTGAAGTTTCAGATGCTGCTGATAAAGGATTTACTATTTTCACCTTGTCTTTTGCTGAACCTCGAGATGTTAAGACAAGAGATGAAGTTGTTAATCAAATTGTACAAGTTGCATTTCCAACTGGTGCTGAACAAATTACTACTTTTGAAACTGTTTGTAAAGCGCTTGCGGGTTAAACTTTTAAAATAAAAACTATCGTTATTGCTATTAAATAGCTTAACGATAGTTTTCTTATAAAGTATGGGAGAATTGTTAGAAAGTTTACGTTTAGGAATAACTCCAGGTGTTATTGTTCTTATTTATCTTATTATAATTAAGGTAATTGATACTAAAAAAGAATCTAATGCCGTTAAGATTAATAAAGAAGT
>OGQI01002554.1_pt1 | contig 10909 bp, 12 predicted proteins | sample 1553171 | NCBI WGS metagenome assembly OGQI01 (sample SAMEA2579988, study PRJEB22360) | human gut metagenome | biome: human gut; feature: human-associated habitat; material: faeces | place: Denmark | collected 2008/2010
CTTGCCAGTGCTCTATCATTTGCTGAACATGACTTGATAGTTGCTCCCTCAATAAACATACAGCCCAAAGAAACATGTAGTCAGCAAGAATTAATGTACTTTGTCTGCTCTACTTTTTACAATATGGATAAAAGCCGTAGTGAAATTGTGAGTTTCTTATTCCAAGTCTTTCCACTCTATTTTCCTGCCGGAGAAAGTGCATTGGCTAAAAAGATGCCAGGATTAGAGAAGGTTAGGGAGAGAAGAGAAAAGGAACAACAGCACTAGTGTCACGTTAAAACTGTAACACTAGCGTTTGGCAATTAATTTAATTTCCCCATTCAAGGCATCCTTTAAAATTGCCTTGATAAACTCTTGAGCATCAATAGACATATTTATGGTTTTGTTATTTTGTTCACACTCATATTTTATAGCTCTAATCTTTACTAAGCCCCAAGGGGTATCTACATAAGAATCTTCCAAAGAAAAAATACGGTCTTTATTAGGCTGCAACTGATTTTCCAAATTATCCAATGTATCTATAATTTCTCCTTTTGCATTACAGATTTTCCCACCTTTAACTTGTAAAGGAATATAAATGGAATGAACCCATTTTTCTTTTGGAGGAAAGTTTAGATAATCCAATTGTTGCTTATATGATTGAAGATTTAAACCGTTTTCTTTCGCCCAAATTTCATCTACCTCAAAAAGACAATGTCTGATTGATACGTTTATACAAGTTTTTACTTCTGCAATAATGGCCTCTCCTTGATTAGGCGTTCTTAATTCTTTTAGGCTTATACCATAATGGTTGCCAATTTTTTTAGCCCCTTCCTGATAACCAATCTTTGTAACCATAATTCCAGATACATTATTTAAATCCGATAAAACACCATAAAAATCACGAACCTTGCTGACGGGAACAGGCTTATTATAATTTTTGCACTCAATAGCAACTTTGTGTAATACTCCTGCTATTTCATACTCCCAATACACATCTATTTGATGTTTCTGCCCTGATTTACCAAGAATCTTTATATCATGCCTGACTTCAGTACTTTTTACAACATCAGCGTTTACTAATTCTTGATAAACCTCTTGGGCAAATTTTTCATACTCTATGTTAGCATTATTCATATTCGGCAACAAATTAATGTCACAAACCACCTTTTACACTTGTAAAGATACTATTTTTCTTGCAAAATATGACACCTCAGGAAAAATATCTTTAGCCAATCTACAGAATTACACGAAATAAAGTATATGTAACTATATCGAATACTCTTTTTAGAGAAAACCACAGCCAACAAACACTTATATAATTGAAATATATGTCAATATAGAGTTGTTTTCCAACATATTTTCATCCCATAAATCCTATTATAAGACGAGAACTCAAAAAGAATGATTAACTTTGCATTCAAATATCTACAATATAAGTTATATGAGTAAAGATATAAATCGGCTAAAGGTGGTTTTGGCAGAAAAAAAACGCACTAACAAATGGTTGGCTGAACAGCTAGGAAAAGATCCAGGAACTGTTTCAAAATGGTGCACAAACACCATGCAACCTAATTTGGAGACATTAGTTGAAATCGCAAAAGTCCTTGAAGTGGACACCAAGGATTTATTATGGTCAATTAAAAATACTAAGTGAAAGAGGACAGACATCAATGAAGAAAAAATATAAAGGGATAGATTTGTTTTGTGGTATAGGCGGTTTTCGACTTGCCATGAACAGCAGTCAGGTGGAGTGTGTATTCTCATCTGATAATGATAAGTTTGCACAACAAACCTATGAGGCGAATTTCCATGAAGTGCCGACGGGAGATATAAAGGCTGTTGATGAAAAAGACATTCCAAAATTTGACATCTTAACAGCTGGGTTTCCATGTCAACCATTTAGTTATGCAGGAGAAAAACAAGGTTTTAATGATGAAGTAAGAGGTACACTTTTTTTTGACGTATGTCGAATTCTAGAATACCATAAACCTCCAATGGTATTTCTTGAGAATGTAAAAGGTTTGAAATCCCACGATAAAGGGAAAACGCTTCAGACCGTTCTGGACACTCTAAAAAAGCTTGGTTACTACCCACATTGGACTATTTTATCTTCCTTAGATTATGGTCTTCCTCAGAAACGGGAAAGATGGTATTGTGTAGCCTTTAGAACCGATGTCGATTTTGAATGGCCTAAGCCCATAAAAGGACATCCTGTATTACGTGACATCATAGAAATGAATGACAGGAACCCATCTTTGGCTATTTCTAAATTTGAATTAGACAGAATAGATTATCATTTTGCAAACGCCAAACCTGGCGATAGAATCCAACATGACAACTCGAAATATAAGCCAAATACAAAAAAAGGAAAATATGGTGTTTTTTCTTTTCAAAAGACAGACGGCTCTTTACGATTTCATGTTGGGGATCCAGCTAAAACGCAGATTCAAGAGGCATTCTATTCTTGTCTTGACACATATGCTTCTACAATTATAGCTAATAGGACTCCAAAACTTTGGGATATTCGCAGAAAGCTGTCTGTACTTGAATCTAAAAGACTTCAAGGCTTCCCAGACGACTTTGTATTCCCTGTGTCCGATGCCCAAGCATATAAACAGTTAGGAAACTCTGTCAGTGTGCCAATTATCGTAAAGATAATGAACAATATGATTAAAACTTACGAAAAAACTCTTGAAAAATGAAATACATAAATGTAAAGTCTGTCGTTGAGGCCTACAAAGGCTTTCAAGATTGCATGACCAATAAGTCATGGGGCTATTTGGCTTTGCTAAAAGGATGCAAGAATAGAGTTTGCCCTTCAGTACCTTATGAGGTTGATCTTGACGAAGTATCAAACTTCCTTGAAGATATATTCAATTTAAGTCAAACAAAAAAGAAATATAACAGTGGACGTACATTGCATGTTGTATTCTCGAACAAATGGGATAAATATTTTAACGACCAAGGAAAGCACCTCCCTAATATCTATGATGTAGCAATTTGGGCATACAGAAGAAATTCTTTTGAAGACAATGTGACCAAGGAAGATATTCTCCAAAGGTTTGCAAAAGAATTCAATATTCCATTGAACATCATTTCAAGTAGTTTCAACACTCGTACCAAAGAAACTGTGTTTACGGATTCCTTGTATTCTGAGGCTGTACTCAAATCAGAACTGAATGCTATCGGTGTCGATGTGTCTAAGGAAAATATTGATGCAAAAAAAGGAAGCGTTGTAGCTTCTCCTGGCGAAATAAGCCGTGGCCCTTTTGTTCAAACGTTATATGCTGGACTGGAGATTACAGACTATATTCTTATCTTACAATCAAACTACCTGTCTCTTTATGGCAATACCGTAAAGTCTAATAACAGCATAGATTGTATTAACTACAAAAAAAGTTCTAACTACCGTCCCTATATCACCGCTATCAAGTCCAAACCTTTCCTGTTACTAGCCGGTATTTCCGGTACAGGCAAGAGCCGTATTGTTCGTGAACTAGCTCGTGCTTGTTGGGATGAAGGCTCCACAGAGTATAGTGCTCATAAACCTAAAAATTTTGAAATGATTCAGGTGAAACCCAATTGGCATGATTCCACTGAATTAATGGGGTATATCAGTCGTGTTAGTGGGAAACCAACGTATGTGGTAGGCCATTTCTTAAAGTTTATTGCACGAGCTTGGGAAAATCCAGACATACCTTATTTCCTCTGTTTAGACGAAATGAATCTTGCCCCTGTAGAACAATATTTTGCAGAATATCTGAGCGTAATCGAATCTCGCAAGAGCCATGAAGGCGGAAACGTAACAACAGATCCAATACTTGAGAAGGTAGATGAAGAATGGTATTTCAATTTAACCGCATCCTTGACCACAGTTGAAGACATTAGAATGAGATTCAATGAAGAAGGCATTTGCATACCTCAAAACTTCATAGTTATCGGCACAGTTAATATGGATGAAACAACCTTCTCTTTTTCCCGAAAGGTACTCGATCGCGCAATGACCATAGAAATGAATGAAGTAGATTTGTATGCCGGATTAGACAGTAAATATGAGCGTATTGGCAAATTAAACAGTGATATGCTTATCGGTACAGCCGTAGAAGGTGTGGATATTTATGCCGATAATGAGGAGGTTTGTAACAAGGCACTAACCTATTTGCAAGCTGTGAATAATGTCCTTGATGGCACACCGTTCAAAATCGCCTATCGCACACGAAACGAATTCTTACTTTATGTGGTAAACAACTTGCCATACAACACGGCTGAAAACGGAAATGATTTCAGTGAGGATGAAGTTATAGCGATAGCATTGGATGAAATAACAAGCATGAAAATATTGTCGCGTATTGAAGGAGACGATACAAAAGTCAAGCATTCACTTCTTGAAAAGTTGACTGCCACTATCGAAACGCAGTTGTTGGCATTGACTGGAGAAGATAAGAAAATAGAATCTGTCTCCATAGCCAAACTGAAAGAAATGCAAGGACGGCTGTCATCCGGTTATACAAGTTTTTGGAGTTAAAACTATCAGACTTCTGCAAGAGACAATGGAACTGCTTACCATAAGACATCAGGATTTTGAAATGATTGTCGAATGTACAAAGTTCGATGACATTTGGCGCAAGGCTAAGAGCAATGTGGGAGGAGAAGGCTTACACTCTACTTACTCTTGGTCGGAGGGAGTCGTATCTGTTACTCTAGACCATATCGGAGAAAGAGTTACGATTGAGAATAGCCAACAGGCCCCTGCCGTATTTTTTGATAATGTCGATTATCCTATTTGGATTGAATTCAAGGATTATGTAAAAAAGCACAGTTTGGTTCCATTCTTCAAAATGAAAATGAGAAATTTACTTTTCGCAGACAGATATTAGCCGGTTTCTTGAATTATGGCAATGAGATTGGGCGCAGTGAAATACAGCTCATATATCAAATAGGGACAGAGACCCGTAGGTTTGCCTTCTCCTTTGAAGTATTAAGCACAAAACTCAACTATCACGAGCATTGGAAAACCATTATCGAGGATATTGAACAGGAGTACAGGATGCTTTCACTTGATTATATGCGAAGAACCTTTCATGGCTTTTCGCCCGATGCAAGTGGAGAAACTCCGGAAATAATCTGGTGGAGCGTATTTGCCAATGAACAACAGAAATTCATAAAGGCTTGTAAAAATATCATTGACCGCCCACGACATCGATTACATGGAAAGGATGCCTATAAACGTGCTGACAAGCTGACATTTATCCACTCTTACATAGAAAACGAATTGGCAGAACACAGAAATGACTGTGCTCATTTATACCGTGTAGAGGAACATGTTTGGACAAACGATACGCAGGAAAACAGGTTCTTAAAATTTGCTCTTGGCCAAATTACCGACAAATATGAGGTCTTGAAGAAGCGTATAGAAGCTATGAAGAATGCCTCCGATGTGATGAAGGACGATATGCAAGCCACGTTAACGACACTGAAACATCTACAACGAAATCCCTTTTTCCGCACTGTAGGAAATTACAAAGGAATGAATCAAGAAAGTTTAGTTTTACAAAAGGCTACCGGATATAGTCAAGTATATCGTACATGGAGCCTACTCCAACGCTCTTATTCACTGAATGATGGCATATATCGCTTGCAAACCAAAGATATTGCAACGCTTTATGAAATCTGGTGTTTCATAGAAGTAAGCCATATAGTAAAAGAAAAACTGCACTTATCTGATGAAGATATAGACCATAGAAACCGTATGGAAATGAATGGTCTGTTTACATGGGATTTAGGCAAAGGAGAACATTCGCGTATTCTTTTTAAGAAAGATAATGTAGAACTGGCGGAACTAATCTATAATCCAAAGAGTTCAGAACGTGAAAACAACTCTGTCGGTATAACTGATTTGGTAGTACCAACTGTGCCCCAAAAACCGGATATTGTGTTGCAACTTACCAAAAACGATTTGCAAGAAGGAATGAAAATGACTTACTTGTTTGATGCGAAATACCGTATTGATGGAAAGGATAAAAATAGAGTAGATGTTCCACCCGAAGATGCAATCAACCAAATGCACAGATACCGTGATGCCATCTATTATAAAGATTGTCAATCGGATGCTTTGAAAAAAGAAGTAATAGGCGGTTATATCCTGTTTCCAGGTGATGGTGAGCCAACTGATGTTGCCGTATCTAAGTTCCGTAAGACTATAGATGAGGTAAATATTGGAGCATTCCCACTTCGTCCCAAAGACACACACAACCGATTGCTTTTAGAGCAATTCATAGAAGAGCTAATTCAAAATAAGTCACATGAAACAATATCGAAAGTAATACCACAAAAGGGTACATTCGTAGAAGTCGGTAATCGTGTACTCATCGGACTAGTAACTAACAGTAGTCGAAAAGGTTATCTACAAAGTTTCAAGGATGGCACTGCCACCCTCTACTACACAGGTAGTCATTTTCCAACAACTATTGCTCTACAAAACCTACATTACTTCATGCCTTACTTCAAAGGAGAAGGTATCCGTGATGTCTATGAAATAATGAGAGTTAGAACTATCACGTCAAAAGAAGTGAGGCAAACAGATGGAGAAGAAGGTAGCAACGACCTTCGTCTCGCTTTTGAACTGCGATACTTCCGCAAACAATATGCCAGTATTCAACCCATCAATACAAGCAAGATGGTAAACTACACGTTTATTGACACTACTTTTGATGAACTAGATAAATGTGTAATTAAGAAATAAATTATAATCTAAATTGACAAAATATGGCAAAAAGAAAAATAAGCTATAATTATTTATTCCTTAAAATGGGAGAATTTGAACAGCCGATAGAGAATGCTCTGAGTACTATCTTAAGCTATATTATTTCCAAAGAAAAAGTGAATAGGAAGCAGGATGTAAACAATGAAAAATTTGCATTTTTGGATAATATCAATTACGATACAACCAGTGAATATCATACAATGCAAATATTATTCAAAAGTGCCAAGCATAGTTATCGCGCCCCACTTCTTGACAAAAACACAGTAGAATCAAGAGAAAACCCTAAAACAATGAGTGAAGGAGAACAAATGAAAACTCATGTCCTCGTTAAATTCAAAGATGGGGATGCGATTATATTCCTAGAGACTGGTAGTAATATGTTAACATGCGGAAATATTGTAAACTATCTAAACCAGGCATTGTTATCGTATAATTCACAGTTTAGGGAGGATGATGAACAAAGACTATTGGGAAAATTCTCATTTGAAATGATCGCTCGTGATGATTTTCAAGAAATTCTTCAAGGCATGGATAGAGTTTTATGTGCAGAAATTTTTATAGATAAGTCTGTATTGGGAACTGAAGTGTTGAATTTTTCAAACTCTTCAGAGCAGGTAAAAGAAAATATTTTGCTCACTATAAAAGCTGAACGCAAGAAAAGTATCAAAGAAACATTATATGATATTATAGATAAATATAATAACGCTCAATCAAAAATTAGAAGAATTCGCATTACAGGTAAAAACACAAATGGAAATGCAAGTATAATAGACACAGATTTTATAGTCAAAAAAGAATTTATTGAAGTACAACAAGATTCTGATACTGGAGAATACATTTCCGCAAATGTTTTTTTCCAATTATTAGCACTTTCAAATGAGTATTAATTTTAGAATGTGGAGTGAATATCTATATGTTATATTAGCATATTTTGATGTGCTAAAGAAAAACGAGAAACGATTTGAATTATGGATTCCAGCAATAATAGCTATTATAAGTTTGATTTATACTTTTATTTCTGGTAACGACACAATACAATTAAAGTTTATAAAAGAGGTTTTACCCTTTGTTGGAACTTTATTGGGTTTTACTCTCGCTGCGTTAACTCTTCTATTGTCAAATAATAGAATAGAAGAAAAAACTCGCAATTTTGCAACCGAAAGAAAAATTCGAGGTAACACCATAACAATATATGAGTTTCTGGTTGTTCTATATTCGTATTTAATAGTTTGCGAAACAATACTTTGCATTTTATATTATCTAGCATCATTGTTCCCTATAAGAGTCAGCGAGGTGACTGCTGGGGTGTGTAACACCATATTTATTGGAGGTGTTTTTCATGTGTTGTTTGTAACATTGCGAACTGTATCTAATTTGTACCATATAACGATTAGAAGATAATTTAATCAGCATCTGTATGTTCATTATAGGAATAACTACCCACGAATAACTATGGGAAACAATCGGGAAAAGATAAAGAACATGCTGATAAAATACAACAAGTGATATGGATAAATTAACTAAAGAACAACGTCATCGTTGCATGTCTGCTATAAAAGGTAAGAACACAAAACCTGAGATGGTAGTACGGAGATTCCTTTTCAGCCGTGGCTTTCGCTATCGGCTGAATCATCCACGACTTCCCGGTCATCCAGATATAGTACTTCGTAAATACCGAACTGTTATTTTTGTGAATGGCTGTTTTTGGCATGGTCATGATAATTGCAGATACTTTCGCCTACCTAAAACAAACATTGATTTTTGGCAAAAGAAAATAGAACGAAACAAAGAGCGTGATAAAAAAGAGCAATGCCAGCTTGCAGCTATGGGCTGGCATTGCATTACAATTTGGGAATGTCAACTAAAACCTAAAGTCCGCATACAAACACTTGAATCACTAGTTTATACATTGAATCATATTTTTCTTGAAGACCGAAAAGTCAAAACATATCAAATAGCAGAAAATGACAATAATTTCATGGCTGCAGAACCGGAAGTGTCATATGGTAAAATAGACAAATAGTAATCTATAAAAACTTCTTATTCCGCATTAGGCTTAGATTTTACATAAGTAATTCCCACTAAATGCTGATATTGTTCCTTAATAGCCCGATACATCGAATAATGCGCAAAGGATTCTTCCTTAAACTTCATACTACTAGCAGAAGCAGCAACAGCCCATATAATAATAACGGCAATAATGGGCACAATATACTGGAGTTTTATATGATAGCCACATATAAACAACCCATTAATATTAGGCGGAATAACAGTTACAGGGCTTTTCAGCTCATTGATTTTTGCCAATATCTCATCCTGCCGTTTCAATATACATCGGGTATTAGTTTCGATAGTCATACGATTCTGATTGTAATCGCAAACGTGCCGATAAAGATATTCAAGAAGTTTGGACTTCTGCTTGAATAAATCAATGAGTTTCGGGAACCATAGCGAAAACGGCAATGTGTTGGGCTGCTGTTGCCAGATATGTTTCTTGACCACAGACAAGGCTTCATTCCAGCAAGCACAGAAACTTTTGGCAATTCCAGCATAAATGGCCTTTTCATTGGAATCCGCTTTTACAGATTGTTCCGGTTTAGGAACTGTGGCGTTCTGTTTTTCAATACACACTTTCAGTTCGTTGATACTTTGACGCAAATTCGCAAGATTTGCAGCAACTATATCTTCTTTCATTATCTTCTACGTTTTGAGGTTTTATAAAAAGGTTCGTTTCTTTGGTTATCCTTATCTTTATCGTCTCGCCATCCTTGTTCATTGTTGGTTCCTCCACCTCCACTGGGAGTTATGGCTTGATGAGGTTGAATAATCAGTTCCGCAGCTACATCATCCAACATAGTGCAAAGGTTGTTGACACTCAAATCACGGTCAAGTTTAGAGCCTGCAATGCTAAATCCATCCATACAAAAGGATATACCGCAAATTTTATCAGAGTTCTCGGCATGATTAAAGCGCATATCTATACCTTGACCTTTGAGCGTACTAATAAAGTTATCCCACGAATGAGAATTTGCTCGTGCATCAAGAACTGAAGAACGGAGATTATATTTCCTTAATTGATGAGAACGCAAACGGCTCTTATTTCTCGCTTTGCTATTTTTAGGGGCAAAGTAAAGTCCATACTCTTTAGTCAAAGCACGACAGATTTTTGCATTGCGTATTCTTTCATTGCTGTCAGAAATGAGATTGCCTTCATTGTCTATCCGATTGAATACCAAATGACAATGAGGATGTTTCGTGTCGTGATGCCGAGCTATGATATATTGAGTATTGCGAATCCCCATTTGTTCCATCCATTTCTTGGCAATCTCCACCATAAGCGCATCCCCTTCTCCATTATCAGGAAAACGGCTAATATCTTGCGAAGAGAAAGCAAGTGATACGTGCTTCACAGGACTCTTTACTTTCGGACGTATGGATGCTTGAAGGCAAAAAGAATCGGCGATCAACTTATTACTAATGGCACATACTCCTTCGTGCGCTAAAAGTGTAGCGCATTTCTTCTTGTTCTTTTGGTCGTTGGCATAGTTTACAATACCTCCGAAATCAACTCTTGTTTTAATCTTCGCTATCATGACAGGTATTCTTTACTTGGGTGATAATTCTACTAACTTCCGAGATAATCGAAAAACATTGTTGTTTGACTGTTTCCAATCCATAGATGTGCATCTGATGGGCAAGCTGATTGACATTATTGGCGATGCCGGAAAGGTCACGAATTGCCGATACCATTTCCGGACTGATACGTTGACAGACTTGACAATCCATTGCAGCCTGATGGCAAAATTCATTGACAGACAATCCTGCCTGTTCCGCTTTGGATTGGATATAAATGTAGTCGTTCTCAGTAAACATTACCCGAAAACATTTGGTACGTTTCTGATAACTCGCCAACTTTGGGCGGCCACCAAGTTTCTTTTCCTTTATACTCATATTGATTCTCGATATTGATAAATTATTTTTTGAGAGTGGCAGTTCTATCGCTTGCCGCATAGGTTTTAGTGGCACTAAAACACAAACTTGCCACTCAAAAAATCTTCCTATATTTCCCCTGCTCTATTCGGCATAGCTTGCCATCTTTAATAAAGGCTTCTATCCACTTGTTTGCCGTACTTCCATTCTCGCCCAAAGTTAAAACCGCCGCAT
>OGQI01002563.1_pt1 | contig 10894 bp, 11 predicted proteins | sample 1553171 | NCBI WGS metagenome assembly OGQI01 (sample SAMEA2579988, study PRJEB22360) | human gut metagenome | biome: human gut; feature: human-associated habitat; material: faeces | place: Denmark | collected 2008/2010
CCGCCTGCCGGGGCGATCAGCGCGGAACGGATCGGACCGAGATTGTGGATCTCAAGCTCTTCCAGCATGCCCTGTCACTTCCCGCTTTCCGGTTTGCCGGTTCTAGGGAACGATTGCCCATGATGCGTGCCGCCGGTCTTGCGCGCCTGTTCTCGCCAGCCGACGACAGGCAGGTCGAATTTGGTGACGAGACGGTTCGTGAACGGCACTCCGGACAGACGGGCCAATCGCAAAGTGCATTTCGATTCGCGCACTTCGATGCGTGTGCCTTTCGGCAGTGCGCGTTGACGACGGCCGTCGCAGCAGATCCAGCCATCCGACGTGGAATCCTCAAGAATGTCAATGGCGAACGTGGAACCGGAACCGATGATGAGCGGACGTGCAAACAATGCATGCGCGGCCAACGGCACCAATTGCAATGCCTTCACATTCGGCCACATGATCGGCCCACCCGCGGAGAACGCATATGCGGTGGAACCGGTCGGCGTGGATACGATCACGCCATCGCAACCAAATGAGCTCATCTCCACGTCGTCGACGCGGATGGACAGTTCCACCATCTTGCCTCGGTCCGCACGTTCCAGCGTGATGTCGTTCAGCGCCCAGTCCTCAATGGGTTCCGTTTCGCCGGGAAGCCACACGTCGACGTGGGCGATCATGCGCTCGTCGATGGAATAGTCATGTTCCGCGATCCGTCGGATCGCCTCGCTCATCTGGAAGCTTTCGAATTCGGCGAGAAAGCCGACATGCCCTAGGTTCACGCCGAGGATGGGCACTTCAGTGCAATGAACCAGTTCGGCCGCGCGCAGAATAGTACCGTCCCCGCCAAGCACGACCACGATTTCCGTGTTTTTCGGCACTACTGGCGTCTTGCTGCCGAAATCGGGCGCTTCGATGTTGTCGATGATCGTCACTTCGAAATCGGCGCGCCGCAGCTGTTCGACGGCTTCCTCGACCACCGTGCCGCTTTCACGCAGACGTGTATGCGTCACTACCACCGCATGCCGGGTACCGTGCATCGCAAGCCCTTTCCGAGAACTCTCGTACATACCACGTCCTCGACGGACGCCGATGCCTACCATTGTAATCGAACAAATGAACGAATGGCGGTAGCGGGTGTCCGGACACGCCGCAGACGTTTCCGTTCGTTCACGAGCCACGTACATCCCACCCGCAAAACCTGTTCGTCGTTTTCCCACGAATCCGCCGAACAGGCCGAATGGTATGTCTCTGCACCGTTCGTCACACTACCGTCTACAATAGCTCAAGGAAACGAAGACCGTTTATACAGACAAGGAGCGAGGAACGGCATGTCAAACCTCGTCTTCGACGAGTCCTCCTCCAATCGTGAGGCCTCGCATGGCTATGCCTGGTGGTTCTCCGGAGACACGTTCGAAAAGGCCATGGCAGAGGAGCGCAAGCCGCGCAAACGCAGCCTGATGCACAAACTCACCACGCATCCCGGACGCCTGACCATCCTGTACTTCACGCTTCTGGGCGCGTTGTCCACGCTGCTCCTGCTCACTCCCGCCGCCACACCGAAAGACGAGCAAACGACATTCACCACCGCGTTCTTCACCGCGATCTCCGCGATTTCGACGTGTGGCATCTCCATCGTCAATTCGACGACGCATTGGTCCGCTTTCGGCCAGGCCGTGCTCATCTTCTCCGTGCAGATGGGCGGCTTGGGCGTCATGACGTTCGCTTCACTCATCGCCTTGGCCGTGAACCACCATCTCAAGGCCACGCAAAAGCTGCTGACGGCCAACGAGCTGGGCACCACGAAACTCGGCGAGATCAAGGGCGTGCTCACCGTGGTCATCGCCACCGCGTTCACCATCGAAGGCATCACGTTCGTGGCGCTGTTCCCCGGCCTGTACAAAGTCAATCATGGCAATGTGCGGCACACGCTGTGGGAATCGTTGTTCTTCGCGGTCATGGCATACAACAACGCCGGCTTCACCCCTGACGGCGCCGGCCTGCATGTCAACAATTGGGCTGTCGGTCTGCCTATCCTCGTCAGCGCGTTCTGCGGCACGCTCGGCTTCCCCGTCCTGCTTAACCTCATGCGCTCATGGCGCAACCATCGTCCGCCGAAGCGTTGGAGCCTGCATACCAAGCTCACGCTGACCACCACGTTCTGCATCGTGCTCGCCTCGTTCACTTGGTTCCTCGTCATGGAATGGAACAACAGACTGTTGTTCGCCACTGAAGGCGTGGAACCGCGGTTGTGGCATGCGATGGTGGCGGCCGTCATGCCTCGCAGCTCCGGCTTCGATTTGTCATGGATGCCGGGCGTGAGCGACGCGACGAAGGTGTTCCTGTCCATCGTCATGTTCATCGGCGGCGGCAGCACTTCGACCGCAGGCGGCATCCGCGTCACCACGCTCGCAGTGATTCTGCTGACCTGCCGCGCCGCGTTCACCGGACGCCATGACGTCAACGCATTCCATCGTCGCATCCATTCGCAAGCCGTCATGACGGCCGTGGCCGTCACCACCTCATGTCTGGCACTCGTCACCATAGTGTCCATGACATTGATGGCCATCACCGGATGCTCCCTGTCCAATGCACTGTTCGACACCTGCTCCGCGTTCGGTCTGGGAGGCTATTCGGTCGGCGTAGCGAGTGCGTCCAATCCGACGGTGCTGTATATTCTCGCCGCCACCATGTTCATCGGCAGGCTTGGGCCGCTTACCATTGCCTATGCGATCTCCAGACCGCGCAATGTGGAGCCGGTCCGCTACCCCACCGAGCAGATCGTGGTTGGCTGAACAGGACCAGCGATACGACTTCCTATACTTGACATCCGGAAAGAACATCGAAAGGTACACGAACAATCATGGCTAACAACACCAGAAGCGTTCTCGTAGTTGGTTTGGGGCGTTTCGGCAGCTCTGTGGCCACCACGCTCGACATGATGGGTCAGGATGTGCTCGCCGTCGACAAGGACGGCGAACTGGTGAACCGCTGGTCCTCGCAGATCCCCACCGTGCAGGCCGATATGACCGACGTGATGGCGTTGGAGCAGATCAACGCATCCGATTTCGACACGGCCGTCGTAGCCATCGGCGACAGTGTCGAAGCTTCCGTCATTACCGCCGGCAATCTGCTCGACGCCGGCATCTCCGACATTTGGGCCAAGTCCGTGTCGAAGGAACACGCCCGCATTCTGCAGCGCATCGGCGCACGTCACATCATCAACGCGGAAACCGATGCCGGTAAGCGTGTTGGGCATCTTGTGTCCGGCAACTATCTTGACTACATCGAGCTTGAAGGCGCATACAACGTCGTCAAAATCCATACCCCCGCGCATGTGGTCGGCTACACAATCGAAGACGCCCGCGTGCATGAACGTTTCGGCATCACCGTGGTCGGCATCAAATCGCCAGGCAAGGAGTTCGAATACGGTTCGAAAGAGCTCATCATGCACCGCAACGACGAGCTCATCATCATGGGCAAACAGAATCAGATCGACCGGTTCCTACGCGGCTGACATGCTCTTTCCATACGGAAAAATCCGGAATTTCATAATCATGATTTCCGGATTTTCTTTTACTTATCTTATTTGCCTTGCTTACCCTGCAAACACGGTTTTCTCGATCAGCCACTGTTTCACTGCATGACCGCGTACAGCAGATATTCGATATTGCCATGCGTGCCTTCAATGGGAGATACTGTTGTGGCGCGCACGTCAAGCCCGTTGCGTTCCGCACATGCCACGACGGATGTCAATGCCTGTTCGCGTAATTCCCGGCTTTCGACAATCCCGTTTTTCCCAAGGTTGCCTTTGCCGACCTCGAATTGCGGTTTAACCAGCAGTACAATCTGCGCCTGCGGTGCGGCGATTCTTGCGATTATGGGAATCACATATGTCAAAGAAATGAACGACACATCGGAAACAATCATTTCCGGACGATACGGCAAATCATCCACATACACATCGCGGATATTGACGCCGCTCATCTCGATAATACGATCGTCATACGCGATTTTCGGGTCTAACTGTCCATGGCCGACATCCAATGCGATGACCTGCGCGGCATCATTACGCAACAACACGTCACAGAAACCTCCGGTGGACGCGCCAATATCCAAGCAATGCAATCCCTGCGCCGAACGCAATCCTGCGTCGGCGAACCGTTCGAACGCGCCGACCAGCTTGTATGCACCCCTGGAAACGTAATCGTCTCCCCTATCGACTGTGATGATGTCATCGCAGCCGACTTTCGTTGACACCTTGGTGATGTCAACACCGTTCACACTGACTTTGCCGTCCGCGATCAGACGTTGCGCTTTGGAACGACTGCCGATCAGACCTCGTTCCAACAACGCAACATCAAGACGAACTACTTGAATGGAATCACTGTTTCGCAATGGTTTTCCAATAATCGGCATGAACTGTCCGCTAGGAAATACGGAATTCCGGAACGATGACGCCACTCACGTCACGCCCGCTGTCAGCAGCGGACCACATGGCGCTGCATGCGGCACGCAACCCGTCGACGCTGGTGACGTCGGTGACATACAGACGGTCGCCGTCAACACGAGCCTTTGCATCGCGGCACCGCCATGCACCCTCATCGTGCACCACTTCAGGAGCGGACTCGTTGAGGCCGCGCAGATCCTTGGCGATGTAGGTTGGGCGAAGATGCGCCGGCGCGAGCATGAGTTCGTTTGGATTAGTGACACCGGTCAACACCGCAAGGGAATCATATCCGCCACGATTGCCTGCCTCGATATCGGTGTCGAGACGGTCTCCAATGGCGAGGCACAGTTCCTTGGCCACCGGATCGTCACCATCATGGGCTGCGAGAACACGCGCCTCATCATACATGGCGGATTCCGGCTTGCCTGCGGACGAAACCGGTTCCACACCGGTGGCGTTGATCACCGCCATGATCATGGAACCGCATCCCGGCGCGATGCCAAGCTCGCGGGGAATGGTCAGATCGCGATTGGTCACGAAATAGGTTGCGCCATGCTCGACCGCATAAGCGATCTGCGCCATCTCATTCCATGACATGTCGGGATACCAGCCTTGAATGGCGGCAACCGGCTGCTCTTCCGCACGATCGACGACCTCAAGTCCCTGCTTGGACACTTCCTCACGTAGATGCTGGGCACCAAGCACGAATACCTTCGAGCCTTCAGGCACGGCACGAGCCACCATGCGTGCTGCGACAACCGACGAGGTAATGACCTGCCATGGTTCGACTTCCAGATCGAACCCTTTCAGCTGATCTGCCACCACGGCCTGCAATCTGGACGAATTGTTGGTGGTGTATTCCACCGTCATGCCCGAAGATTCGGCCTTGCGAATGTTCTCGGCGGCATGTTCCACAGGGTTCTTGCCGCGATAAACCACACCGTCAAGATCAAGCAGCGCCAGCTTATATGCCTCGCTGAGCGGTTGATTCGTGGACTTCAGCATGTGGGCCATGCACCTCACTTGTTGTTTTTGGAGGCTTCGGAAGATTCCTCGGCCTCATCTTCGGCGCTGTAAGATTCGCCTTCCGCGATTTCATCCGCTTCGTCAGCTTCGGATGACTCAGCGTCGGCCTGAGTCGCCGGCTCGTCATCGGATTCCGCGCCAGCCTCCGCCTCCTCGGCCTCAAGCTGGGTTTCATCGCTGGTTTCGCCGTTCTCATCGATGGCTTCGGATTCGCCTTCCTCATCCTCAGGATCTTCCGGAGCATACTGCGCGTCATCTTCGGAAATGCCAAGCACGTCCATGAGTTCGTCGTTCAGCTCCTGCATGTCGTATTCGACAACAAGATCATCGGAAGTCTCATCGTCCTCAACATCGGCATACTGCAGTTCGAGCTTGTCAAGCAGACGATCCAATGCGATGGCCTCATCGGTACGACCGGCCTCTTCAAGGAAGTACTGTTCGGCCTGCACCGCACGCATGCGGTATTCGCCGGCCAAGCCCTTGGAACGGCCCAGCGTATGCACGATCTCAATGGCCTTGTCCCACATCTTCAAGTCGCCCAAGGCACCCGCGTAAACCAAGAACATTTCAGCTTTAGCTTCGCCGCGCAGATACTTGGCGTCGTCGCTCACCGCCACTTCGATGGCCTTCTTCGGCTCGCCCATGCCACGCTCGCAGTCGGCGATGGATGAACGCCTGGTAATCCAAGAAGCCGTTCATACGGAACGCGGTGCGGAACTCGCGCAATGCAAGCTTATAATCACCCTGACGGTATGCCACGAAGGCTAGCGTCTCACGGGCGAAATCGATGCGGGAAGCCTGACGCGCCACCCACTTGGCGTGTTCGAGAGCCAGTTCCGGATTGCTTTCCTCAAGCGTGTATGCGGCAAGAATGTGCAGCCCAATGTTCTCCGCATGCTCCTTTGACAGTCCACGCAGGCGTTCACGATCGTCGGTGGTGAGCATGCGCCATTCGATACCCTTCGGCATCTTCGGCTCGTCAGGACGACGATGCGTGTACGGATTCTGAGAGGGGAAGCTCATCGTGCCATCGGAATTGCGGCGCGGCTTGGCCATGTACTCGCCACGCTTCTCCTCACGGTAAGCCACCTTCTCCTCACGAGTGAACTCGCGGCGTTCCTCACCCTGCTGCTGGTCACGATCCTTGTGGAAGTCGCGACGCTGGTCGTCATGACGGAAATTCTTACGATCATCATCACGGAAATTGCGGCGGGCGCCGCCCCCACCCACCTTTCCCGTTATCGTGGCCGCCGTCACGACGATCATTGCCACGGTGGTCATCGCGGCGGAAGTTACGGCGATCACCATCACGACGGAAGTCCTTACGATCACCGTCACGGTAGAAGTCACGACGCTCGCCATCACGGTAGTTGCGGTGTTCACCGTCACGACGGAAATCCCTGCGATCGTTGTCGCGGCGGAAGTTACGGCGATCACCATCACGACGATCGTCACGACGGAAACCGGAACGCTCGCCATCGCGCTGATAGCGCGGATTGTCTCCACGAGCGCCACGATAACCGCGATGATCGTCACGACGCTCGCCGTCACGGTTGAACTTGCGCGGACCGTTATGGAAGCGGCGCTCCTGGCCTTCCCCCTCACCGTCACGACGGAAATCGCGGTCGCGGTGGAAATTGCCGCCATTGCCTTTGCGATATCCGCCCTTATGGTCGTCGTTATGGAAGGCGCCGGACTTGTGTCCGTAGGACTTGCCGCCGTTGCCGCGCGGCTTGAATCCCTTGCCACCGCGGTTACCCGGCCTGCCCGAGCCGTAGGACTTGTGGTTGCCGTAGGACTTGCCGCGCGATCCGCGCTGTTCTTCTGCCATGCTGTTCCTTATTGGTCTTGAGATACTTGCGATTATTTACTTACGATTGCCTATGCGTCTCACGCCTGTTCGACGACGCCGAGCGCCTTCTTGCCGCGGCGGATGAGCACGAAACGACCATGCAGGAAGTCACCTTCCTGCAACGTCTGTTCCTCATCCTCCACGCGCGTGTTGTTGAGGTACACGCCACCGGACTTGATGGTCTTGCGCGCCTCGGAAATCGACTTGAACAGGCCTGCCTTCATACCAGCCTCGGCCACACGGTCGCCGGCTGCGACCTTGGCGAATTCCCCATCGACCTTCATGCCGTCGATAGCGGCCTCAAGCGTGGACTCGTCGATGTCCGCCAGATCGCCGCCACGTCCGAACAACGCGCCGGCAGCTTCGATGGCCTGGCGAGTGGCTTCCTCGCCATGCACGAAGCTGGTGACCTCCCATGCGAGGGTGCGCTGCGCCTCACGCGCGCCCGGATTGGTCTTGCTTTCCTCGATAAGCCGTTCGATTTCGGCCTTTGGCAGGAAGGTGAACGCCTTGAGCAGGTTCTCCATCTCGCTGTCGGGACGGTTGAACCAGAACTGGTAGAACTTGTAGGGGCTGAGCATCGTGCCATCCAACCAGACGGCGTTGCCTTCGGACTTGCCGAACTTCTTGCCCTGCGCGTCGGTGATGATCGGGCTGGTGAACACGTTCACGTCCACGCCGCGCACCTTGTGGATCAGATCCAGACCGGAGGTGAGGTTGCCCCACTGGTCGGATCCACCAAGCTCAAGCACGCAATGGTATTCGTCGAACAGGTGTAGGAAGTCGTTGCCCTGCAGCACCTGGTAGCTGAACTCGGTGAAGGAAATGCCATCTTCGGAATTCAGTCGACGGGCAACGGTGTCTTTGGCGAGCATGGTGCCCAAACGGAAGTTCTTGCCAACGTCACGCAGGAAGTCGATGACGTTCATGGAGGCAGTCCAATCGTAATTGGACACAAAACGAACCGGGTTGCTGCCTTCCACTTCGAGAATGCCGCCGATCTGCGCCTTCAGACGCTCGGCCCAACCAGCCACGACGTCTTTCGGATTGAGCGTACGTTCGCCCGATTGGCGAGGATCGCCGATCAAGCCGGTGGCACCGCCTACCAGAGCGATCGGATGATGGCCCGCTGCCTGAAGGTGACGCATGTTGATGAGCTGCACCAAATTGCCGATATGCAGAGAGGCAGCAGTCGGGTCGAAACCGCAATAATAGGAAATGGGATCTCCGTTCAACGCTTCGGCGAGTCGATCCCTGTCAGTGGACTGGGAAATCAACCCGCGCCATTCCAGTTCATCGAGGACGGACTCGAAACCGGCCTCCTTGAAATCGATGACGTGAGCCATAGCTGTGTTTTCTCCCTATTGAATTGCGGATGATACTGCGTTTTACGCATCCTACAGTTTCGCAGAAGATGAAGACAGGCACACGCGGTGTTTTTGCCATCATCCATCAACCATCGTGCATACAAGTAAAGTTAGAAGGAGAATCCCCATACCAAGACGGGAGATATCTGCATGGACCGCAAAGGCATGAAGGTTGCGGCTAAGAAAACCCAGAGAAAACATTATTGGATGATAGTCGTCATTTGTCTGTTCGCTTCGGTGTTCGGTGTTGCATACACGTCATCGACGCTCTCGGTCAATATCTCGCCTGTCGTTCTTTCGAGCGGCAGGCGATTTCATGTCGTTGCTTATTGCGCGATTATTTGCGACGCAGCATTTCGTGCAGAGTTTCGATGATCTTGCTGTATTTGATGGAATCCGTGAAACGCAGGCGTGGGAATGCGTTGATCATACGACGCTGCTGCTTGTTCAGGATAGATGCGGCAGTGGCCTGCATATTGGCAAGAATCTCCTGCGAAGAGTCCGACCAATCCTGAACCTTGTCTTGTACCTTGTCACGGAATTTGTCTCGGAAAACGTCCGTACCCCATTGCAGAGAATCGCCGGCCTTCTCCGCATATGCCTGCACGGTTTCGCTGAACTTCGCAAGATTATCGGCCAAATCGATGATGCCGAGCACTGTGATAATGGTATCCGCGACGATAAGCGCCATGAAAATCACACACATCCAGTGCACCGCAGGCAAAGGAATCATCTGCGTAACACGATTCACTTCAGGCTGTATCACATCGGTGATGAGCACACCCAGCAAACCGAACACCACCGCTCCAAGCAGACAAATGCGCCCTTGAATGTTGAATCGGCGATGACTGTAATCCCACCACCGCGCGTGGAATAGCTTTTCCATGCCCCATGACGTGACGTATTCAAGCATGCATGCGCCAATCGAGGAGATGAGAAAAACAGCGAAGGGATTATGCAAATCATGCAGTAACACAATCGCAAGAACGGCTCCACAACCGTAGATCGGACAGATGGGACCATTCAGGAAACCACGATTCACCAAGCGACGTTCCGAAACGGACACAAGAATCGACTCGTATACCCATCCGGCAAATGAATAGAACAGAAACCATAAGAACAGGTATTCCAACAGGAGCATGCCTTTGAGCCGTCACTTTCCACTTATGCACGTATTGGTTTTCGTCTTATAAAAGCGGTCAAAGCTGAACGTCTCCCGTGTGGCGCTGATCTTATCTGCGATAGTCACCAAATACCCTTCAAGATACCGAGGCGGTATCGGTGTCAAAGGAAACATATGGTTCTCAATGCTGTCACGTTCCACTCTATTGAGATGGAAATCGCGCATGGCATTGCGCATGGCGGTGCCACCATGGGTGAAACCATGCATACGATGCCGGCCACCATCATGAGCATGCCAGTCGTATAGAAAATAATCATGCAGCAAAGCGGCGCGAATCAACGAATGCAAATTCACCCTATGCCATAAGTGCAGCCTGTCTGCGATCCATACGGTCAGACAGGCCACACGAATGGAATGCGCAAACGTGGTGACCACGCCATGCTGGTAACAAACTCTTTCGATCTGCATATGCTCATGACATAGTATTTCCTGGCCGTGAAGTCGAACAAGCTGCTGTATCTGCGTTCGTGTCAGTGGCACCGCTTTGCCTTTGTTTATGTATTGTTGCTGTGGCTACTTAAGCAATGATTCCGGCGTCTTATATGCCGGGCCATCACTGACGGAGTTTGCGAAGGCACGCAGCTGTTCAATGGCGGTTTTCGCGGAAACGATCTGCTCGCGCACACGCAGCGGAGACGTACCTCCCTTGCCATTGCGGGCGGAAACCGAGCCTTCGGTGGACAGCACTTCGCGCACTTCAGGCGCCTTGTCGGCCGGAAGGAATTCCTTGAAGACCTCGACAAAGTCATCGTCAGTCAGGTCCCACAGTTCCTGGCCGCGGTCTTCGGCGATCTTCACGCATGCGCCGGAAAGCTCATGCGCATGGCGGAACGGCACTCCGTTCTTGACGAGCCATTCGGCGATGTCGGTGGCGAGGGCGAAACCGGTCGGGGCTTCTGCTTCGAGGCGTTCCTTGTTGAAGACCATGGTGCTGACCATGCCGGTGAACGCGGGAAGGAGCACTTCCAGCGTGTCGACCTGATCGAATACGGCTTCCTTGTCTTCCTGAAGATCACGCGCATAAGCGGTGGGCAGGC